>Ga0209121_10000942_pt1 | contig 30902 bp, 27 predicted proteins | sample Cruoilmetagenom3_FD_187292 | JGI IMG/M metagenome (GOLD analysis project Ga0209121, IMG submission 187292) | Oil polluted marine microbial communities from Coal Oil Point, Santa Barbara, California, USA - Sample 3 (SPAdes) (version 2) | ecosystem: Environmental > Aquatic > Marine > Oil seeps ...
GATGACAATTTGGTGCTGCGAAATGAGATTCTTCGTCGCTTCGCTCCTCAGAATGACGAAGTCTCGGGACGGTTGTGGAGATGTGGGTAATCACCAACGGTTGTTCGTTGCATGAGACACGCCCGAGACGGAGGCTGCGAGCGTTTTACACTGTTCGGGACGTGGCATTTGTCATTTCCTATTTCCATGCTATCATGCGCCCCGCTGTTCTGTAGGTGACAATGGCTAAAGAACCTGAAGTCTCTCTAACTGAGGAGCCTCGCCACTGCCCTGCCTGCGGCGCTCGGGTGGCCGCCCAAGCGACGACCTGCCTGATGTGCGGGGCTTCGCTCGTTGAAGAAGAAGCCGCAGCGGAGGGAGAGCAGGTCCGGCGGGGATTACCCAACTGGGCCAGCACCCTGATCGTCGTCGTGCTGGCGGTGGTGATCCTGGCGGCAGGTGGCTTTGGGCTTTATTCGCTGCTGACCGCCGAGCCCGAACTCGTGTCTCCCACACTCACTCCCACCGACACGCCTACCGCCACGCCGTCCCCCACGCCCTCCACACCTACCCATACCCCTACCATCGCACCTACTCCAACCCCTGTCCCTCCGCGTGTCCATCAGGTGCGGGAGGATGAGACTCTTATCGTCATCGCCGTCGCATACGACACCACCGTCGAGGCTATCTTGGCTATGAACCCAGACGTGGACCCGGACCTGCTCCAGGTAGGACAACTTCTGTTCGTCCCTGCGGCTACTCCTGGGCCAACTAGCACACCTGGGCCGGGCACTCCTACGGTCACGCCAAGCGGCCTCATGATTCACGTCGTCGTGCCCGGAGACACGCTCAGCTCCATTGCTGAAGAATACGACGTCACGGTGGATGCCATCCGTCGTGCCAATGACCTGCCCCCTGACGACGATACCATCCACGTCAACCAGTCGCTCGTTATCCCGATGGGCACACCGGTGCCCAGTCCCACGCCGACTATAGACCCCAACGTCACGCCCACCCCTATTCCGCCCTACCAGTCGCCTCCGCTTCTGAGCCCACCTGACGGAGCAATCTTCATGGGAAGTGACGAGCCCATTCTCCTGCAATGGGCCTCGGTGAGTATACTATGCGATGACGAGTGGTATGCGTTGACTCTCCTTCAGCCGCCCGGCGGTGTACTGTCAGACACTACCTATACCCGTACTACTGCCTGGCGTGTCCCCTTCGATTTGCTGCCACCTGCGGACGCCGCTGTGTGCGAGTTCCGCTGGCAGGTGCAAGTTGTGCGGGAGGCACGGGACAGGGGCGGTGAGTTGATCTACGAGGAGGCCGGCAATCCCAGCGAGGTGCGGACCTTCACCTGGTTGGCGCCGACGCCTACGCCGGGTCCTTCTCCAACCCCGGCTCCCTGATCTTGCCATTCTCCTCCCCGCTCCAGATTGGTCAGCCCGCGCCTGACCGCGCACCCATCGCTATCGTTCGCCACCGCATAGATGCCGTCCTGACACAGCCCCCTGAAAAAGCACAGCGCCGCTCAAGAGAGCGGCGCTGCCGTTTTGTGTTCGCGCATCACGCTTCACGTTTCACGTGGCCCAGGGATTGATCTCCCCTCGCAAGAAACGATCAATGTCGGCGGCAGCCCGCTTGCCGGCACCCATCGCACTGATGACCGTCGCTGCGCCGGTGACCACGTCTCCGCCGGCCCACACCTGCGGTTTCGTCGTCCGACCCGTCTCCTGGTCGGCGACCGCGGTGCCCCACTTCGTCCGCTCCAACCCGCCGGCCTCGTTGAAAACCAGTGGGTTGGGCCGCGTTCCCAGCGCCATAATCACCATGTCCATGTCAATGTCAAACTCGGAGCCCTTGATAGGGATGGGGCGTCGCCGGCCGCTCTCGTCGGGCTCGCCCAGTTCCATGCAGATGCAGCGTATACCGCACACGTTGCCGTGCTCGTCCCCGTAGATTTCCACCGGATTGGTCAGGAAGTCGAAGATGACTCCCTCCTCCTCGGCGTGGTGCACTTCCTCGGCACGGGCCGGCACCTCGACCCGCGAGCGCCGGTAGACGATGTGGACCTCGCCCATCTCCTCGCTGGTCTCCTGGGCGTGGAGGGCCTGCAGGCGCAGGCTGCAGCGGGCGGAGTCCATCGCCACGTTCCCCGCACCGACCACGGCCACGCGCTTGCCCACTTTGACAGGTGTATCGTACTCCGGGAAGAGGTAGCCTTTCATCAGGTTGACCCGCGTCAGGAACTCGTTGGCCGAGAGGACGCCATTGTAGTTGATGCCGGGGATGCGCATGAACGTCGGCAGCCCCGCGCCCGTGCCCAGGAAAATGGCGTCGAAACCCTGCTCGTTAAGCAATTCGTCAATCGTGTACAACCTCCCGATCACCGCGTCCGGGTGCACTTTGATGCCCAGACACTCGGCAGCGTAGTCAATCTCGCCGTTCACCACACTCTTGGGCAGACGGAACTCGGGGATGCCGTAGACGAGCACGCCGCCGGGCTTGTGCAGCGACTCGAAAATCGTCACGTCGTGCCCCAACCGTCCCAGGTCCGCGGCGCAGGTGAGCCCAGCCGGGCCGCAGCCGACGACGGCGACGCGCTTACCCGTCGGTGCAGCGCGCTCGAGCGGGCAGACGTGGTGTTCCAACTCGTAGTCGCCCACGAAGCGCTCCAGCCGGCCGATGGCCACCGGCTCGCCCTTCTTGGCCAACACGCACACGGCCTCGCACTGTGTCTCCTGCGGGCAGACTCGGCCGCAGATGGCGGGGAGATTGTTCTTCTCCTTCATAGCCCGTACCGCGCCCTCTATATCTCCCTCCCGCAGTGCCAGGATGAATTCGGGAATGAGGACTTCCACCGGGCAGCCCTCCACGCAGTGCGGTTTCGCACACTGAAGACACCGCTCCGCTTCCTGCTGCGCCAGTTCTGGAGTGAAGCCGAGCGCCACTTCGTCGAAATTAGCCCGCCGGGCGAGCGGATCCTGGGCTGGCATCGCCTGGCGGGGGATGTGCAACCGTTCTCTGTTGGTCAATTCAGCCACTTGCTACCTCCAATCGGCACTGATGTCGCCACTGCTCGACCGCCTGCTTTTCTTCCTCCAGGTAGAACCGCTGCCGTGCCATCAGCAAGTCCCAGTCCACCTGGTGCGCGTCGAACTCAGGCCCATCCACACACACGAACTTGGCACCGTCGGTCAACTGCACCCGGCAGCCGCCGCACATACCCGTCCCGTCAATCATAATCGTGTTCAGGCTGACGATGGTTTTCACGCCGAAGGGCTTTGTCGTCTTAGCGCAGAACTTCATCATAATCGCTGGCCCGATGGCCCACACGCGGGCGATTTCTCCATCGCGCTGCTCAAGCAATTCCTTGAGCGGCTCGGTGACCAATGCCTTGCGCCCATAGGAGCCGTCGTCGGTGCAGACGATCAGTTCGTCGCTGACCGCTCGCATCTTGTCTTCCCAGAAGAGCAGCTCGTGAGTGCGCGCCCCGATGATCGAGATGACGGTGTTGCCTGCCTCCTTGAGCGCTCGCGCGATAGGATAAGTGGGGGCGATGCCGACACCGCCTCCCACAAATATGACGGTGCCATAGTCCTCAATCTCGGTCGGGTGCCCCAGAGGCCCGGTAAAAGTGGCCAATTCGTCGCCCGGCTCAAGCGTTCCCAGGTGCATCGTCGTTTTGCCGACCTCCTGGAAGATGAGCGTGATCGTGCCTGCCTCCCGGTCGTAGTCGGCGATGGTGAGCGGGATGCGCTCTCCGTGCTCGTCAATGCGCACGATGACGAACTGGCCTGCCTGTGCTTTCCTCGTCACTTCTGGTGCGGCGATGACCAGCAACTTTGTGACATCGCCGAGCGTTTCCTTGTGCAAGATCTTGTACATAGACAGCCTCCTGAATATAGCCGATAGTTGTTAGCCGGTAGCAATTAGCAAATGGTTATTAATTGCTGACTGCTGATTGCTAACCACTGATGGTAAGGATACTTCGATTTCGCCTGGTAGTCAAGTGACGCTCATCGCGCCTGCGCCGTGACATTTCTCCCCTCTCTCCTCTTTCCTCTCTCCTCTCCCCTCTGGCTTCTCCCCTCTGGCCTCCCTGTCCATTTGACCTCCTGTCGTTCTGATGCTACAATTATAGCGCGAGCAAGGCTGGAACAGTACATGGCCCGAGGGGCAACCGATTCACGCTTGATGGACACTGCTCTCCGTATGTATCGCCCGCCAGGTGGCCGACGGCGACGTTCATGTGCGGGGAATCGCTGCGCCGTTGGTTATGGCGGGTTACTTGTTGCGCGAAGTGATTGACCCGCCGGGCATCCGCCGCCTGGAGACCCTCAGCGGTGCGGCGCGTAAACGTGTCCTGCGGGAGATGTTGGAAATGAGGGGCTGCGTATATCACAGGGCTTTGCCCGACCACAAATCTCAAGTCAGGAGGTGAACGATGGAACTGAATTTCGATCTAAACCGCGACGTGCCGGTGCTGGATTGGTCGCCACACCTGGCCTCTCGCACGGAAGGCATGAAGAGTTCCGCTATCCGCGAACTGCTCAAACTGACCCAGCAGCCGGATATTATCTCCTTCGCGGGTGGCCTGCCGGCCCCGGACCTCTTCCCTCTGCGTGAGGTCGAGGAAGCCTGCCGCTACATCATCCGCGAGGACGGCGCTAAGGCATTGCAATATGGTGCCACTGAGGGATATGGGCCGCTTAAGGAGTACCTGGCCACCACGATGCATAAGTATGGCGTCCCGGCCATGCCCGGCAACGTCTTGCTGACCAACGGCTCCCAGCAGGCATTGGATCTGGTCGGTAAACTCTTCATTGACCCCGGTGACTGCGTCCTCACCGGCCGTCCCACCTACTTGGGGGCGATCCAGGCCTGGAACGCTTATCAGGCACGCTTCCACACCGTGCGCCTCGACGACGACGGTATGATGGTGGATGAGATGGAGCACGCCTACGAAAAAGTGCTCACCGACTTCGGTAAGCCGCCTAAGTTTATCTACGTCCTGCCCAACTTCCACAACCCCGCCGGTACGACGATGCCCCTGGAGCGCCGCCAACGACTGGCCGAGGTCGCTACGAAACTGGATCTCCCGGTCATCGAGGATGACCCCTACGGCCAGTTGCGGTACGAGGGCGAGGACATCCCTCCTATCTGCACCTTCATCCCCGAACGTACCATCTATCTGGGGACCTTCTCCAAGATACTGTCTCCAGGCCTGCGGCTGGGATGGATTGTCTGCGCGGAGGTGCTTATGAATCGCTTTGTGCAGGCCAAACAAGGGGCAGACCTCCACACGAGCACCTTCATCCAATACATCGCTAACGACATTTGCCAGCGGGGCTTGCTCAAGCCGCACGTCAGGCGGCTGCGCCAGGTCTACAGAGAGCGTCGAGATACGATGCTCGACGCGCTGGCCGAGCTCTGGCCCGAGGGCAGCAGTTGGACCCGTCCGCAGGGCGGGCTTTTCCTCTGGGCACGTGTGCCGGAGCCCATTGACACGCTTGAGTTTGCGAAGAAGGCCATCGCCGAGAAGGTTGCTTACGTGCCTGGCGTTAACTTCTATCCAAACCGTGATGGGGGACACAATGCCATGCGGCTCAACTTCTCCTACTGCCCGTCGGATGTCATCGTCGAAGGTATCCACAGGCTGGGCATGGTATTGAAGAAGGAATTAGGGTACTAGCACTCAGCCTCAGCCTTGCGAGGGTTCGAACCCTTCGCAGGGCTGAGGAAGAGGGAGTAATGCAGGTTCGTTATGCCCCTCGATGCCCGGTTCTGCAGCCGGTGCGGGACGAGATTGCGGATAAGGGGTGGCACCGCAGGAACCGCTCCAGGATGGGCCTGATTTCCTTCACGCTTTCGTAGGTCTCACACCACAGCGCGGGATTGCCGGCCAGCATAGCCGAAAGCCGCTGCCCGGTGGTCTGGCGGTGGAGGCACAGCACTGGCTTGCCTAGTGCTTCGGCCAGGGCGATCTCGTATCCCACGCCGTGGCTGGGGACGGTGATCTCGGCGACCACAGCGTCGGCCTCCATCAGCCACGCCATATCCCGTTCGTAGATTGTCTCGTCGGATGGCTTATCCTCCCCATCGTGAGTCGGTTTTGCGTCACCGACGTGTTTGGTGAGCACTTCCCCGTATTTCATCAGCAGCGCGATGATCTGGCGGTATATCGCTGCGTCATCCCGCCCCCCACGGATGGAGCCAGCGAAGTAGATCTTCATATTTTCCCCCCGCAAACTACGCTAACTCGATCGGGCAGCCCTCGTCAGGCCGCAGACCGCACAAGCTTACTGTCCCCTCGCGGGCGAGGTAAGTGAAGAGGAGCACCCGGGCGGAATCTATCAGCTTGGCCTGAAAGCCGCTGCCCAACCTTCGCCAGAGTCCTCGAATGTCCAGGCTGTTCTGGGGGCTTATGGTACAATAGCTGGGACAAACGCGCAAGTACAACGGCCAGATGACGAGGTGAGGTGTTGCGACGTTTGCCTCTTTGGAATTGTGGGAGTATACTTTATAAAATCGTGGTTCTGTGCAAATTAGCGAATCAACGGCGGTCGTAGGAGTCCAAAAGCGGTGGCGGTCTCTAGGCTTACTCTCGTCCGTTCCAAACTGCTGGTACCCAGTCCTGCTGGCCTCCTGCACCGGCCGCGGGTGTGCCAGGCCATCGAGCGCGGGCTCGAGTGCAAGTTGACACTCGTCTCCGCCCCGGCCGGCTACGGCAAGACCTCGGCGCTGGTGGACTTTGCGCAGCACAGTTCCATGCCGGTGTGTTGGTACACCGCCGACGAGCGCGACCGTGACCTGGGCGTGTTCATCGAGTACCTGGTGGGCGCTGTCGGCGAGCGTTTCCGGGGCTTCGGCAAACGTACTCGAACGGCGTTGGCTTCCCTGGCTGGCGATCTTTTTCACGACCCGACCGCGGTTGTGGGAGAGTTGGTCAACGAGATGCTCGAGGTTGACACCCCTTTTGTCGTTGTGGTGGATAACTACGAGGCGCTGGATGGCGCTTTCGGCATCCGGCCGTTTGTCCAACGCCTGCTTGAAGTCCTTCCTTCTAATTGCCACTTGATGTTGGGCAGCCGCGTGCTGCCCGGCATCCCCGTCACACGCCTGGTCGCCAAGCGCCAACTCATTGGCCTGACAGCCCGGGACCTGCGCTTCGATCTCCAGGAGATCCGGGATCTTTTACAACTATCGCGGATCGAGATATCTGAGACCCAGGCGGAAGCGATAGCCGCCAACTCCGAGGGCTGGATCACCGGCGTCTTGCTACTGGCCGATCTGCTGCGCGACGAGGCTGAGGTTGCCCTGCGCGATGCGGGGCGGGCCACGGCCGAGACGTACGACTACATGGCCAGAGAGGTGTTGAGCCGGCAGCCGCCCGACGTCCAGCATTTTCTGCGCACCTCGGCTGTGTTGCGCGAGATGTCACTGCGGCTGTGCCGCGAGGTACTGCAAGTCAGAAGGCCGCGTGGCTTGCTGGCGGAGGTAGAGCGGCGCAACCTCTTCGTCACCCGTTTTGGGCGAGGGGCTGCGGCGATCTATCGCTACCACAACCTGTTCCGCGACTTCCTGCACGAGCAATTGCGCCAGCGCGATCCGGCCCGCTACGCCGAACTGCACCTGCGCGCCGCGAAGCGGTTCGAGCGGGACAACGACGTTGAGGAGGCTGCGTACCATTACCTGACCGCTGAGGATTACCCGGGGGCGACGGCGCTAATGGAGCGGGTGGCGATGGAATGGTTCACGCGGGGACGGGTCGAGACACTCCTGCGCTGGGCGGAGGCGCTGCCCGAAGAGGCCAGACCCCAGGCTCCGCGGCTGTCGCTATATCAGAGCAGGGTGCTCACCGACCGTTACGACTACGAACGGGCGCGGCAGGCGCTGGCCAACGCTGAGGCCGGTTTCGCCATCCGGGGAGATATGGCCCGTCTGGCCAAAGTCCACATCCAGCGTGCGACGCTGGGGCTGTTTGAAGGCCGCTACGAGGATGTTATTGCAGAGGCACGGACGGCGCTGGAGATGCTGGGACAGGACGAGATGGCCAAGCGGGCGGAGGCGCAGCGGCTGATCGGAAGGGCCTACGTCGGGCTCGGCCGTCTCGCTGAAGGGGTGGTGACATTGCAAGATGCATTGGCGTTGTATCGGCAGGTCGGCAGCCCCTACGACGTGGTCAACTTACTGCAGGATTTGACACTCGCGTTTACCTCTCAGGGGCGCTTCGACGAGGCGGCCGCCTGCCTGAACGAGGCGTTGGCCATCGGGCGACGGCTGGGATCGCCCACACAACTGGCTGGTGTGCTCAATAACCTGGGCTCACTTCACTACGTTCGTGGGGAGTATCGGGATGCGCTGGCACTGTACGAGGAGGGACTGGCAGCCGCGCGCCGTGGGTGTGTGTTGTGGCTCCAGGCTGCCATCTCAGAGGGGGTGGCCAGCATCTACCGAGACATTGGAGCCTACGAACGCGCCGAATCCTTCTACAATGCCGCCTGGCAGATCGCACAGGAGAACGAGCCGGGTCTGGCGATCTACGTCCTAGCGGGGCGGGCGGACATGCACCGCTGGCAGGGGGAGCATACGCGGGCGCTCGCTGTATTGGAGCAGGCGCGCCGGTTGGCCGGGGAAAAGGGGTTGGATTTCGAGGAGCGCGGACTGCTGCCTGTGGCCGAGGGGATCACGTTGGCCGAGAGCGGTGAGGTCGAGGCCGGTCTCCATCTCCTCTCCGATGCTGTCCGTTTCCTGGAGCGGCGGGGGGCGAAGCGCGAGTTGGCCCGGGCCCGTTTCCTGCTGGCCAAGGTTCATTTCTTGGCTGGGGATAAGCCGCAGGCCGTTGCGGAATTGCACCGGGCGGTGGACCTGGCGGACGAGATCGGCACAGACCAGTTCGCGGTCGTGGAGGGGCAGCACGCTGAGGAACTTCTGAGACTCGGCGTTGCCGGAGGCGTGACTGCCTGCCGCGCCGTCGCTGAGAAGATCGGGCGTTTGAGGGTCTTCGGGGAAGAGTTGGTGCGAGGAGATGCAGGAGTAGAGGAAGGAGCGGTGAGTCGCCTGGATATCTACGCCCTCAGCGAAGGGCGAGTCGTCCGCGATGGGCACCCTGTTTCGTCGTCCGAGTGGCAGGCAGCGATGGCCAAGGAATTGTTCTTCTACATTCTCCTACACGGGCCCCTGGAGCGGGACGCCATCGGGGTGGTCTTCTGGCCCGAGTTGTCGGCGAAAAAGATGACGGATAGTTTCCACACCACGCTCTACCGGATGCGCCGCGCCGTGGGCGCCGACGCCGTGGTGATGGAGGGAGGGCAGTATCGACTGGGCGACATAGATTACCGGTTCGACGTCGAGGAGTTTGAAACATTGGTCGAGCGGGCGCGGCTCCTGCCGCCCCAGGATTGGCAGGCGGAGAACCTGTGGCGGCGCGCGGTCGCGCTCTACCAGGGGGATTTCTTGCCCGAGGTGGAGCGGGTGTGGTGCGTGCCGAAGCGGGAGGCGCTCCGGGAGATGTACATTGAGGCATTGATTGGGATGGGGCGGTGCCACGAGGCGCGGAGGGAGTTTGCAGGGGCGATCACTTGGTACAGGCGCGCCCTGGAGGTGGATGAACTGCGTGAGGACGTCCATCGGCGCATCATGCACTGCTACACCGAGGCGGGCCGGCGTTCGGAGGCGCTGGCTCAGTACCACCGTTGCCAGGAGATTCTCAGGCGGGAGTTGAATGTCGAGCCTTCGATTGAGACAAAGAGATTATACGAGCGGATCGCCGGAAAGAAGCCGGACTGAGCCCATTGTTCCAGGTACTCCCCAGAATCCAAGTCCGACCTGTGGAGGCTGCCGCCGAGCAGCCTCTTCGTTTATCTGGTTCTTTCTTTTCATATGCTAACTGTAATGGGGAAAGCGGGCTGGTTGTTCAGAGGTTTGTTCAGAGGTCTATGTTATTCTGGCAATAGAGTTTCGATGCAAGAAGGAGGGTAACGATGGAGGACAAACGTAGTAAGTTGGTGTTGGTGCTGATGACCTTGGTGCTGCTTCTGGTGTTGGCCCTTGGTCCTGCGGCACCTGGCGCGTTTGCGCTGGAGGCGGGGCCCCAGGTTGGCATAGCGGGACTGTCCGGGCGGGCAGGCTTCGCAGCGCCGTTCGCGATATTTGTCGGCGGCGGCAGTGGGACGGGTGGAGGGTAGACGATGCCCACACGTAAGATTGACGAGTTGGTCTGGATGGCCCTCACCGATTCCGCTTTCTGCGAGCGGTTGCTCAATGGCCGTCGCCGCGAGGTGTTGACCACTCTCAACCTGACAGAAGCGGAGCAGCAGGTCGTGCTGGCGGTAAAGGCGAATACGCTGGAGACTTTCGCCGGGGCGCTCTGCCAACCAGGATTCGTTGGGGCCTAGTACACGCCACGCCTCTGGTGTGGCGGTGGCTCCTCGTGCTCTCGACCCCCGGGGTGGCCCAGGGCACGGTCGTGCTGTGGGGGGGGGACGGAGCCAGGGGCTGCAATCACTTTAAACTGGGAGTCCGTGCCAGTGGAGGACAATGGGTCCTTCTCTGGTCTCTTGTCACATTCCACGCCAGGCCAGGTAATCAACCGAGGCGCGGTGGTGATACGTTCTCCCAGTTTTTACGGGCGTCTGGTGTGCTAGGCACCTGCAAAATGCGGCGGGGAAAGGGACAAGGTTTATGATCGTAGATAGAGTCGAAGCCCTTACCGAGGACCTGTTCTCCCTGGATGAACCCTGGAGGGGTCGCTTCCTGGACCTGGTTGCCAAGCAGGCCACGAGGTGGAGGTGGGACGGGCGACAGCCGGAGCGGGAAGAGATCACGGCTTGGCTGGGGGCCAACCCAGGTCTGTACCAAGAGGTGGTGCTGCTGTTGAATGCGTGGCAGGGGCCGAGGGGGGAGTACTAATACGCACCGTCTCCAAACAGTACCTTGGGGATGGTGCGCAGCAGGATTTTGAAATCGAGCCACAGCGACCAGTTCTCGATGTAGTAGATATCGAGTAGTACCCCCTCGTCGAAACTGAGCATGCTGCGGCCACTGACCTGCCACAGTGCGGTAATCCCTGGGCGTACCTCCAGCCGTTTCTTGTGCCATTCCATGTAATGTGTGACCTCGACCGGGAGAGGCGGACGAGGCCCAACCAGGCTCATCTCCCCGCGCAACACGTTCCACAATTGCGGTAGTTCATCAAGGCTGGTGCGCCGCAGAAACCGCCCCACGCGAGTCAGGCGTGGGTCGTCGCGAATCTTGAAGATGGGACCGTCGGCCTCGTTTAGTTCGCGCAACTGCTCTAACTCTGCTTCGGCCCCCTCGCGCATTGAGCGGAACTTGTACATCTCGAATGTCTTCCCAGTGGCCCCCACGCGGGTTTGGCGAAAGACAATCTGGCCAGGTGAATCGAGCCGGATAGCCAGCCCGATCAGTGCCAGGAGCGGGGCCCCTAGCACCAGGCCAATCACGGCCCCCACGATATCCATCCCGCGTTTGACCAGTAGCGCCTCCCGCCCGAATCCGACCTCCCGCACGCCGATCAGCGGCACCCCTCCCAGGTCGTCCACGTCTACCCGGCTGAGACTCATCTGGAAGAGGTCCGGCACGATGCGGGCACTCACCTGCCGCCGCTCACATTCGCGCACGATGGACATGATCTTGCGATGGTACATCCATGGCAGTGTGATGATGACCTCGTCCACTGCTTCTTTCTCAATCAGCCGGGACAGGTTGTGCAACGGCCCCAGTGCCTTGAAGCGACCGATGTCGGTCTGGCCCTTCTGGGGGTTATCGTCCACGAAGCCAATGACCTGGTATCCCAATTCAGGCCGGGCGACGATGGCTCGCATCACCGTGCGTCCCACCTCGCCGGCGCCGACAATGATGATGCGGTCCACCCCAACCCCACGAGCACGCAACCAGCCCGCAATCCCATTTTGCACCACTCGTGACAGCACCAGCAGGATAACAGCGATGATGCCCGCCTCGCCGAGCAACAAGCGCGAGTATTGAAGGGGCTGCAGGACAAAGGTGATGGCCAGCATCACCACTACGGATTTGGCTGTGGCGTTGATGATGCGGTAGACCTGATCGAGCCACGGGCATCCGCGCCACTGCTGATAGACCCGATCCATCTGGAAAGCCAGCAGCATCAGCGCGGTGAACAGGAGGCTAAAGGGAACGTACGCCGACAGTGGGTGGTGGTAACTGATGTCGCGGAACCACTGCAATTCATAGCGCACCCAGTAGGCCAGCAACACGCTGACGCTGATCAGCAGGATGTCGGAGACGACGACCCACCAGGGAGCACGGCGGCGAGTTTTCACGTTTCACCTCCTTCGACGTTGCTCAGGACAAGCCCTTCGGCCAGGGCGCGCCGGTACACGCGCACTGTTTCCCGCGCCGTATGCGGCCAGGTGAACCGCCTGGCGTGGGTCAGGCCGCGCTCCCGCAGCTCGTGTCGCAGCGGTTCGTCCGTCAAGAGCCGGTTCAACCCCGCCGCCAGTGCTTCCACATCGTACGGGTCCACCAACAGGGCCGCGTCGCCAGCCGCCTCGGGCAGCGAGGACACGTTCGAGGTCAGCACCGGCGTCCCGCACGCCTGCGCTTCCAGCACCGGCATCCCAAACCCTTCGTATAGCGATGGGTAGGCCAGAACGGTCGAGGCATTGTACCAGAGAGGTAGTTCGTCGTTCATCACGTAGCCGGGGAAGATGATCTCCTTGCTCAGTCCCAGGGTTTCCACCCTGGCGAACAGTTCATCGTAGAGCCAGCCTTTTCCGCCGACCAAGACTAGTTTGACTTGACTATCATGTATACGTGCGAAAGCTTCCACTAGACGGGTTTGATTCTTGCGTGGTTCTAGCGTACCCACGCACAGCACAAACCGCTCTGGCAGTCCTCGGCGCTGGCGGAAGGCTGCCACCTCATCGGCCGGCAGCAGGCGGAAAGCCGGGTCCACCCCGTGGTATACCACGTCAATCCGCTCTGGCGGGACGCCTAACAACTGTGTAGCCTCGGCGGCAGCGTGGGCCGAGACGGCGATAAGCCGCCGGGCGCGACGCGCTGAGAGATGCGTCAGCACCGTCAGGTAGAGCCGGTTGGCGGGCCGGAACAAGGTGGGGAAGCGGATGAAACTCAGGTCGTGGATGGTGACGACTACCGGGCAAGGGGTGACCAGGGGGCCGATGAAGGCCGGCCCGTGTACCAGGTGCGCCCCGATCCGGTGCAGTGCCCACGGTTGCACCAACTGCTCCCACAGCACCCGCGCCGCTGCCCGGCTCGTGGGCCAATGGGAACGAAGCAAAGGGAGGGTAACGTCTGAAGGGAGCACACCCTCGCCCAACAGGACAGTGTAACGCAACTTGCTATCGGCCTCCCCCAGGTGGCGCAGCAAGTGGTAGATATACTGATGCACACCGGCGCTGCGATACCAGGCCCGGCCCGACAGGAGGTGTGCATTGATGGCAATGTGCCATCCCCTATCGCCCTCTGTGGTACCCCCCATAGCGGGGCGATTATATCACATTTCAATGACAAATGACAAATGACCAATGACAAATGACCAATGACCAATGACCAATGACCAATGACCAATGACCAATAGTTCAGCCACCCTTGCGAAGGTTGCGAAGAGCTCTGGCAACGAAGCGGTTCCCGACGGGCAAAGACGCTTTCATCTGAAAGCCGCCGCCAAACCTTCGCAAGGGTTAGCACAGATTTTCCGGGCGAGTGTCATTTCCTCGAGCGCCAGATGGAGTAGATGAGCCATAGGCCCAGCAGGCTGGCGCCGGCGAAACCGATGAGGATCAATGTGATCACCAGCCCCCATTGTTCCGCCAGGTTGAAGGCCGGGACCAACGTGGCCAGCCCCATAATTAGCGCGGCCAGCAGGATGCTCATCGAGAGCCGGTTGGCGATGCGGTCCAGGCGGACCATCCAGTTGGGGACTTCCGGCAGGCGCAGGTTGACCGACAGATTACCCGCTTCCACGTCGTCCAGCAGGCGGGAGAGGCGGCGCGGCGCAGTCAACACCAGATCGCTCCACTCCTGGCCCCCGCGTAAAGCCTTTTCTCCCAGCGTGCGTGGAGAGAACTGTCGCCACATAAATTGCCGCACGTAAGGCTTGGAGACGACAAAGACGTCAAAGCCAGGATCCAGTTTAAGCCCCACCCCTTCCATCATTCCCAGCGTCTTGCCCATCAGCCAGTACTCGGAGGGCATATGTAGGTGGTGGCGGAAAGCGAGGGACATGGACTCTTCAATCACTTCGCTGGTATTGATTGCTTCGAGCGGCAGTCCCTGGTATTTACGGAGCATCCGTGCCACGTCCCGCTGCAGTCCAGCCCGGTCAACCTGTCCGGCGGCGGCTCCCATGCGGATCAACTGATCCACCAGCCTTTCATCGTCCAATTGTACGGCGACGACGTACAGGCGGATCAGTTCATCCTTCTCGCGCCGGCCCAGGTAGCCCACCATCCCAAAGTCCATCGCGCCGATGACCTCACCCGGCATGGCGACGAAGTTGCCTGGGTGGGGGTCGGCGTGGAAGAAGCCATCCTCCAGTATCTCCTTGACGATCATGCGGGCGGCGTTAAGCGCGAGGCGGTGACGGTCGCAGCCCGCCGCGTCCAGGGCCTCGACGTCGTCAATCTTGATGCCGCTGATGCGCTCCAGTACCAGCACGCGACGGGTGGTGTAGTCCCAGTAAATCTTGGGGATGTACAGACAAGACTCGTCGGCGAAGTTGGCGCGGAAGCGGTCGGCGTTGTGTCCCTCGCGGTAGAAGTCCAGTTCGGCCCGCAGCGTGGTGGCGAAGTCCTCGGCGATCTCCGGCAGGTCATAGAGTTCCCCCAGCGGGGTGCGTGCCTGGAGCAGACGGGCCAGGTCGAAGAGGATCTCCAGGTCGGTTTCGATAGTCGTCTCAATGTTGGGTCGCTGCACCTTGACGACGACCTCCGAACCATCGGGCAGCGTGGCGGCGTGCACCTGGGCCAGCGAGGCGGCGGCGATGGGAGTGGGGTCGAAGGTGGCAAACAATTCCTCCAGCGCGCCGTCCAGTTCGGCCTCGATCTGAGCCCGCACCGGCTCCCACTCCGCCGGGGGTACGGTGTCCTGCAATTTGGCGAGTTCGGCGATGTAGGCCGGGGGGATCAGGTCGGGGCGGGTGCTGAGTACCTGGCCTAGTTTGACGAAGGTGGGGCCCAGTTCTTCCAGCGCCAGGCGTATTCGCTGTGATGCGCCCAGCGGGGGAGCCTCTTGTCGCCAGCGGCGCAGCAGGCGCCGGGGCAGCGCGAGATAGGGCTGCAGTTCCAACAGGTCCACCAGTTCGCCGAAGCCGTGGCGGATGAAGACCCCCACGATTTCGCGGTAACGCTGCATAAGCCGGACTCTACGGATAGGTGAACGGGCCATCAGGGCCTATTCTACCACAAATGAGAAATAAAGGGTATAGCGGCGCGAGGAGGATTGTTTGCGTTGGCGGGCATCTGCGTGTATCTGCTTCCCATCATTTATCGGTTTGAGGCGAAGCTTCGCTGGATACTTGCGCCTCATCTCGTGTTACCTTCTTTCTTGTCCAGATGTGTCTCAGGGGGATGGCGGGCCACCCACTCCTCGTGGGAAGGGATGTCGCGGTCTAGCCACAACCGTCGCCAGACGACTTTCCACTGCTCGGGGCCTGGCGGCAGCGGCGCTCGGTTGGCCTCCACCCGCTTGACCGCGGTCAGCACGATCATGGCCACGCAGCCCCAGGTTACGGCCGGCGGCCGACCGAAGGCCAGGCTCAAGAACGGCAGAATGAGCAACCCCAGCGTGGTCAGCAGTTCAATGTGCAGCGCCAGCCCCAGGCCCATAAGTGACAGTTGGATGAGCGCGCCCCACGAGAAGACGACCGCCAGCGTGCCCAAAATGCTCGAAAGCGCCCGCCCGCCGGTGAAGCCCAGATAGAGCGACCAGGCGTGGCCCAGGGCAGCGCATAGCCCGGCGGCGACGGCCACCGGGTAGCCCAGGTCTAACGGGCCCAGCGCCAGCCAAGCGGGCAGCGCCGCCTTGCAGACGTCGAACAGACCCACAGGAACGACGGCCCAGCGGGCCACGTTTTCCCAGATGTTGGAGCCACCCACGTTGCCGGTGCCATATTGACGAACGTCAATGCCCCGCAGCCAGCGGCCGGTCAGATAAGCCGTGGGGATGGAGCCCAACAAGTAAGCACTGATGCACAACAAGACGGCTTGCCAGACCATCTCCTATTCCTCCGGGTAGAATGCCAGTCCCAGCAGCCCTGGCCCTGTGTGGGCGCCCATCACCGGGGTGAAGGCGCTGGTGAGCACCTCGACGCAGTGGAAGCGCGCCTCGACCTGCTCCCGCAGCAGGCGGGCCTCCACGGGTGCGTCGGCGTGTAACACCGCCACGTGCACCGGGTGGCCGTCCACCCGCCGTGCCATCTCGTCCAGCATCACGCGCAGCGCCCGCGAGCGAGTGCGGGGCTTGGCCAGCACGTCTACCACGTTGTTGTTGAGGTAGAGGATGGGCTTGATCTGCAGGGCCGCCCCCACCAGTGCCGCCGCTCGGCCGATGCGCCCGCCGCGCCAGAGATACTCCAGCGTGTCGAGCATAGCGTAAACCATTACTTTGGGACTGACTTCACGCGCTACCTGCGCCACGGCGTCGAGGCCGGTTCCCTGTGCGGCGGCGCGGGCTGCCGCAAGCGCGACGAAGCCAGCGCCCATGGCGGCCGTGCCGGTGTCCACCACGCGCACCGGCACTTCCTCCGCCGCCATATCGGCCGCCAATCGCGCCGCCTGGATCACACTGCTCAACTCCGCCGGTAGATGGACGGAGACGATCCCCTTGACCTCGCGCCCCAGCCGCAGGTAGGTCTGCAAGAAATCGCCCGCTGAAGGTCCCGCCGTGTGAGGCAGGTGCTTGTTCTCCCGCAGCCGCTGGTAGACCTCGTCGGGTGTGATGTCCACGCCGTCGCGGTAGGTGCGGCCGTCCCAGTGCAGGTAAATCGGCACGACCGTGATGCCATACTGCGCGGCGACCTCCGGTGGCAAGTTGGAGGCCGAATCGGTGACTACCGCAATTCTATCCATCGGTTTACCTCTTTTGTTCCGCCCGCGCCAACGCGGATGGCGCACGTCTGAGTATGATCCCCGCTTGATCCAGGAACCCTGTGACCTGCTGCCAGGCTCGCCGGGGATTAAGCAACACGAGAAGTCCAACGCCGCCTACCAATGCGCGGCCCCATTCCGGCGCGATGTGCCAGGCAGCGAGGATAAATGTGCCGTAGACTAGCCCCATCGCGAATTGTAGCGGCGCCATGGCATGGAACGCCCGCACGCCCAGGCCAGCGAGCACCAGTACACCCGCGACGAGCAGGAGCGGTGCCACCTTCCACGTGACCAGGCAGGTCGCCAGCGCCAACGTCAGCCCGAGGTCCGCCACCAGATCGCACCAGCCCAGGCGGGTCGGGCGGCGCGCCCGGCGGGCCAGCGGCCCATCCAGCACGTCGGTGATCCAGGCCAGGATGGTCAACAGTGCTACCGTGGCCAGTCCCTCGGCTGGCCCCCGCAGCACCCCGGCGTAGAGAATGACCAGCACTAATACACAACGCAGTGCCGTTAACATGTCAGCCAATAAGTTCATCATTCCTCCCCAAGCCATTCAAGCAGGCGCGTTCCCATCCGCATAAAACGAGACACCGAGCACCGGGCCGGCGTGGGCGCCCATCACCGGCGTGAAATAGGTGGTGTAGAGTTCGCGCACGTCGAAGCGGCGCTGCAACTCCTCTGCCAGGGCCGCCGCATCCTCCTCGTGATCGCCGTGGCTGACGGCAACGTGGACTGGCCGGTCATCCACCTGCTCGGCCATCAGGTCTACCATGCGCGCGACGGCGTGTCTCCAGGTGCGGGGCCGGGCGACGCCGACCACCGTGCCGTGCCCCGGCGGGATGCCGACGATGGGTTTCATCTGGAGCATTGAGCCGAGGAAGGCGGAGGCTGTGCCGATGCGCCCTCCACGACGCAGGTACTCTAACGTCTCCAACACGACCAGAAGTTGCACGCGGTTTGCCATTTCCTGCGCGCGGGTGACGACCTGCTCGACAGTGGCCCCTGCCGCGGCCGCCCGTGCGGCCTCCAAGGCGACGAAACCCTCGGCCATGGTCGCGGTGCGCGAATCCACGAGGTGCAGGGGCAGCGCGGGTGCCAGTTGCTGGACCATTTGGGCCGCTTCGACTGAACCGGTCAAGTCGCGAGACAGGAGGATGGCCACGATGGCCTCGGCCTCCTCTGCCAGCGAGCGGAATGTTCTCAGCAGTTCGCTGGGACTGAGCGCCGAAGTCGTCGGCATGCAGTGGTCCGTCCGCAGCCGGGCGTAGAACTCCTGGGGCGTGATGTCCACCCCGTCGCGCAGCACCTTATCATTCCAGATGATCTTGAGCGGCAGGACGTGGATGCCATATTCCTCTACCACCTCGGGCGGCAGATTGGCTGACGACTCGGTCACGATGGCAATGCGGTTCATAGCACACCTCCTATTCTTCCACGCGCCCATCGGGCGTGTGGCGCACGTGCAACAGGTGGTGCTTCAGCAAGCGTTTCTTATCCGGCGCCAAGCGCCAGGCGCGCAGCCCGATAGGGATCACGCTCACGCCCATCGTCAGCAGCAGAACCAGCGGTGCCAGGACGTGGGGCAACGGCTGCTCCCGCCACCAGGCCAGCCAGATGAGGCAAGGAAAACTGACGAGAGTGCCGAGGACGGAACTGCCGGTCAGCACGATGTAGATCAGTCCCAACAGCGGGAGGATGATGGCCGTCTCCAGCGGCATCAGTGCCAGCAGAGCCCCCAGGCTGGCGGCCAGCCCGCGTCCCCCGTGGAACCCCAGGTAGATGGGGAAGCAGTGGCCAAGCACCGCTGCCACGCCACCAGCCAGCGGCCACCATCCTCCCAGCCCTGCGGCCCGCATCAGCCCCACCGCCGCTGCCCCCTTGCCAATATCCAGCAGAAAGACGAGCACGCCGGTGGGACGGCCGACCGCGCGGAAGACGTTGGCGGCACCAGCGTTGCGGTTACCCAGCGTCCGGATGTCCTGCCCAGTGATCCAGCGGGTGAACAGATAGGCGAAGGGAATCGCGCCGAGCAGATAGGCCAGGATCAGGGCCAGCCCGCCCCGTATATTGATCATCTATGCCCCCTCGTTTTTCAGCCTGGCAGCGCCTGTTTACGGCGATACCTTTCCTGGCGCTAATGAGCGATCCAGTAGGTGAGCAGGGCTACCAGCGCGCTGGCGACGACGAGGATCACGACCAGCAAAGCGATAATCACAGCGTCTTTCAGGCGTGGCAGATGATGCCAGCGGTGCAAGGCCGATGCATCAGACGCAGGCTGCGCGACCTCCTGGCCGTGGTTTGGCGCTGGCCCCCTTTGCTCCAGGGAAAAGACCTCTTCACGTGCGCCGTTCTGCTGTTTCATGACAACATGATAACCTATGGGGGTAACACGGTGCGGGGAAAAAGGTTAAAAGGGGTTACACAGGAGTAAAAAGAGGTTAAGCAAGTACCCATTCGACTTGACAGGCCAGGCACTCTGTGCGAAAATGAGGTAGAGGGGACATGCTTGAGTTCGACTGGGCCGATTGCGACGAGGGGAGAACCTCGCCCGCGAGATGCAAGCCCCAAAAGTGTTGAGTAATGCTTATAACCAGATTGAAAAGGAGGACACTCATGGCAGGAGGATATATGGGAAAGGTTCTGTTCGTCAACCTTTCAACCGGAGAACTAAAGGACGAACCCTTGGACGAGAATCTCTGTCGAGACTTCATCGGAGGCTATGGCCTGGGGGCCAGGATCATCTATGACCGGCAGAAAGCCGGGGTGGACCCGCTGGGGCCGGAAAACATTCTGGGGTTCTTGACCGGCCCCCTGACTGGCGTCGAAGGCACCTTTGGATCGCGGTACGTGGTAGTGGGCAAGTCGCCGCTCACTGGCACCTGGGGGGATGCCAACTCCGGAGGGGACTTCGGCCCTTACCTCAAATTCGCCGGCTACGATGCTGTCTTCTTCGAAGGCATCTCGCCCAAGCCTGTCTATCTCTTCATCAACGATGGGAAGGCCGAGTTGCGGGATGCCAGTCACCTCTGGGGGAAGGACTCGAACGAAACGGAGGACATTCTGCGCTCCTCCCATGGCGAGGACATTCGCGCTGCCTGCATCGGCCCGGCGGGGGAGAAACTTTCCCTGATCTCGTGCGTCATGAACGATAAGGGAAGGGCGGCGGGGAGATCTGGCCTGGGCGCGGTGATGGGGAGCAAGAAGCTGAAAGCCATCGCCGTGATGGGGAAGCAGGGGGTCCCCGTCGCCAACCCTGAACAACTGACCCAGGTCAGTGAAGAATATCTTGGTGGGGAGATGGGCGAGTTCGTCGGCATGATGAAGCAACTCGGCACCGCCGGTAGCACCGCCGTCTCCGCTCACAGCGGCGATTCGCCCGTCAAGAACTGGGGAGGCATCGGGGTGCTCGATTTCCCCAATGCCCAGGCCATCAGCGATGTGGCCGTGTTGAACCTGGTGCTGGATAAGTACAGCTGCTGGGAGTGCCCCATCGGCTGCGGCGCGCTGATGCGGGCGGGCAAGGAGTACGACTACGAGGCGGGCGTTCACCGGCCGGAGTACGAGGCGCTCTGTTCCTTCGGCACGCTGTGCCTGAACGACAATCTGGAGTCCATCATCAAGGCCAACGACATCTGCAACCGCTACGGTCTGGACGTCATCTCCGCTGGTGCCGCCATCGCCTTCGCCATTGAGTGCTACGAGAACGGCCTGATTGACGAGGAAGACACCGATGGCGTCGAACTCTACTGGGGCGAGCACGAAGCCATCGTCGCCATGCTCGAGAAATTGGCCAGGAGAGAGGGCTTCGGCGCTATCCTGGCCGATGGCGTGAAGGTGGCTGCTGAGAAGATTGGCAAGGGAGCAGAGGAGTTCGCCTTCCACGTTCACGGCCAGGAACTGCCGATGCACGATCCCCGCTTGGCTCCCAGTTTCGCCAGCGCATATCAATCGGATCCCACCCCGGCGCGTCACACGCAGGGCGGGCTGGCCTTCGCCGAAATGGGGCTGGCTCCTCCGGGCTTCCCGGAGTTGGACAAATACACCTACACCGGAAAAGGCCATTTCCAGGCCATGTTCAAGAATTCGACGCACATGATGAATGCCAGCGGCATGTGCATGTTTGGCTCAATGGCCGTCCCCCCCGAGGCATTGCCCACTTTCCTCTCCCTGGTCACCGGTTGGGAACTCTCTGCAGAGGAACTGGACAAGACCGGCCAGAGGATAGCCGCCATGCGCCAGGCGTTCAACGCCCGCGAGGGCCTCAAGCCGCAGGACTTTAAGCTGCAGGGCTGGCCCATAGGCATTCCCCCGCTCGAAGAAGGGCCGCTCGCCGGGGTGACCGTTGACGCCGAAACACTCAGCCGGGAGTACCTGGAGGCGATGGGCTGGGACGTGGAGACGGGCAAGCCGAGCAAGGAGAAACTGGAGGGGCTCGGCCTCTCCGACATCGCCCAGGAATTCTGGCCCTAATCCGGCCCAGAACAGGCAAACAAGCGTCCCCCAAGCCCATACTCCACCCTTTGTGCCGGGTGGAGTATGGGTTCGTCTTTTGATGGCCGGCGGACGAAACACACGTGGTGAGGGAGAATATGGAAACGGTGACTTTGACGATTGACAACCGGCAAGTGGAAGCAGAGAAAGACGCGACAGTGCTTGCGGCTGCTCAGAGGGCAGGAATCTATATTCCCGCTCTCTGCTCCCACCCGGATCTAAAGCCTCTGGCTTTTTCTCTGCCTGACCTCGCCTGTCGCCTTTGCCTGGTGGAGATAGAGGGGCTTGCGGATCTTACTCTCTCCTGCATCACTGTCGTAGAGGAGGGCATGCACGTATCCACTCACACCTCGGAAGTTCAGGAGGCGCGGCGTGAAAGCCTGAAGAGGATACTGGTGGAGCATCCCCACGCTTGCCTGACCTGCGAGAGGGCACAGATCTGCAAGCCCACCGACGTGTGCATCAGCAACGTCTCGGTTGCCGAGCGGTGCGTCGCCTGCCCCAAGAATGGGCGCTGCGAGTTCCAGAGGATAGTCCAATACATCGGGCTCGGCGAGGCCAAAGTCCCCTTTGAGCCCAAAGGTCTCCCCAGGGGAAAGGAAGAGCCCCTTTTTGATCGAGATTACAATCTTTGCATCCTCTGCGGCAGGTGCGTCAGCGTTTGCAATGACGTGGTGGGGGTTGGCGCCCTGAAATTTGTCTGCGAGGACGGACGATGTCGCGTCGCTCCCGCCTGTGGGGAATCCATGGCGGAAGCAGGCTGCAAGTTTTGCGGTGCCTGCGTCGAGGTTTGCCCTACAGCAGCGCTCATAGATACAGGTGAGAGGTGGACTCCTTTCCCCGATAGAGAGGCCGCCCTCGTGCCGTGCCGCAATGCCTGTCCGGCGGGAATAGACGTCCCACGCTACGTCCATCTGATCGTCGAGGGTAGGTTTGCCGATGCGGTGTCCGTCATCAAGGAGAAGGTCCCCTTCCCGTCCATCCTTGGACACGTTTGCACCCATCCCTGTGAAGAGGCGTGCCGGCGGGGCGAGTTAAACGAGCCGGTAGCCATCAAGCAACTGAAGCGCTTCGCCGTTGAGCACTCCAAGGGGACGGGTGAGCGAAAGCCAAGAATTGCTCCCTCCACAGGGAAGAAGGTCGCCGTGGTGGGCTCCGGCCCAGCGGGGCTCTCCGCCGCCTACTATCTCGCTTCACTGGGACATTCCGTCACCGTGTTCGAAGCCCTCCCCTTTCTGGGCGGGATGATGCGCGTGGGGATTCCCCGCTACCGTCTCCCCATGGAAGTCCTGGACGCCGAGATAGAGGAGATAGTGGAAAAATCGGGGGTCGCGGTAAGAACGAACGCCAGGATAGAGTCTTTGGATTGGCTTTTCGATCAGGGCTACCAGGCGATCTTCCTCGCCTTGGGAGCGCATGAGGACATCGGGCTGAGGATCAAGGGGGAGGATGCGCCTTCCGTGTTGAAATGTCTCCCCTTCCTCAGAGAAGTGAACCTGGGGTGTGAGGTGGATGTGGGAGAGAAGGTGGCGGTTATCGGGGGCGGCAACGCCGCCATTGATGCTTCGCGCACCGCCTTGCGCCTGGGGGCCAGAGAGGTCACCATCTTGTACCGCCGTGGCAAGGCGGAGATGCCCGCCGACAAGGAGGAAGTGGAGGAAGCGCTTGAGGAAGGAGTGAAGATCAAGTTCCGCGTCGGGCCTTCCAGCATATCCACCGCAGACGGCAGGGTCAAACTCGAATGTGTGCGCATGAAACTGGGCCGGCCAGACGCCTCTGGGAGGAGACATCCTGAGCCGATCCCAGGGAGAGAGTTCAGCATGGACTTCGATACGGTCATCGTCGCCATAGGCCAGGCCCCGTCGGTCCCGCCGGGATTCGGGTCAAGACTGAACAGGCATGGGACGATCCGGGTTGATCCCGATACACTTGCCACGAGCAGGGAGGGCGTTTTCGCCGGTGGCGACGTAGTACTTGGGCCCTCGTCGGTCGTCGAGGTGGCGGCCATGGGGAGAAGGGCAGCGATCTCTATAGACCGGTACCTGGGTGGGGATGGGAAGATCGAGGAATCCGCTATCCAGATTCCCAAAGGGGAGATGTGGCTGGGGCGCGATGAGGATTTCGCGAGTTGGCCTCGCGCCCGGGCAGAGCCCCTACTTCTGGAGGAAAGATTGAGCGATTTTGCGGAGGTAGAGGCTTGCCTGGACAAGGAAGAGGCGGTCAGGGAAGCGAGGCGCTGTCTGAGATGCGACCTCAGGCTGCAAATCTCAAAGGTGGAGTGGCCGCCCGAGGAAACGGGAAGCGGGTCAGAGGGCACGAGGGGCCTGAACGTCTAGCGGTGTATCCCGAGCCGCGCCTGGCGGCCGTCGCTACTGAACGAGAGTGGCCGGTGATCGGTCACCTGCGGAACCAATAGCCCACGCCATGCTCGGTGAGGATATGCCGGGGATTGCGGGGATCGTCCTCCAGTTTGGCGCGCAGGCGGCTGATGTAGACTTTGAGATAGTTGATCTCGTCGGTGTATTCGCGGCCCCACACACGGGCTAGAAGCGTCTCGTGGGTCAACACCTGACCAGCGTTCCGCACCATGTGGTAGAGCAAGCGGTACTCGGTGGTGGTCAGTGGCACCGGCTCGCCGCGTCGCGTTACCTCCCGGCGGGCAAAGTCCACGCTTAGATCATCACTGACGAAGGGTTCCTCCTGGGCCAAAGGTAAGGCCTGGGTGCGACGCAGCACCGCCCGCACCCGCGCCAGCAGTTCCAGGTGGCTGAAGGGCTTGGTGATGTAGTCGTCGGCACCCAGTTCCAGGCCGCGCACCTTGCTCAGTTCGTCGTCGTGGACGGTTAGCATGATCACCGGCACATCGGAAAAGAGGCGTATCTGTTGCAGTACCTGGAAGCCGCTCATATCCGGCAGCCCCACGTCCAGCAAGACCAACGCCGGCTGTTCCCGCTCCAGCATGGCCAGCGCCTCTTCACCGTCGGACGCGGCGACGATCTCCCAGTTGGGCTGCTGCATGCCAAAACTGACGGAGATGAGACGCACCACGTCAGGCTCTTCGTCCACGATCATGATCTTCATACGCCTTTTCCCCTCAGTACAGGTAATGCAATGAAAAACGTGCTTCCTCGCCCTGGCCCGCTCTCCACCCAGACGCGCCCGCCGTGCAGCTCCGTCAACTGGCGGGTGATGTACAATCCCAATCCCAACCCCACCTTGCCAGTGCCATCCGGGATGACATAGAAGCGCTGGAAGAGGTGCGCCTGCTGCTCGCACGGGATGCCGGAGCCATCGTCGGTGACGGCGACGACCAGTTCTTCGTCCCCGCGCTCCAGTGCCACCCGGATGTGCCCGCCCTTGGGGGTGAACTTGTGGGCATTGGACAGCAGGTTGGTCAGCGCCTGCTCGAAGCGGCGGCGATCCACGTCGGCCAGCGCTGGCCCATCCGGCAGCGTGGTCTCCAGGTGTTGTCCCTTCTGCTCCATCAGCGGCGCGACGGCTGTGACTGTGCGCTCCACAATGCGCCGCAGGTCGGTGGGTTGGGTCGCCAGTGTGACCTGCCCGACTTCCAGGCGGGTGGACTCCAGCAGATCAGTGACCAGCGCCTCTAGCCGGCCGGTGTGGTGGGCGATGGTCTCCAGCAGTTCGGCCTGTATTGCTGGAGCGGCGTCGTGCAGCAGGTCCACCGAAGTCTTGATGCAGGTCAGGGGGGTGCGCAGCTCGTGGGAGACGGTGGAGATGAAACTGCGCTGCAACTGCTCCAGCGTGCTCAGTTGTTGAACTTGCTCGCGCTCCCTCTGGTAGAGCCGGGCGTTGCGGATAGCCAGCGCCGCCTCCTGGGCCAGGGCCTGCAGCAGCGATAGAGCGTCGTCGTCAAACCGCGCAGCCGTGCGTTGCCCCACGAAGAGGATGCCCAGCGGTTCGCCGTTCAGCCGCAGCGGGGCGCTGGCATAGGATCGGATATGTTCCCCGAGCAGCAGATGGTGAGCGAAGTTGGGGTACTGTGTGGTATCGGAGACCACCCGTGGAGCATCGCTGGCCAGGATAGTGCGTGTCGGCTCATCGGTGAGGGACAACTGCACGCCGGTGTGGCGGTGCAGGTCAACTCCGCTGGCCGCAGCGGGGGACAACCAGGAGTTGGCTTCGTCGCGCAGCAGGAGCACCGCAACGTCGGCTGCCAGCAGGTGGCGGGCGGCGTCGGTCACCGTGTGCAGCGTGCGTTCCAGGTCAAGGCTGGTGCTGAGCTGGCGCAACAAGTCGTTCAGGGTGGACAGGCGGGCGGCCAACACCCGCTCTTGCTCCGTCTCCTGGTGCTCGCGGCGCAGTTGTTCCAACAGCAGGGCGCACAGGACAGCGACCACCAGCAACAGCAATAACTTGGCCGCCACGATGTAGAGCGCAATCGGGGTCCACAGTCCGGCCGAGTTGACAGCGCAGGCACCAGTGTAGATCAGGCCTGCGACCAACGCCACCAGGATTGTCGGCGCCAGGTCCATGTAGAAGGCCACGCCGATGACGTTGAAGACGTAGAGGATGAAGAAGCCGGAGTGGTAGCCACCGGTGAGATAGGTGGCCAGCGTGGCGACGATGGTGTCGAGGGCCAGGAAGTTGAGGGGACGGCGCAGCCAGCGCACGTGCTGGCTGATGAAGAGCAGCGCCAGGTTGTAGGCAACCACTCCCAGCACGGCGTAGAGAGGCGACACCAGTAGCCCCTCCTCCAGATGGTCGAAGAGGGAGAGCACCAGCACCAGCAGCAGCGCCAGCCAGCGTAGCATCAGGAGCAGTTGCCCAACCCAGGTCAGGTGGGGGAGCTTGTAGGCAGGTTCGTTCTTCACGATCCGGCCTGCTCCCGTTTCCGATTTGCGTCCCATCACGATTGACCTCCTACGACGAGCGTCGGGTTTATTATAACAAGAGGTGCGCTAAATCGCAAAACGCCCCGGCTCGTCCTCTGAGCCGGGGCTTGGGAAAACTGGCGTTACGCTTGACCTCTCTTAAATACACCCCTTCCTACTCTGCACCTTGAGGATGAATGCGTGAGCCCTGGCCCACACCGCCTCCCGCTCGCTGTCAATGGTGATGGCATGACCGGAGTTGGGCCACCAGACGATCTCCTTATCCGTCGTGCCCAGGCTGTCGAAGAGGATCTGCGCACTGTCGTGCGGGATAGTGCGATCGCGCTCTCCTTGCATGATCAGCACCGGCACGCGCACCTGGCCCAGTTCCTGCCGCACCAGGCGCAGCAGTTGCCTCAGGCTGACCAGGGCGCTGGTGGGCAGCCGGCTATAGGCGGAGAAACGGTTCTGGGCCTCGGAGTCGGTCAGGTCCGATTCTCCGCCGGAGGTGATCCAGCGCACGAAGGGTTGCACCAGCGGCAGGAGGCGAAAACGCCAGTCGGCGATGTAGGCCGGCGCGGACATGGTGACGACCCCGGCCACGGGATGACGGGTCGCCAAGTGCAGGGCGATCACCCCACCCATCGAGAGGCCGGCGAGGAAAACCGGGTCGCAGCGCCCCTGTAACTCTCGTAGTCCCTCCTCAGCCGAAGCGACCCAGTCCCGCCAGCCGGTGCGGGCCATATCTTCGGGGGTGGTGCCGTGGCCGGCCAGCCGCACCCCCAGCACAGTCAGTCCCTGCTGGGCCAGGTACTCCCCCATAGGCCGCATTTCTGGCGGGCTGCCGCTGAAGCCGTGGATGAGAAGACAACCCATCGGGCCGCCTTCAAAGAAGAACGGGTTTAAATCCAACTCACTCATATCTCTTGACCTCCTTCAACTGGCCGCCCGATCTGATCGGGCAGCGTGTAGTGACGAAAGATGAGCCAGTTTCCGGCATCAAGCCAAAAACCTCTTGAACCAGTCCACCGCCTTGCGACGCATCTCTTCCGTAAACTCGTGACCAACTCCTTCGTAGGCGATGAACGATAGCCGTTCTGGCTGCCTCTGGTACAATGGTTGCAATTTCTCGTACAGTTGTCTCGGCCCGTCTATCAGCACCACGTCATCTTGCACCCCGTTGAGCATGAGCAATGCTTTGGGAAAGAAACGCTCTACTCGATTAAGGGGATCGTAGTTCACGATTAAAGCCATCATCTCGTCATCGGGCTCGGGCCAGCCGCCAAACTGGTCTTGATCTTTGGGTGCCAACGAGAAATCCCAGCCTGGACTGCCGATGATCGGCACGGAAGCCTTAATCCGATCGTCTAACGTGGTAGCCAGGTAGGCAATACAAGCGCCCATTGAAATTCCCATCACCCCGATCTTATCAGGTAGAACATCCGCCCGTTGTACGAAGTAATCAATCACCAAAGAGATGTCTCCGGCGGTTCCAATCATCACTCCGAGCATCTCCTTGGGGAAATTGGCGGCTATCCTTTCCTCAAAATCGGGGACGGCGCGTTCGCCATGCAGCCTGGCGTCTATAGACACGGGCAGAAACCCCTCTTCGGCTAAAATCAGGCAATAGTCAATCTCGCTACTCTTATTGCCAGTATAGCCATGGACGGTGATGATCAGAGGTTTCTTTTTCCCATTATCTTTATAGAGGGCCAATGCTGGGATGCCCTCCGGTTCGATGATGTGCTTCTCCAGGATCACTTTGTGCTGTAGCATGATCATTCCTCCTTGCTTACGAACTTGATGGTCATCGCCTCATTCCGACCCACCTGGATCGTTACCCCACCGTCTGGCCGTCCAGGGTGAAGCACGTTCGCTATACAAAGAGCACCACCACCACTGCTGCCGCAGCCAGGACGCCCCAAACAACCCGATTCCAGTCCCAGATTCGCCGTCCGTTAAAACTGACAAACGGGAAAAAGGGTAGCGCAATATCGAGTAGTGCAAGCGGTTTCCCGACAAACTTAGCGAAACCAACCCATGTCTCGATTTCGGGCGGCAACGTGCTGAAGTGGGGCAACGCCGATGCCCCCCACGTAAGAACCAGCACCGAAAGTGCCCCGGCAAGCGCAATTGGTCCCAACTTGGGGGTGAAGTCACGATAACGCCAGTCGTATGAGGTTGGGTAAACGGACCCGGGCACTGGATACTGTGCTCCAAACACCAGTGCGAGTGCAAGGCTCAACGGGAATCCTGATTCCCATGCACGGTATCGGACCGGAAGTCTATACCGGTTAGCCATTAGCCGCATCGCCAGTTCTCGCAGCCCAAAGAAGAAAACGGACGCCAGCAGCACTGCTGGAAATGCTATCCAGTTGGCTTTGTGAAACTCACTCTGTCTCCACAGTGCCAGCCAAGCGACCAATGCGTTCATAAGCACACTACCCCACCACTGCAATGCCGGGTTGTCTGGTTGTTCAGCACCGGGACGTGCCCACAGAAAATGCCCGACATCAAGATAGTGGAAAATCCTGACCCACAACGGCAATACCCCAATACCGTAGCGCCGAAACTGCTGCCCTGGTGACAGAATCGAAAAACCTCGCGTGGAAAACAACTTGCTTGAACTCGTGTTAAAACCTTCAACGCAAACCATGATCTCGTCGCACCCCTTATCCTCAAAAAAATGGAGTGCTGCTTCGATTAGTCTCTGTCCCGCTCCCATTCCACGTGCTTCCGGTGCAGTGAATACCCAGTATATGAGTCCGCCTTTACGGTTTCCGGGCAGCGGAACAAGTTTGAGAACAGTCGCGCCCAGCAGTTGTCCGTTTTGCTCTGCGACCAGTACGTGGGGCGTAAACGAAAAGAACCAACGCTGCACCAGCGGGAACGAGCGGCTCATTATACTGCGAACGACCTTCTTTTCTTCCAGTCGCATAGGGCGAACGTAGATATTCGATTCTTGCGTCATGGTAGTGTATCCTCCAGGCCACGTTCCTGCCGCCCGGTCTTTTCCTGGTGTAATACCTCCAGTTTCTCCCTGAGTGCCACGACCTGCTCCTTCCCCAGAGGGTAATACTTCAGCGCCGCCAGGAAGATTACCAGGGCCACGACCGGCAGCAACCCCATCCCCAGCCTGATCCCCAGCGCGACGGACGGCGGCTGGACTGTCAACTCGGCGTCGTAGCCGCTGAGGCCCAGCACCATGCCGCTGGAGCCGCCGATCAGCACCATGACCAGCCGCTCGATGAAGGCGTTCACCCCGAAGTAACTCCCCTCCCTCCGCCGGCCGGTGTGCAATTCGTCCTCGTCTATCACATCGCTGAGCACGATATCACGCACCAGCGTGATGCCGGAGTTGGCCGCACCGACGAAAAGCATCATCACGAACGCCTGCGGCAGGTTGGCGACGAACAAGACGGGGAGCATGAAGACCACAAAGAGCGTCACAGCCAGGGTGAGCGTGCGCTTCGAGCCCAGGTGCAGGGCGATCTTCCTCCAGAGGGGATAGAGAGCCATCGAGGTGACGAACATCCCGATGAATATCAGGCTCATCTGCTCTTCCTCGGCGCCGATGACGTACTTGGTGAAGAAAGGCACCATGGCCGAGAGCCAGCTCCAGATATAGCAGATCATCAGATTGGCGCCCATGAAGGCCAGGAACGAGCGGTTGACGAAGGTCTCTTTGAAGGCAGCGGTGAGCGGCAGCGCCTCCTCCTCACTGGCCTCCTTCCGCTCCCGGCTCCCCAGCAGTGAGAACCCGAAGGCGCCTCCGCCGACGAGCCCCAGGATCACGCCCGCTCCTGTCCACCCGCCCAGGTCGCCGAACCGCTCGGAGAGGGAGCCGACGATGACAGGCGTGATGGCCAGACCGAGCGCTGTGCCGATCATCGCCGCGACCTGCCGGTAGATGGAGACCTCCGTCCTTTCCTTGAGGTCCTCAAACGCCTCGGGGAAGAGGGCGGTGTATGTGACGCTGACCGCAGTGTACGCCAGGTCGAAGAGGGCGATGACGACGGCAAAGTAAAAAAAGATGCCCATGTGGGAGGGGTTGGTCAGGGGACTGCCTCCCAGGGGTGGAGACCAGATCAGGACGAAGAGGATGAAAGTGAGGGGGGTGCCCAATGCGATGTAGGGGATGCGCCGCCCCCAGCGGGTGCGGGTGCGGTCCGAGAGCACGCCGACGAGAGGGTCGTTGATGGCGTTCCATACGCCGTAGGAGATGGCGAAGGCCAGGCCTACCAGGCCGGGGTCGAGGCGCACTACGTCGGTGTAGAAGAAGATCAGGAACGTCTGCACCGTGTTGAAGAAGAGCGCCTGCCCCAGGTTGCCCACGCCGTAGGCGATCTTTGCGAATCTGCTTTTCATGATATCTCCTGGATCGTTTCTGATTCTGACGGATTCTGTGGTCTGCCAGGCCACAAGTTCTCCCTGGACATCCTGGCAAGTATGCGGTAAGCTAGCCCAGTTCATATCTACAGGG
>Ga0209121_10000943_pt1 | contig 30894 bp, 27 predicted proteins | sample Cruoilmetagenom3_FD_187292 | JGI IMG/M metagenome (GOLD analysis project Ga0209121, IMG submission 187292) | Oil polluted marine microbial communities from Coal Oil Point, Santa Barbara, California, USA - Sample 3 (SPAdes) (version 2) | ecosystem: Environmental > Aquatic > Marine > Oil seeps ...
CCCATGAAGTGGACCTGGACCCCGACAAGTGTTTCCTGACCCAGGGTGTGATTTGTGCAGGACCTGTGACGCGCGCCGGCTGCGGGACACCTTGCCTGAATGGGAATATGCCCTGCCGCGGCTGCTATGGACCTGCTGAAGGCATCGTTGACCAGGGAGCCAAACTTGCCAGCGTTATCGGAGCGCTTATTGATACCGATGATCCCGAAGAATTACAGAACATACTGGATACCATTGTAGATCCAGCGGGTACTTTCTACCGGTTTGGTTTGGCCCATTCGATCATGAGTAAGATGAAATATGACTGAGGATGCACCTATGAAACAAAAGATCAGCATCGATCCCATTACACGCCTTGAAGGACATGCCCGCGTTGATTTATTTTTAGATGAAAAAGGTGCATTAGCCAATGCTTATTTAGTCATTCCTGAGCTGCGAGGTTTTGAGAAGTTCTGTGAAGGCCGCCCGGTGGAAGAAATGCCGCGCATTACGCAGCGTATTTGCGGCGTTTGCCCCATTGCACATCATATGGCAGCTGCCAAAGCAGGGGATGCCGTTTATCACGTAGACCCACCTGCAGCTGCGAAGAAACTGCGTGAATTAATGTATTCAGCTTTCTTTGTCGCAGATCATGCCACCCATTTTTATATCTTGGGCGGTCCCGATTTTGTGGTGGGTCCCAATGCACCAAAATCTGAACGGAACATCCTGGGTGTGATTAAAAAATTGGGAAAAACCTTCGGCGCGAAAGTCATGCAGCTGTTGAAAGACAACCACGAAATTACCGCCATAATTGGCGGACGTTATATTCATTCAGTCAGCGCCATCATAGGTGGTGTCAGCAAACCAATTACCGAAGCAGATCGCCTTGCAATCCTGGAGCGCGCAGAACGCTCTGTGGATTTCGCCAAAGAATCTCTGCAATTATTTAAAGACATCGTCCTGGAGAATCCGGAATATGTGGAGATGATCACCAGCGATTCCTTTGCCCATGAGACCTATTATATGGGCCTGGTAGATGACAACAATCATGTCAATTTCTACAATGGAAAGGTCAGAGTCGTTTCCCCTCAGGGAGACGAACTGGTCAAATACAGCCCTGATGACTACCTGGATGTCATTGCTGAACACCTGGAGCCCTGGACATATCTAAAATTCCCCTATCTCAAATCGGTCGGTTGGAAGGGATTTGTGGATGGTGCCAACAGCGGTGTATATCGTGCCACTCCATTATCACGTTTGAATGCAGCAGACGGCATGGCGACCCCCCAGGCACAAGCCATGTACGAAAAGTTTTTCGACACTCTGGGCGGCAAACCAGTCCATTCCACCCTCGCCACGCATTGGGCACGTTTAATCGAGATGCTTTATGCAGCTGAAAGATCGGTTGAACTTGCAACTGATGAAACTATCACGGATCCTGATGTGCATACCATCCCCACAGAAACCCCAACGGAAGGGGTTAGCATTGTGGAAGCCCCTCGTGGGACGCTGACACATCATTACAAAACGGACGAACGCGGCTTACTCACGGCTGTGAACCTGATCGTGGGGACCACAAATAATTATGCAGCCATTGATATGTCCATCGTCAAAGCTGCTAAAGACCTGATCAAAGCAGGAGAGCCTGTTACTGAGGCAGCACTCAATAAAATCGAGATGGCATTTCGCGCCTATGATCCATGCATCGGGTGCGCCACCCATGCACAAACGGGTAAGACACCTTTGAAAATAAAGCTCTTTGATCATGACCACACCCTCATTGAAGAGATTCAAAGGGATTAGGAGCTATCATGAACAATCGTGCCAAAACCATAAAGACTCGCACAGAAAAATCCATGACTCTTGAACGCCCAATGGTCACACGTCATTATGTGATGACCTGGGATCTTGAGCGTTGTGTTGGCTGCCAGATGGGTCCAACTGCCTGTCCAAAGGAAGCTTTAACCCACATAGACGGTGAAATAAAAGATGGACGAATGGTCACACCTCCTTCAGTAGATGTTGATCCTGATCTTTGTGTGTTATGTGGAATCTGTGTTGAGGTTTGCCCAGTGCATGCCATTGACATGAAAATTAATGGAAAGCAAGAGAATCCTGTGATTGATTACGACGCTTTTCCCGAGATTCGTGGGCATCTCAAGTTTGAAAAAGACGAATTTGATTTCTCATTGAAAGATCTGGTCATTGATAACTGCCCAACAGAAATTATCAGCTATGACGAAGAAAATGAAACCATGGTAATCAAATTCGAAGATTGCATCCGCTGCCGGCAGTGTGAAGTCGCCAGCAATGGAGCATTCCATGTCACCCAACGCTGGCAGGGCAGCGTGGAATTGCACCGCGATCGGTGCGTTGAGGGATGCACCGCCTGTGCAGATGTTTGCCCCACCAGGGCTTTATATGTGAACGATGAGGGCGAATTGGTTTTAGCAGATTATTTCTGCATAAAATGCGGTGCATGCATGCATGCATGCCCCATCCAGCCGGAATTTGAGGAAGAAGAATTCACCTTTGAATCCCAGGGTTTGACCCTTTCCCGAACCTTACAAAAACTGGTGAATGAAGATGAACTGGCAATCAAAGTTGAACGCTGGCGAGTGAACCATTCCCCGGTAAAAAGCGCTGCTTGGATTGAAGCCTTGAGGAAATTGGCTGATGACAAGGCCAGTGCCGTTGAAATCGATCGCAAACGCGCCCTGAAACGTAGGGACCTGATCCTCGCCCTGCGCGGGCATATCCTGCCAGAGATCACCAAAAACAAAGAGTGAGTGTCCAGAAGAAACATATCAGCTGACTGTTTTCCAAAAGCAGTCAGCTTTTTTGTTTTATACGATAGAATTAATCGATCGGAGGTCTATATGATTGCCCTATCAAATCCAAAGGCTGAAATCTATTTCCCGCAAGGGTCGGGTGACGACCTTCATCTTGAACAAACGACCCATCTCGGCGTCGGAGCCCATCCGGACGATCTTGAAATATTCGCCATTCATGGGATCCTCGAAGCCTACGCAGATCAAAACAAACATTTCACCGGGGTCACCGTCACGGACGGACGCGGTGCACCACGATCAGGTGACTATGCAGGGACGAGTGATGAAACCCTTGTGAAAATCCGATCTTCTGAGCAAAAAAAATCAGCTGATCTTGGTCAATATAACACTCAATTTCTACTGAATTACACCAGTAGCTCAATCAAAAGCCCAATTAACCCTGACCTGGTTGCCGACCTTAAGAACATCCTGACAGCGACATCTCCCTCAATCATTTACACGCATAACCTGGCGGATAAACATGATACTCATGTGGCAGTTGCCCTGACGTTGATCCAGGCGTTGAGAGATTTAGAACCCGCACCTAGGACCATCAAATTATACGGTTGTGAAGTCTGGCGGGGATTGGATTGGCTCCCAGACGAAAAAAAAGTCGTCTTCGATGTCTCCGAGCATATCACTCTTCAAGAAAACCTTTTGTCCATATTTGAATCACAAATTAGCGGTGGGAAACGCTATGACCTGGCGACATTAGGTCGTCGTTTAACAAATGCCACCTATTTCCAATCCCATCATACGGACACCGCAAGTCATGCAGTCTATGCCATGGACCTGACACCGCTCATAAATCATCCAGAAATGGATATTGAGGCTTATATATCTAAAGATATCAACGACTTCGCTGCAGACGTCAGGGAGCGTTTAAAACGCCTTAGAAAGGGTTCTGTATGAGTCTTGAGCAAGTTTTATTACCTTTTCCAAGGCAATTAGAGATAAAACACAAAAGTTCTTTCACCTCAAGCTGACAAGTATATCCAAATCCATTCACCGTAGCCGCAAAAATTGCTTTTCGCTGCTAGAATATTATCTGAATCAGTAGAGATGACATCATTGCCTTGAATTGGGGATATGAAACTGACCACCCCTTTGATGATGAAGCTACATTATTCCGGGAACACCATGTGCCCTTCTATGTCTGTCCTGGCACCTCCTCCTGGAACCGCCTGGCCGGGCGCGTGAATAATATGCTTCAAAATTGTCTACGCGCGGCAGAAGCAGACATTAAAAATGGTGCTGCCGGATATCTGCTCACGTACTGGGGAGATAACGGTCACTGGCAGCAATTACCAATCAGTTATCCTGGATTTGCTGTAGGAGCAGCCTTCAGCTGGTGTTTGGTTGTCAATTGGGATATTAACCTATCCGAAATCCTCAATAATATCATCTTCAAAGACTATACCAACCAGATCGGTGACCTGATAATAGACATTAGAAATGAATATCAATCCTGGGGAATCCCTACAATCAATAGCTCTCCCCTTTTCTGGTTCCTGCAGGCCAAAAGGGAGAAATTACAAGAATTTTCCACGATTCACGCCGGTCTCATCTATCAAAGTCTTACACGATTGGAAAATCACCTGGTGAAGTTAGACAATATCGTGTTGAACCGTTTGGATGCTGACATAATAAAATCGGAACTCAAATTAACCATCCAGCTCACGATTCATGCCCGCAAGTGCTGCCTTTAAATTTTTACGACAGATAAAACCGCAAATTACAATGCTTTACTACACGAAACCAATGGATTAATTGCTGATTTCAAGAGGATTTGGCTGAGTTGCAATCGTTCAGGGTGTCTTCCTGACAGCGTTGCGTATTTTGACCCATTGATCAAAGAATACACAAATTCCTTTGAATAAGATCAAATTTATTTTCGTCTGTTTAGGAAATTACTGCCGTTCGCCCATGGCAGAAGCCATCTTCAAGCAACTGGCAGAAAGAGATGGGGTTCAGAACAAGTTTGAAGTCTCTTCTGCAGGAACAAAAGATTGGGATATTGGATTACGTCCAGACCCTCGCACGCAAAAACTGTTATTAAAACATGGCTACTCGCTGGACCCAGGAAAACGCGCCACAATGATAACGAGATCAGAAATTAAAAACGCAGATTTCCTGAATGTCATGTCCAACAGAATCGCTCAGGAATTGGGCTATCGGGAGTATGTGATGCTGCTGATGGATTATACGGAAAACTCAAGAGGGATGGATATCCCGGATCCCTACCCCACAGATTCTTTTCCACATGCCTTCCAAATGATACAAGAAGGTGTGAGAGGATTCTATAATCAGCTTGTGATACAGCTTGAGGACGCTGAGGATTAGATAGCAGGTCAATTTTTACGTTTTTGTATCTTCAGCCGATTGATCCTGATTGTTTTCACGGTTTTCTGAAGAACCCTTATTACCTCTCTTTTGGGCTTTCTTCTCTGCTAGCTGCTGCTCCAGAGGTGGAATAATGGTATAAGTATCCTTGCCTGCAGGGATAAATTTAAGCTTTAGAACCCTATATTTGATCATCAATATTAGAACACCAACCAGCACCATGATCACCGCGACCAACCTGGAATAGCTGAAACCTGTACCCGGAAAAGATGGCTGATCTGGACGGAAAAATTCGATAATATTTCTGCCAACCCCAGCCAGAATTAACCAGATGCCAAAAATAGCCCCCGGCTTCATCTTATCTTTATATCTCCTTGCCAGCACCAGCAGCAAACCGGTTGCAAGGAGGTTCCACAGAATTTCATAGGCAAAAGTGGGATGAAACCGAGTTGTTTCCTCTTGATAAAGCGCCATGTTATTCCAGGGTGCGATCCTGTGCTGCGCATCGATGGAAATACCCCAAGGGAGCTTGGTTGGAGGACCATAAAGCTCCTGATTGATGAAGTTGGCTGGACGGGCTACCGCCTGTCCCAGCAATAAACCCGGTGCCACGGAGTCCAATGCCAGCCAGAAATCCAATCCCATTTTCTTGGCATAAATATAGAATGCAATCGCGCCAAATAAAAGTGCCCCGAAATAATGCAAACCACCCTGTCGGAGATTCAGGATGGATAGAGGTTCCTGAATATAGCGGAGGTTACCACCGATGGTTGTATTCAATACATACCACAACCTTGCCCCGATGATCCCAGCCGGAAGAATATACAACAAGCTGTCCCAGATATAATCAGGATCCTGGCCGTGCCGTTTGAATTCTAGGGTTGTTAGCCAGGTGGCAACACCAACACCTACCATCACTAATACACCATACCAGTACAGTGAAAATGAAAAACTGCCGATCTCAATTGTAAAAATCACTGGATCCATCGTCTAATTTCTCCTTCACTTCATCATTCTAAATAACCCAAATCTCGCAACCGCTGTTGAACAAGTTCATCCTCCAGTGAAATTTTCTTCTTCGAGGAATATGCCTGGCGGGAGGTTGACAGTTCGAGATAGCTGTTCAAAGCTTTCGCCAAAGCCTCGAGCTGGTCTTCATTCTGATAAGGGTACTGTTCAGCAGGGTCAACCGCAAGATTAAATAATAGATTCGAGATCCCATCAATCGTAATCATCTTTTCTTCTCCATGATAAACTGCCCGATGAATGCGATCTGCATGGAAGCGCTGGATCAGCTCTGGCGTATGATTATTCATAATACGAACTGCGTTGTCTGGAGGATAAGCCTCAGAAATTAAATAATTTGGCACGTGATCATGCTTAGCAGTGAACTGCAGCAGGCTTTGACTGCCGACATCTACTTCTTCAGCATAAGGCATTGAGAGTGTTTCAAAGCCAAAATAATCCAGTATGGTGTGGAAAAGTTGTGTGATGGATACCCGCTTTTGAACAGTTATCATTTCTTGAAGTTCAGGTAAGCGAATGAACAATGGAACACGAATCAATTCCTCATGGAGACCAAATCCATGGCCCATATACCCATGTTCACCTAACATTTCGCCATGGTCGGCCAGGAAGATCACCATCGTATGATCGCGATGATAGTTCGTGTTCACTTTTTCAAGTAAGGCTGATAATAAGTGATCCTGATATGACACTTCAGCATCATACATATCGGATAATGTTGCTGATTCTATCTCATTGAATGGTTTTTCCAGTGGGATCAACCACTGCATCGCTTTTCGATTGAACGCATGCATGAATTGCTGTGCTTCAGGTGTTTCATCAAAATAGGGCACAAACTTTTTCATATATTCATCAGGTGGCGCATACGGCATATGCGTTTCCATTAAATTTAAAAACACAAAATGCCCTCCGGAACGTTCCCGTTCCACACCCTCAAGGAATCCAGCTGTTTCATTGATTGATCTTGCTGTCATACCCTTAAAATTAGCCGCCTTTGTCCACAATGGTACGAACAAGGGTCGCAAAGCAGCTAGGAAAAATTCATTGGGTGACGCAAAGGCATTTTGGATAGGATAGGACAACTTTCTTAAAACCTGCGTGTATTTAGTCCATAATTTTCTGATTGGCTTCCACAGGTCATCTTTAGTTTTTTGTGGTGTGGAAGGAACCACCCCACAATAATTATAAAAATGATCAAAGCCGCGCCTAAAACCATTTTGCAGGATCCCTACCAATGGATTATTACAAAAACCAGTTGTCTGAATACCAGTGGAGCCAAGCCGGCTGGCTAGGGTCTGAAATTCCTTCGGTAAAGCATCATCTGCCTGCAGAGTTCTGTGAACCGCTGGCTCTTCACCAAGAAACAGTGAGGCATGGGATGGGATCGTCCATTGACCTGGTGCAACAGCCTGCTCAAAGAACAGGCTCTCACGGGCGATGCTGTCGAGGTTGGGGGTTGTTGGTCGGTTGTAACCGTACACCCCTAAGCGATCGTAACGATGTGTGTCCAATACAACCATTAAGACATTTTTATTTTGGATATTTTGCATAAAGACCTTCATACGCTTATTTATTCTGTTCGCGGTACAGCTTGGGATCGACAACCTCAACCATCGATTCCACATTGAGCGGCTGTTCCAGGAAATTTGCGACCTTTAGAAATTCTTTCCGTGGGTTGCGCAAAATCAGATTATACCTGACAGATAGCGTTTTTATCCAATCCCGTTCGTCTAACCAAGATTTCACCTGTGCCACATGATCAAGTAAAGCCTGTTGCATATCCTCATCGGAAGTGGGATGCTGTTCCTTTATCCCCGTTCTTTCCAGCATACGTTTTTGTGAAGCAAGGATTTCCGTAATATTCCTCTCCAAAAACAATACCCGGTATCGATACCTATCAGGGAGATATTCCAGCAAGGCAGAAATGACTTTTACAGCGTTCCCCTGGGCGGTTTTTAACCAATCTGTGTCACCCTCAGGAAGCTTCTTAATCCTTTCATATTCAAAATACCCCTTAGGATTGTTTTCATCTGCCCGACGAATATGGTCTGTTAATAACACCATACCGCCTGCCTGTAAGGCTGCCATCATCATCGATGTACCCGACCTTGGCAGCCCAGAGACCACCGTTATGCTTGTTTTTGGTCCGATCAAACCCTGAATAAAACTACGAATGGAAGTCATTGTACTTTTTCTAAATTGGACGATGCGTGCCGTAACTCACGCCGCTCATGTATTTAAAAGCCCAGTTGAGATCCGTGAGGGGCTCATTCTTTTCTTGCGGTAAAAATATGGCGATTTTGGTGATGGCGTTCAAGCGGCCAAATTCCTTGAAATCCTTTGTAGCAGGGATGACATTTCGCCATGTACCGGTGTTGAGATAATAGCGATCATTCCCTGCATTCCCGGAGATCAATGCCGTTTCTGCAAAATGAGTATGTCCGCTAACCACACACTGACAGCCCAATTGATTATCCTGAACCAAACTTTCTTTTCTTGCCCAGGTTACCTGACTCTGTAATTTAATTGATCGGGAAACTAACCGCATGAGGGCTTTAACCACCCAAAAAGGCAGTTTGCGCCGAAACAAGCCAACCTTTAAAAACCCGTTGATGACCATCTGTAAAAAACCATTGATAATACCAGACTGAGCAAGTGTTTCTCTAAAGGCTTCGTGATCTCTCAAGTGATTGATGATGCGCAGAAAAGCTAGTTGGATGATTTGCCATGTTTGCCTCATACCCACACCTGGCATGGTGAAGAGGTATGCCAACCAGGCTGTCGTTGGACGAACATCATCAAATTCCATCAAGCGTTGATAAATTGCCAGTAAGGTTTCATTACTTATGATACCTTCTACCCCATATTCCTTCTCAAAATACCAGGGTAAAGCTGAACCAAACTCACAAGTTATGATGTCGCCCAGACAGGCTTTACCATAATGTGATGAAGCTATGTTAGCAGGAATGGACTCAATCTTTCGTAAATCCAACGAAAAGTTCCCAGGATCATACTCTTGACCATGCCTGATCAAACAAAAGGGTTTTCCAATTTCGTCATATTTGATCAAATAATGATCTAAAGGAGACGATCCTCCCCTGATACCAAACATCTCCCGCACAACTTCACGAATTTTTGGCGTTGCATTCGCCAGGCGGTCATGGTTACCCAATATCAGATGAACCTGGACATCCATATCAAAATAATCCTGTATGCTTTTAAACAAAGTTAGTGTTTCGAAAACCCTGTTTTCATTCCTAATGGTGTCCAGAATTGACAGGATAACTGTTTCAATTTCTGATCCCGGTTCAACGGCATCGTTATTGACATAAGGACAATGCGAACCCTCGAGCCAAAGCGAGGAGCGCGAGATCTCCAGGATATCCCCCGCCAGGATGATATCCACCTTGTTGATATCATTTGTGCGGGCTAATTGGTTGACCTCAGAAAAATAAGCTTGATAAGTTTCAGGCTGTAAATTCCGATTAAACCGGTAAGGTCCAATTTGAGTGGACAGAGCTTCTGAGAAATGCAGATCAGATAGGATGACTAACATCGCAGCTCCAAATAAGTGAGTAGAAAGCGTAACCCCTTCATTTCATTTCCATCAATGCTTAAACAACACCAATTATTATTATCTGCATATCTAATAAGTCTAGCTCTCACCCAATGCATACTGGAAAGCGTTGACGATTTTTGGAAGGTGATCGTCTTTGATCCAATAATGACAGACCAGTCTAAAGTGTCTTGGCCCAGTAATTCCAGCTCTAATACCTTTTTCCCGAAGTTTGCTCTCACATTGTTCTGCAGTGAGTCCCAGTGCTGGGTCCAGGCTGATATAGATCATGTTGGTATTCGGCGATCCTTTTTCCAGATATATTCCGGGGAGCGACTCAAGTTCTCTGGCGAGTTGTGCTGCGCGCTGGTGATCCTCAGTCAGACGATCCACCATCTCTTCCAGGGCAACGATCCCTGCGGCAGCCAAGACCCCCGCTTGTCGCATCCCACCCCCCAGTTGCTTGCGCATGCGCAGGACTTTTTCGATAAATGGCTTTGTCCCGCAAATCACAGAGCCAACCGGTGCGCACAAGCCTTTGCTGAGACAGAATGTGACTGAATCAACCATGTTGACCAGGTCAGACACCGGCAAACCCAGGTCCACAGAAGCGTTAAATATCCTGGCGCCATCGAGATGAACGGATAATCCAACATCATGCGCAATTTTAGCGGCTTTTTCCAGATATTCTTTGGAAATGGTCACTCCACCGCACCGATTATGGGTATTTTCTAAAATTAATAACCGTGATTTGGGAAAATGAATATTATCCGCCCGGATTGCCCCCTTAATATCTTCGAGTAATATGGTGCCATCCTGTTGATTTGGAACCGTATGGGGATGAATACCCCCAAGCGCAGATATGCCGCCAGCTTCATACAGAAAGGTGTGAGCACAATCCCCCATAATAACTTCATCGCCGCGCCCACAATGGGCTAAGATCGATGCTAAGTTGCCCATCGTCCCTGAAGGGACGAACAGCGCGGCTTCTTTTCCCATCCGTTCAGCAGAAAGGTCTTGCAGGCGGTTAACCGTAGGATCTTCTCCATAGACATCGTCCCCAAGCTCCGCCTCTGCCATTGCCTTCCGCATTTTCTCTGTCGGTAAGGTAACCGTATCTGAGCGAAGATCAATCCATTTCATTCTGGCATCCTTTCGTTTTTTCTCAAATCATCCAGTATGCTTGATAAATCCTCAGGTAAAGGTGCCTCAAACTTGGTCGGCACCCGATCCCCAGGCAATTTCAAAGATAACGACTTTGCATGCAGAAAAAATCGACCGATGTCAATACTTGGATGACGCCGTCCATATAAGGTGTCACCAACCACCGGCACACCAATATAGCTTAAGTGGACTCTAATCTGGTGTGTTCGCCCTGTCAGCGGGTGAATCTCTAATAGACTGTGGTGTGTGAAGCGTTCTAATTCAAAATACTCACTCGTTGCCCGTTTTCCCTGTCCCTGCAATCCAACAGCCATACGGGTTCGAATTTGATGATCACGAGTAATAGGTGCTTCAATTCTGCCAGTAGGGGTTGGCGGGTGTCCGTCAACCAGGGCAAGATAGGCTTTATTTACAGCCCTTATTTTGAATTGTTTAACCAGCCATAAGTAAGCTTTTCCGGTTTTGGCAAAGATCACAACCCCCGATGTGTCTTTGTCCAATCTGTGAACAACGCCTGGCCGATCAGCCTCACCCACCTGTCTTATCTCTGGATAGTAAGCTAGCAATCCATTGACCAGTGTGCCGCTAACGTGCCCGGCACCGGGATGAACCAGCATATCAGGGCTTTTATTGAGTACGATCACAGATTGATCTTCATGAATAATTTCCAGCGGGAGGGATTCTGGAATCAATTCATCTGGTTTCTCTTCACTGACCAGAATCTCGATCAGACTGCCGGGATTCACCCGTTCGCTGGTTTTTTCTATAACGACACCATCCAGCGATACGTATCCATCTGTGATTAAACGCTGGATTTTCGATCGAGAAATATCAGGAACTTTTTTTGATAGATATTTATCAATTCGCTCTTCTTCACCTGGCGCTACTTGAAAATGGTGTGCGGATTGCTTCATAAATGATTATCAGCAGGTTCAATGCTGTCAGCTGTGGATTCTTCAAAAGCGCTCAGTCTATTTTTCTCCCGACGTTCGCTGATCCACAGTGCCAGGACGAGCAATCCCACACCGATTGTGATTGAAGAATCTGCAATATTAAAAACCGGGAAATTACCAACTGAGATAAAATCGGTGACCGGTCCACGTGCAACGCGATCAATCAGGTTCCCAAGAGCTCCGCCCAACTGCATCGCCATGGCAACGCGCATCAGCTTTTCCTCTTTTGGTATTTGTGGATAATAGAACATGATAAAAATCGAGATAAGCACGGCTAATACCCCGAACACAATCCCCCCCTCCTGGAACATACCGAAAGCCGCACCTGTGTTTTCCCAATGCACAAACCGGAAATACGGCGCCAACCACTCTAAAGGCATCCATCGACTGCCAAAAGGAATCGCAGTTCGCACAACAGCCTTTGTGACCTGATCAATTAGCACGATCAATCCAGCTATCGTCAATAGAAGCCAGTACTTTTGTCTAAATTTTTTCAATGAATGCTCCTGAATGATCTAAACTTTTTCTATGCTGATCCGTAGTGATTCGCCATCAAATTCATCCTGCAGGAATGGCAAACCCTCAGGATTCTCACCAACAGTGATGGTCTTTGCCAGAGTTTCTTCTTTGATATAGTCTTCAAATTGACTGACAGCCTCCGCCAAACCTTCAGAGGCTGTGTAATACAGATGAATGCGGTCAGCGATATCAAAATCAGCATCTTTACGGAGTGATTGTACCCGCCTGACAAATTCCCGCACAAGCCCCTCATTGATCAAAGCAGGCGTCAACTCCGTCACCAACGCGGCCAGATAAGCACCCTCCGAAGCCACTGCATAACCTTCCCTGGCTTCCGCCCTGACCTCAACCTCATCTGCCGTGATCTGGTGAACCTCTCCATCAAGATTGATGTTCAGCGTTTCACCGTCCAGGAGCTTGCGTGCAGATAGATCTGCCGGCAGGTCAAGCAGAGCTTGTCTCACCCGGGGATATTGGGCTTTAAATCGCTGCCCCAATTGTTTGGGCAGTGGGTTCAGGCTAAATTGAACTGCTTCACTGGCACTGCCTAACAGGCGGATGTTCTTGACATTCAACTCGTCCTTGAGAAGGTCAGTATAATCATCAACCGCACTTTGCTCATCAAGGTTGCCAACCACAAAAGCTGCTTCCGACAGAGGTTGACGGACTTTAAGGTTTTCGGAGTTCCTGGCCGCATGGCCCAACGAGGCAATTTTCATTACAGTCGCCATATCTTTATTCAACTTCTCATTGATCAAGTCCGGATTATATATCGGCCATTCCGCCAGGTGTACAGAAAGCGGGGCTTCCGGATTGACAGATTTGACGAGGTTCTGATAAATTTGTTCTGCCATGAAAGGCATGGTCGGTGCAAGTAAGAAGCACAGCGCCTCTAGCGCTTGATAAAGCGTTGCATAAGCCGCGAATTTGTCTGAATCGGATTCCGTTTTCCAATATCTGCGGCGTGATCGGCGTAAATACCAGTTTGACAGCTGGTCAACAAACTTCTCTATCGGCCTGGTGGCTCCGGGCACATTGTAATTTTCATAGGCTTCTGTCACATCGCGCACAAGGGTATGCAGGGAAGAGAGCAGCCAGCGATCAAGATCACTGTACTCGGGTTCCACATCATCACTTGGCGACCAATTATCCAGGTTAGCATAGGTCACAAAGAAAGAATAGGTGTTCCAAAGGGTAAGTGTGAAGTTCCTGATCACCTCACCGACCAGTTCCTGTGAGAAACGCCTCTCTTGCCCGGGTGGGCTGGCTGTATACAGATACCAGCGCAAGGCATCAGCACCATGTTCATGGATCACATCCCAGGGTTCCACCACATTTCCCCGAGACTTGGACATTTTCTGCCCATCTTTATCAAGGATCAAACCAAGGCAAATCACATTGTTGAAGCAGTGACTGTCAAATACCAGCGTACTGATGGCATGTAAGGTATAGAACCAGCCTCTTGTCTGATCAACAGCCTCACAGATGAAGTCAGCCGGGAATTGCTGATGAAATGTTTCCATATTATCAAATGGAAAATGCCATTGTCCTACCGGCATGGAACCTGAATCAAACCACACATCGATCAATTCAACGACCCGGTTCATTTTCCCTCCGCATTCAGAGCATGGGATATGTACTTGGTCGACATAAGGACGATGTAAATCCAAATCGCTTAAATCCTGGCCAGCCAGTTCGCTCAGCTCACTTAAAGACCCCACACACAGCTGATGATGGCAGGCCTCGCATTCCCAAACGGGTAAGGGGGTGCCCCAATAGCGTTCACGCCCCAAAGCCCAATCAATGTTGTTTTCCAGCCAGTTTCCAAACCGCCCATGCTTGATGTATTCCGGATACCAGTTGATGTTCTCATTCAGGGCAACCAATCGATCCTTCAATTGGCTTGTCCGGATATACCAGGTCGGCCTGGCATAATACAGCAAAGGTGTATCGCAGCGCCAGCAAAAAGGATAGGTATGTTCATATAATCCAGATGCAAATAATAATCCCCGCTGGTCGAGATCCTTGATAATCAACGGATCCGCATCCTTAACCCACATGCCTGCCCACGGTCGCACATCACTGGTGAAGCGGCCGGTGTCATTAACCGTCATCAGGATCGGAAGGTCGTGTTCGATGGACATCTGCATATCATCCGCGCCAAAGGCGGGGGCAAGGTGCACCAGACCGCTTCCGTCTTCGGTGGTGACGAAATCCGCCAGGACCACGTAATGGGCGTCCTTTTCCACGGGAAGGAAGGTGAACAAGGGATGATAATGCCTGCCCTTCAATTGCTTGCCCTTGAAAGTTTTCAGCACCTCGTAAGGTCGATCTCCCATCACCGTCCCTACCAGGGACTCAGCCATGATCAGGAATTCCTGATCCTTTCCTTCCCCATAAGCAAGTTTGACATAATCGATATCAGGATGCGCCGCCACTGCCACATTCCCGGGCAGCGTCCAGGGTGTGGTGGTCCAAACTAAAAGTGAGGTATTCTTTTCATCTGATAGAGGCATACGCACAAACACCGATGGATCTGAAACCTGGGCGTAGCCCTGGGCTACTTCGTGATCTGAGAGCGGTGTCCCGCATCGGGGGCAATAAGGAACAACCTTGAAACCCTGATAAAGCAAGCCTTTATCCCAAATCGATTTTAACAACCACCAGACAGACTCAATATAGTCATTTTTATAAGTAATATAGGCATCTTCCAGGTCAACCCAAAAACCGATCCGTTCTGTTAGCTTTTCCCATTCCTGGATGTAGGTGAAAACCGAGTTACGACATTCTTCGTTGAATTTAGCAATGCCAAACTCTTCAATTTCCTGCTTGTTAGTGAATCCCAGGCGTTTTTCAACTTCAATCTCAACCGGCAAGCCGTGCGTGTCCCAACCGCCGCGTCGCAAGACATGATAACCATTCATAGATTTATAACGTGGGAACATATCCTTAAACACTCGAGCCAGCACATGATGTACGCCTGGTTTCCCATTTGCGGTGGGAGGCCCTTCATAAAAGACATATTCGGGACCACCAAGACGGCTTTCCATTGATTGGTGAAAAATGTCGTGTTTCTTCCAAAACCGTAATATTTCATTTTCAAGCAATGTGACATTCAATCTTGATGACACTGGTTCAAACATTCATCCTCCAAACTCTCTCCTTAAATAAAACAACTCGTCCATATCAGGGACGAGTATTGACCCGCGGTACCACCCTGGTTTCCACCTATCAGTGAACACCTCAATCGACTGCATCACATAGTGACATAGCCGCATGTTGTTAACGGAGAGTGACTCCGGCTTCCCTACTGACGCATGATCGCTGTTCAGGTTGCTGCTCCGGAAGGATTTTCGATGGCCATGACTTCCTGGCTCTCACCAACCCCAGGATCGCTATCAGTCAGTGGGCAATCTACTCGTTTCCATCAAGGCATTTCTTGAATTTTTTTTGCACTTACATTATGCCATAAGTCATCCAATGGGTCAATTATAATTTGTGTAATGTCCAACGTAGTTTTCACAACCTGGAAGGCATGGTGAATCCCAAACTTATTTTGAGTTGTGAAGGAGCGACTACGAAATTGATGACTATTGTTAGGTATTTTCGTATGGATTTGATTTGCTATTCTGATATGAGTTGGGAACATCTGATGTTCTTCACATAGAAGCTTTATGACCTATACGAAATAATCCGAAAAAATATTAACTTAATAGCCGGAAATTTACAATTCTCGTTGAACACGTTTCAGCATCTGCGCATTTACCGCCACAATCACCGTGCTCAATGACATAATTAAAGCACCAATAGCTGGTGGCAAAAGAATACCAACAGGCGTTAAAACCCCGGCTGCCAGAGGGAGTGCAATAACATTGTATCCCGTTGCCCAGATAAGATTTTGTACCATCTTTCGATATGTCGCTTTGCTTATGTTGATAATTCTCAAGATGTCTCTGGGGTCATTCTCAACCAGCACAATCCCCGCGGATTCGATCGCCACATCTGTGCCGCTTCCGATAGCGATGCCCACATCAGCCCGAGCAAGGGCTGGCGCGTCATTGACGCCATCCCCCACCATCGCCACTTTTTTACCTTCTTTTTGAAGATTTTGGATTTTCTGATCTTTGTTCTCTGGTAGGACTTTTGAAAAATAAATATCTATTCCCAGCGCTTCAGCCACAGATTTTACCACAGCGTCATCATCACCCGTCAGCATGGCAACTTCATAGGCCTGTTGATGTAATTTCTCAATCGTTTCACGGCTGACATCACGGATCCGGTCTGATAATGCAAAAGAGGCTTTAATTTCTTCATCAAAATTAGGAAGATGACGCTCTGCGCTTTTTCACTGCTCATCCGATAAAAATTTTTCATTTCACCAGAGGGGAAAATCTTCAAAGAATCCAATAAATTGGGCCCCCCAAGGTAATAAGTCCGATTGTCAAGATTTGCCTTAACGCCCCTTCCCTTCATAATCTCAAAGGACTCCATATCAGGAAACTTCAGGTCGCGATCTTCTGCTACCTGACGGATGGCTTGGGCAATAGAATGCTCTGAGTCCCTTTCCAGAGCTGCAGCCAGCGCTAAAGCATGGTCATCATTAAGTTCTTTGACGGATATCATGTCAACCAAGCCGAAAGAACCTTCCGTGAGTGTGCCTGTTTTATCAAATACAAAGGTATCCAGATTACGAGATGATTCCAGCGCCACCCGATCACGAATGAGAATGCCATTCCGGGCTCCTATGTACGTGGAGATTGCCACAACCAGAGGTATGGCCAATCCCAGGGCATGTGGACAGGCAATCACCAACACAGAAGCCACGCGGTTAAGGATTGCTACATCCCATCCAATTGCAATAAACCAGGCAATACCGGTTATCAACGCTACACTCAGCGAAATATAAAATAACCATCCAGCTTCTCTGTACGCTAAAATCTGGGGTTTGGATTTAGATTTCTGAGCCTCATCCACCAGACGCATGATATGCGCCAGTGTTGTATCTTCAGCGACAGCTGTTAGTTGCATCCAAAAGCTCCCGTCGCCATTAATCGTGCCGCTGATAACCTTATCTCCTTCATGTTTATATACTGGCTTAGATTCACCTGTGATCATGGATTCATCCATGGTCGAATCACCCTCAACGATTTCACCATCTGCTGGGGCGCTTGCGCCTGGACGAATCAGGACGACATCACCCTTTTTCAGAGCCCCCAATCGTACTGTCTCAATTTCTCCGCTTTCCGTAACCAAATCAGCCGTGTCAGGTAATAATTTGGACAATTCCTGTAAGGCTCCAGAAGCCTGCCTTACAGAGGGCATTTCGATCCAATGACCTAAAAGCATCACATCAATCAAGGTCACCAGCTCCCAGTAAAAAGTACTGGCCAGGTTAAAAATTGTGGCTATGATGCTGTAGAGAAATGCAACAGCCAGAGCCATTGAGATGAGTGTCATCATTCCTGGCTTTCCCTCTTTTAATTCGCCTTTTGACATTCTGAAAAAAGGTAACCCACGAATATAAAAGACGATCAGCGAAATTACAGGAACAATCCAGTTAGATAAAGGGAATTCAGGGATTTTATATCCCAGCCAACCCTGGACCGTTTTGCTTAAAACGATTACTGGAATACTTAAGAGAAGTGATACCCAAAATTTTCGACGAAACATGTTTTCATGTGATTCATGACCGCGGTGATCTTTTTGAGATTGGCTTTGATCTGGATGATTGGCGGTTTCTCTGTGATTTGAGTGTTGATATTCCATTTTTTTACTTTCTTTCAGGTTGTTTTTGGTATCGAACTTTGATTATGTTTTAATTATGGTGTATCTTTAATCAAATCCCAAATTTCCATGAATTTCCTCGATGAAAGGGTTGAAATGGAAAAGTTTTTCTCGTTAGGTCTCGGCAAAATTCATTCTGAAAGGGGTGAAGTGCGTGCATTTTTACCCCCGTTTATCGAAAAAATGAGCCGCTGTTTTAGCGATATCGTTATCGAAGAAGGTTACGGTGAGGATATGGGCATCCCACAAGACAGCTATCTCCAACCCGGAAACATTCGCTTTGCATCAGTTGAAGAGATTTACGCTCAGGATTTTGTCCTGGTGTTGCGCTACCCGGGTGAAAAATACCTTGATCTGATGCCTTCGGGGAGCTGTCTGATATCCATGTGCCACTTCTCCACTCGCCCAAAACGACGGGAATATCTTCGGTCAAGGGGGATTGAAGCCATCTCGCTCGATTCCATCCAGGACGACAACGGCCAACGGCTGGTTGAAAATTTATCAGCGGTTGCCTGGAACGGATGTGAGATCGCATTCAAAGTCATGCAGAAATTGATGCGGGATCCAAAACTTGATTCACCACAGCGAGCACCAATTAAGATCACCTTGCTGGGGTCTGGTGGGGTTGGCACCCTTGCAGTACAGGCCGCCATTCGTTATGGTGCCCCTCAGCTCTGGCAATCCCTGGCAAAAAATCACGTTCCCGGAAATATCGTTACAGGTGGTGGATTATGACCTGACTTATCATCAACCGTACATTCGGAAGCTGTTACCAGCCACAAACCTGCTGATAGATGCAACGCAGCGAAAAAACCTCGCTCAGATTATCATCCCGAACAGTTTCCTTGAGCTCCTACCTGATAACGCGATCATCCTGGATCTTTCAGTGGATCCCTATGATTTTTCCTCAAAACCTCATGAGGTGAAGGGGCTCGAGGGGATACCCCAGGGGGATCTTGACCAATATATCTTCTCACCCGATGATCCAACCTGGGATGCACTTCCTGATCAGATCAACACCACAAATCGCCGCTGGGTTGTCTCTTGCTATTCTTGGCCCGGTATACACCCAAGAGCCTGTATGCTGCGGTACGGCATTCAGCTCTCCCCCCTTCTCAGGAGATTGGCTTCTGGGGGAGGCATTGATGGCATTCATCCAGGAGGACGCTATCGCGAAAGGGCTATTGCCAGGGGCATGTTGAGATATTGGCCAGAATAAAATCACAGCATTCTCAGATCGGGATAGTTCATTTTGATCTGCATAACAAAGTTATATTGACAATGTTATTAAGGATCGCAAGCCTCAAAAATATAAACCTGGACCTTGCATAAAATATTCCTTATATCGAGTAAAAGCAATGCAATTCAGTTTTACCTCTATTTCACACCATCTTGAACGAGCTGATATTAATCTCCGTGCTGATGGGATGACTGGTCAGGAGTAAATTTCCTGTTTTATAATAAATACTAGTTAACCCGATTGAGGTTGATAGCGCTGGCACACCTGAGCAATGATCTTATCTAATAAAAATCTATGAAATCAATAAAATTGATCAAAAATCATAAAATGGAGAACAGAACGCTGTTTCATTTCCTTGCTTCCCTGTTGTTGACAGTTCCCCTCGCGAATGTTACCAGCCAAATCCTTTTAAGATTTCTTCTTATCAACTGGTCTAGGGCAATATTAATCACTGCCCTCCTGATCCTCATATTTTTTCCCCTCACGTATTTTTTGATTAAGAAGATGGCTGCTGTTTCGAAGCTATCGACTCAATGGCACTTGGCACTACGGGTTGGAATCAGCCTGCTGACAGCCATCTTGTTCTACGTATTAATGCCGGTGAAGATCACCGGAAACCTTCTTATCCTGGACCAATCCTTTTTTATCCTGTATAAAATCAGCCGGCTCATTAATATCACCGGCTTCATTTTTACAATATTTATCAGTTTATTCGTAATCCTGACATCCATTGCTTATAAAATGAACGGGAAAATTGCCTGGTCTTTGATCACAGAATTATTTTTTATCGGTTCATTGATCATTGGGTGTTTAATCTACCAGGATTACGGTATTTCTTCCGATGAACCTAATGACAGAATCAGCGGTATGGTCTCCGCCAAATATGTTGCTGATTTCATCGAAGAAATAATCCCTGATATGGATCCCTATTTACCAAAATTGTCCACCTACCGTTATCGCTATTACGGTGTGGCTTATCAGTTCCCACTGGCTGTCGTTGAAAAGAATCTACTGTTGAAGGATCAGTCCATCTGGCAATTTCGGCACCTGGCAAATTTCCTGTTTTTCTATGCTGGTATTGTCGTATTCTTCCATCTCATCGCAGAACTTTTCAAAGACGGTCGCTACGGTCTTTTTGGCAGTGTTCTGCTGATCGTTTCCCCCAGGATTTTCGCCCACGCCTTTTTTAATCCAAAAGACACCCTGTTTCTCGCAGCGTTTACCATCGCCCTCTATTTTTGCAGCCGCTTCTGGCGCAAGCCAACCGCTTTGGGCGGTTTGTTGGCAGGCATCTGTTGTGCTTATGCAGCTAATATCCGCCTGATCGCCATCTCACTGATCATGATCACCCTGAGTGTATTCCTGATCGATACCATTGCGCGAACCAAAAAAACACGATGGACACAAGCTGGAAGCCTTACCCTTTCATTTGTGCTGGCATTGTTCCTCTTTTGGCCGGCATCCTGGCAAAGCCCTCTTGAATATCTTCAACAAGCAATTGGGTTATTCTCTGATTATGTCTACTGGGATTTCCGCATTATGTATCTAGGAAAATTCATTCGGGGAGCGGAAGTCCCCTGGCATTATCTGCCAGTTTGGATGTGTATCACGATACCAATGAGCTATATTTTCGCGTTCTTCCTTGGTGCTGCCATGATCGTGAGAGACAGCATTAAATTAAAAATCCAGGTATTCACACAGGATCGTATCAGGACGAAATTAATCATTCTTTTATTATATATCATCCCCCCACTCCTTGCTATCATTCTGGGTTCAACGCTCTATAATGGCTGGCGTCATTTTCAATTCACCTATGTACCGTTTCTAATCGTCTCCCTCTTTGGGATTCAGTTCGTCCTAAAAATATACAAACGATCCCATCTATTTGAGTTCAAGAAGGTGATATCCAGCATCCTCCTGCTGTTACTATGTCTTGACCTGACCACGACAGCCGTCTGGATGATTGCAAATCACCCTAACCAGCAGGTTTATTTCAATGCCATTGGCGGAATATTGGGGAAAGAAAACTTTGAACGGGATTACTGGCGGATTTCGATGAAACAGGGATGGGATTTTATCTTAGTGCATGACAGAAGTGAGTCGATCACAGTGTGCACCGAAGACCAATTCGCAGATTCCACCTTTTTAATGATCCTGCCGGAAGCGGACAGACAGCGCTTACACATTGTTCATGAAGAGATAGATTACCCGGCTTGTGATTATGCGATCAACACCTATCGGACACCCAATATGTACACCTGCAAGGAAAACCTCCACACCATCTCAGTGAACGGTTTGGCAATTTTATCCATATCTGATTGTCACAACCAATAAACGATCTTATTCCTCCCAGTTTACTTAATGCACCTTTTATTTGTCACCAAGTTGGATTAGAGGATCAACGATTCTAAGCTTGGAATGACCTGTTTGGAAGAGAGGGCTAACTCTCCCTCAAATCAGGCGGGTTGGTCCAATCCACTGGACCAAACTTGAAACGATGAACCAGCATCGGCAGAACGATTTTATTCCAGGTTGCTTCAAAATAAGCAAACGTCCGATCCCAACCCGGTCCAGTCCCCCAACCATCATGATATAAGGAAACCTGTGTACCTTCATGCGCTGTGGAAAACCTGACGACCACATGTGTAAACTGCCCCCTGATTTCAGGGATGCTGGGAGGTGCCGTCCAGGTGAAGGCTAACATTGATCTTGGTTGGACTGCTAAGATCATGCCCCCTTCTCCACCCCGCAATCCCGCAGGTGAGGAAGGTGAAAAATATATCTCATAAGCGCCGCCGGGTCGCAGATCTATCCTGCAATCCGGAGCAAAAAAGGATTTCACGCCTTCCTTCGTCGTCCAAGCTTCCCAGGCTTGCTGGATATCTGTATCAACCGAGACCCGTCCAATAATCGCACGCTCAGACATATTTAGTCCTCTCCGTTTAAAATAATTTTTGCCCTGTCAGGAAACCGTTTTTAGTAACCAGTATTTGGAATCTCAATCCATCATCTTCTGCCGAAGCATTGTGCTATCATCAATTAACCCCAGACATATCAACCCTGCAGCACACAAGGCTGCCCAAAAGAGGAACGGCGTGCTGGGTGTAATACTTGCAAGTTTGTTCCCGATGGGCGGTGATATAAGGCTGCCGATCCCAGCAAAAAACATCGTGAAACCGGTGGCTATACCAGCATAAGCTTTGCCAATGCCTTTCGTTTCCAGGATCATCGTGATCAGAATAGCCATGACGCCATCCCGAGTTAAGCCGGCAGCAATCACAGCACCCCAAAGAGCGTCACCCCTTAATACCAGGACTGAGCCAATGCCAAGTGAGGTTAAGACCACCGCCCCCATAACCAGTGTTTTCCTCGACCTGATTTTATCTGAGAGAAGCGCCAGAGGAATCACAAACAACATACTCGCTAAGTGAAATGAGGCAGCCATGCTGTCAGCCCTGATATCTGCCAGGCCGAGACTCCGGAAATAGAGTGGGATATAGCCGAGAAAACCCTGCACTGCACCACTGAAAGCCATCAATACCATGCCCAGCAACCAGAGATTACGAATTTTGGAGAGATGTTTAACATCCTGCCAGAGTGTTTGTTTGATAGATCCAGCCTGGGATACATCCTTTTCAGGAGATTTCGTGAAAAGCCAGGGAATCGCAAACAGGAACGCGATAATTCCATAAAACAGGAAGGTGTACCGCCAGCCGCCTATCCAGGGGGAAACATAACTGGCACTCACCATGGATCCAACAAAAAAACCGATAGCCATACCCAATGATAAAACGCCATTTGCCAAGCCCAACTCATGATCATCAAACCACAGTCCAATGTTCTTGACATTACTCAGAGGTATAAAAGCTGAGAAAAAACCAAATAACAGCATAAAGGCTAATAAGAACCCAAAATTCACTGCTGCTCCCCGCAATGCTCCAAACACTCCAACCAAAATACATGCAGTGGTGATCACGATTTTGGGGCCAAAGCGATCGATAATTTTTCCGGCGATAATGAATGAAACCATGGATGGAAGCGAGGCAATCCCCCAAACCAGTCCAGCCTGTACCAAATTCAGATCCAGTGTGTTCGATATTTCAGGCAGCAGCACCGATAAGCTCATCCCCTGAACTGCAACCGCAATGGCATTGGTTAAACACCCCAGAATCAGGATCGCCCATTTATTTTGTATTAAAGATTTTATCCTGTTCATAATCTTTTAACTTCTTTTAATTACTTAAATTCTCAAACTATTTATAAATGAAATACAGAATACTTCCACTATTCTTGTGTTGATTCTCAAGACAAGCCCGCCTTGTGCGGCGTGTAATTTACATAATGCTCCCATGGCATTTGTTGCGTATCAACTGCCAACTAATCATAAACTGCATTATTTTTTTATCAGTGATCCACACTTCACATTTTTAGACAGAAAAGGAAACAAAAAAACCCTCCCGGGTTTTTCTTTTTTGGGTGCCTGAAGGGGGTCGAACCCTCAACCTCATCATCCACAGTGACGCGCTCTAACCATTGAGCTACAGGCACCATAATTGTGATGATGATTTTATCACATCAAGCATGGGATGGCAAGAAATGTGTCACCTGCGCCAACAGCTTTTCACGTGCTACAGTAACTTGTTCACGCGTCTTCAAATTCTTGATCGCCACCTGACCGGTTCTTATCTCGTCCGGACCTAATATCAACGCGACAGGGATATCCAACCGGTCCGCATACTTGAACTGTTTGCCAAGTTTGTCCGCTTCCGGGTAGATTACAACTTGAAGACCCGCAGAGCGTAGCTGCTCGGCTGCCTCGATAGATTCTGGCAGGGTTTCTGTATCAAAACATGTCACAATCACCTGCAGGGTATTGCCTAACCCTGTTGGGATCACACTGGCATCCTGCAGTACCAATTCCACCACGACATCGCCCATGGCAAAGCCCACGCCTGGCAATCTGTTGCCGCCCACATCGGCCACAAGATTATCGTAACGTCCCCCACCAAGGATTGCCCGTGATTGTCCTGCTAGTTCAAAAGCTTCAAATACAGTTCCTGTATAATAATCCAGTCCACGGATCACTTTGGGATTATATTCAACAAAATCATCAATATTGTACAATTTGATGAGGTCAAAGAATTCGACGAGTTCTTCTGACGTCTGCCATAACACCTTATCGTTGAGCAGTTCAATTAGTCCATCCACCTGATAGTCAGAAAGGCCAGAGTCCAGAGCAAAAGCGCGCCATTCTTCTTTTGCTAGCTTATCAACTTTATCAACTACATGGAACACATTCATGTGCAAATTTTCCGGGATTTCAAGCATTGTAAACGCCTGGTCCATCAAACGGCGATTGTTGACAAAAATCTTTACCTGGTCAGAAGATAACCCCGTTTCTTTGAGGAAAGTTGCTGCCACAGCCACGATCTCTGCATCTGCTGCCGCTGTTTCAGTGCCAACCAGATCGATATTCCACTGGTAAAACTCGCGAGTCCGCCCTCGCTGAGGCTTTTCATAGCGCCAGAACGGCCCAATGGACCACCATCTCAACGGCAAAGGGATTTCATACTGCCTTTGGGCGATCATGCGTGCTAATGTAGGCGTTAGTTCCGGCCGCAGCGTTAGCAAGTCATCACCGGGAGAGTTGAACACAAAGGCTTGTTCTTTAACCAATTCTTCACCGGACTTGGCCGCATAGAGATCAATAAATTCAAGGCAAGGTCCTTCAAATTCCTGGTAACCAAACCGTGTGGAGACATCCCGGATGATATCAAACATCCAGCGCCGAACCGCCATCTTTTCCGGGTAAAAATCCCGTGTACCTTTCACACTGCGTACAATATCAGCCATAATCTCCTCATTGTTTATCGTTTTTCATCTCCCTGCACGCTTCATTTTACCCTCTCCTCCAGAATACTTGAATCAGTGAAGTATAAAAAGTGAGGATTATGGGATAAAATTGATTAAAGTATGGGTTCTGAATCTGAAAAGGATATTATGAAATTAACCAGGCTTGTTCAATTAGTCAAAGGAAAGGTTGTTACAGCTATTCCCACTGATGGTTATGATATTTCCGGTGCAATGGGTGCAGACCTGATGAGTGATGTCCTGACCTCTATCAAACCCAAATCGGTTCTTCTCACCGGTTTATGCAACCCACAGGTAGTACGCACTGCATTGATTGCCGACATCCATGCGATTCTCTTCATTCGTGGGAAGAATCCAGCTCAAGAGACGATTGATCTGGCTAATGAAGAGAAAATCCCCTTGATTACAACCAATTATGGTTTGTATGAAGCATGCGGAATCCTCTATCAAGCAGGATTGGCAAGTTTTGAAATGCAAACTGAAGATGATTGTGCGTCATAAAGACAAGAATATGCCTTCTGAACCAAATACCATTACGGATTAAACAGCTGAAAGCATCACCCGAGTTGAAGAACTCGCATATGAACTGCCCATTCATCAGGTGATGACCAAAGATGTCTTCCACCTTTCTCCTGATATGCAGCTGGAGGAAGCACTCGACATTTTTCAAAAAGAGCGATTTTCAGGTGCCCCGGTCATGCAAGATTCTCAATTGGTCGGCATCCTTAGCATCGAAGATCTGATCCAAGCTTTGCGTGATGGCAAGTTGAATGCTCCGGTACATGACTATATGAGTACTGATCTAGCAATCGTACGAGAATTTGACCCGGTCGTTGAAGCCCTCAAGACATTTGCGAAAACTAAATTCGGCCGATTGCTTGTTCTTGATGAAAATGGGTCTCTTTCGGGGATCATCACCAAGGGAGATGTCTCCAATGGATTGCTGGATGCCTTGCAACGCGACTATCAGCAGGAAGAATTGATCAGGTACCGAGCCAGCCATCTCTTTGAAGATATAATCTCTGATCGCACTAGCCTGATCCTGCGCTATGATATTTGCAAAGGTGACTTCATCCACGGCGGCAACGCCTCCAGTAATATCAAGCGTGCATTATTGCGCCTCGGAACCTCTCCACAGCTTGCCAGGAAGTGTGGGATTGCTGTCTATGAGTCGGAGATGAACTTGATCATCCATACCGATCACGGCGGCACCCTGCGAGTGGGGATTGAACCACACAAGATCACCATGGAAGCTTATGACGACGGCCCTGGCATTGAAGATGTTGAATTAGCCATACAGCCGGGATTCTCCACTGCTACCAATGAGATCCAGGAAATGGGCTTTGGCGCGGGCATGGGATTATTCAATATCAAGCGCTGTGTGGATGAAATGCGCCTCGTCTCTTCAAAATCACGTGGGACCAACCTTTATATGATCATGTATTTGGACGACACTAAACAAAATTCGTAATTGATAGATCTTAATGAAAGAAAAGAGAACTTATGTTTCTAGCTGAAATAATTGAAGAATTAAACCTTAAGGTGCTTACGAAGCCAAAAGATTATTCATCGATTCCTGTCAAAAGGGTTATTGTTCCGATCTTCTGAGCTGTGTCATGACTGGCGCAACGCCAGAAGGGATCTGGGTGACCCTGATGGCACACAGTAATATCATTGCAGTGGCTGCTTTGCTTGATCTATCCGCCGTCATCATCACTGAAGAAGCTCAACCTGACCAGAACACCCTGGCAAAAGCAAACGAAAAGGATGTCATCTTACTCTCTACACCACATGACAATTTCCATACAATTGGATCTCTTTGGGAACTTGGGGTTCGAGCGCAAGAAGAATAAGATAGTAGAAAGCGGCATTTGAAGACTTTCCTGGCTGAATTGCATATCCATACAGTACTCTCCCCCTGTGCCAGTGTAGAGATGATCCCGCCTTTGATCGTTAGAACAGCGCTTGATATGGGAATCAACTTGATCGCGATCACAGACCATAATTCCGGAAAAAATGCGGCTGCGGTCATCAAGGCTGCCCAGAGCAAAGAGTTAACCGTGCTGCCCGGGATGGAGCTTCAGACACGAGAAGATGTGCATGTCTTGTGCCTGTTTGACACCCTTGAGCAGCTGGATTCCTTACAAATCCTTGTCGATCAATCGCTTCCAAACATCAAGAATAATATTGAATTCTATGGAGAACAATTCATTGTAGACCACACAGGTGAGTTCATACAAAGAGAAAGTCAATTGCTGCTCACCTCCACCAATCTTAGTTTTGAGGACGCCTTCAAAGCTGTCAATGGTTTGGGTGGTTTATTTATCCCCGCGCATGTCACCCGCCAGGCATTCGGGTTGATCACTCATCTGGGATTTGTACCGCCTGATGTCCCAATTGAAGCATTAGAGATATCCCGTCACATTGATATTCAGAAAATTAATGAGTCATTTCCTCAAATCAAAGATTTTCCAATCATCCAGAGCGGCGATGTGCATTATTTAGACGATTTTCTAAGTGTAAATCAATTTAAGATGAAGAAGCCTTCCATTTTAGAGATCAAGCTAGCGCTTCAAAACACGAAAGATCGTCATTTTGAAGTTATCCACCACAATTGATGATTCTCTATTGATAACATGACATTTGTGTATTGACCGCAAGGATATGGACCATTAAACTTATTTGTGGTAAATTTCACAATTAGACCAGGAAACTGTTTGTCACAGCATGATACGGAGATTTGATCCAATGCAAAAGACAATTGAAACAACACTTGTTGATGATGTGCTAGACGATCCAGAAAAACGTGCCATTGTTGACCAGATTCTTGAGGAAAATAAAAACCTAAATGGCGCAACAATGGTGGTGCTGAACAGCATACAGGATAAGATCGGATACATCTCACCTGCCATGCAGGTCTATGTTGCCCAAGCGCTTGGAGAACCTGTCAGTCGTATCCACGGCGTTGTGTCATTCTATTCATTCTTTACGACCACTCCACGTGGTGAGCACACGATCAAATTTTGCGTGGGAACGGCTTGCTATGTTGCAGGAATTGATCAGATTATTGAAAAAGCCAAGCAAGTTCTCGGAATAAAACCTAGCGAGACAACTGAAGATGGCCTGATCACCCTGGAATTATGCCGGTGTGTTGGCGCTTGGAGCCAGGCTCCTGTGATCGTTGTTGATGATGAAGCTATTGGGCGTATAAAACCGAATCGCTTCCCAAAAACCATTCAAGATTTGAAGACTTAGGGAGCAGCCATTGCGGGAACTGGCACTGCATATCCTGGATATCGCTGAAAACAGCCTGGCAGCCAATGCTGACCAAATCAACATTACGATTGAAGAGGATCTGTTAGGAGATATTTTGAATATATACATTCAAGATAACGGCAGGGGTATGGATCCGGATATTGTGGCCAGGATCACGGATCCTTTTATAACCTCCCGTCAGACTCGCAAGGTTGGCCTCGGCATCCCCTTTTTCAAGGCAGCGGCTGAAGCCTGCGACGGGACCTTCAACATCACATCTGAACCTGGGCAGGGTACAACAGTGGCAGCAACGTTCAAACACAGCCATATTGACCGTATGCCGTTAGGTGATATGGCTGGCACCATGTTATCATTGATAATTGGCACACCCGAGGTTCACTGGATTTATCAACATCAAGTCAATCAAAACACCTTCGAGTTTGACACTCAGCCGTTCAAAGAAATATTAAATGGCGTGCCTTTGTCAGAGCCTGCGGTTATGAAATACATCCGTGAAACCCTTGAAGAAGGTATTCATAATGTACGTTGCAATCATGATACGGAATTGATGTATAGTAAATAGAATTGATACAAAAGGAGAGTGACATGCCTACTATAAAATCTCTGGATGATCTCAAGAACATTCGTGAGCAAGCGCTTAAGAAGCAGCAGCTCAAAGAGACAACCGGCAAGATAGAAGTTATTGTGGGAATGGGAACTGTGGGAATTGCCACAGGTGCCCGTGAGACGCTGCGAGCAATTTTAGAAAAAATTGAAACTGAAAATTTGGGTGATATTATCGTCAGGCAAACAGGAAATATTGGGCTCGATTCCTTTGAGCCGATTATTCAGGTTGTGCTCCCAGGTGAAGAAAAAGTAACCTATGGCAAAGTGACACCTGACATGGCGCGCAGAATCATTGACGAACATATTCTGGGCGGTAAGGTTGTCAAAGAATATCAGATTGAAGGATAGCAAAAAAGGTCGAAAAACTCCGGTAGGTGATTGATGGCTTATTTCCGTTCACATGTGCTTGTTTCAGTTGATCCTGAATGCATCAAGAAAGGTGCCTATGACCTGATCGATGCGCTGCAGGACAAACTTGTAAAACAAGGATTGGTTGACGAAGTCCAGGTCTTAGAAACCTCGCGCATCGGTGATCCCGAATCCGAAGGTCCGGATCTCATGGTCTATCCGGAAGCAGTGCATTATTCTAATTTAACAATCAACGACGTGCCGTTTCTTGTTGAAGAGCATTTCCTTAAAGGCCGCGTGGCTGAACAATACGTTCATATCGCCAAAGAAGCGATGGATGAAGAACTTTCTGCACCGCAGGCTAAAGAAGTCCGGATCGTATTGAAAAATATTGGTGAGATTGACCCACTAAATATTGAAGAATACATTGCGCACGACGGCTACCTGGCACTTGGGAAAGTCCTGACAGAAATGACTCCCGAGGAATTAATCCAGAAAATCCTGGACTCAGGTTTGCGTGGTCGGGGTGGCGCAGGATTCCCAACCGGTTTGAAATGGCGTTTTATCCGTCAGGCACAGGGCGATCAGAAATTTATGGTCTGTAATGCGGACGAGGGTGATCCGGGAGCTTTTGCCAACCGCCGCGTGCTGGAAGGGGATCCCCATGCTGTTATCGAAGGGATGATCATTGGGGCTTATGCAGCCGGTTCAAACCAGGGTTATATTTACTGCCGCGCGGAATACCCGATCGCTGTAAGAACCATGAAAACAGCCATAGAACAAGCTCGTAATTTCGGGCTTTTAGGTGAAAATATCCTTGGTAGCGACTTCTCCTTCGACCTAGAAGTACGCATGGGTGCTGGTGCTTTTGTGTGCGGAGAAGAAACTGCCCTGATGGCCTCCATCGAAGGAAAACGAGGTGAACCCCGCTCCAGGCCGCCCTTCCCTGCACAAAAGGGATTATGGCAACAGCCCTCCAATATTAATAATGTTGAAACTTATGCCAATGTCCCCCAGATCATCCTCAACGGACCGGCATGGTTTGCCAATCTTGGCTATAAGAAAAGCACAGGCACCAAGACGTTTTCTATGGCTGGTGACGTCAAGCACACTGGACTGATCGAGATTCCCTTTGGAATTACACTGCGAGAGATCATTTACGACGTGGGCGGTGGTATCAAGGATGACAAGAAATTCAAAGCAGTTCAAACCGGCGGACCTATGGGCGGCTGCTTGCCTGAATCCTATCTGGATTTGCCCATGGACTACGAGGCTCTGGCTGAAGCGGGTTCAATCCTTGGCTCCGGCGGCCTGGTTGTTATGGATGAAGACACCTGCATGGTCGACATTGCCCGTTTTTTCATGGAATTCACACAGGAGGAAAGCTGCGGGAAG
>Ga0209121_10000944_pt1 | contig 30878 bp, 29 predicted proteins | sample Cruoilmetagenom3_FD_187292 | JGI IMG/M metagenome (GOLD analysis project Ga0209121, IMG submission 187292) | Oil polluted marine microbial communities from Coal Oil Point, Santa Barbara, California, USA - Sample 3 (SPAdes) (version 2) | ecosystem: Environmental > Aquatic > Marine > Oil seeps ...
ATCATATTTTGCGACTATCTAATGGATTCCCGCCTTCGCGGGAATGACGATTGGGTGTGAGCGCCCGTCATTCCCGCGAAGGCGGGAATCCAGTGACTGTACCCAGACTTATTGAGAAATTACCCTAAATTCATGATTTATTTCGCATATTCCACGGCCCTTGTCTCCCGTATCACCGTCACCTTGATTTGACCGGGATAACTCAATTCACTCTCTATCTTTTTAGCCACCTCCCGACACAGAAACGAAGTCTCTGCATCAGACACCTTGTCACTGAGAACAACTATGCGTATTTCACGGCCTGCCTGGATGGCATAGGACTTCTTGACACCTGCAAATGACTTGGCAATACCCTCCAAATCTTCCAGGCGCCGCACATAGCTCTCAAGCATTTCCCGCCTGGCCCCGGGCCTTGCTCCTGAAAGGGCATCCGCAGCCTGCACAAGGACCGCCATCACTGTATCCGGTTTCACATCTTCGTGATGTGCTGCAATGGCATGTACGATATCCTGGGACTCACCATACTTCCTGGCCAGATCGGCGCCTATAATGGCGTGCGGTCCCTCTACCTCATGGTCCACAGCCTTCCCGATGTCATGAAGCAGTCCGGCCCGTTTTGCCTTCTTAACATTGACACCCAACTCAGAGGCCATTATCCCACAAAGAAAAGCGACCTCGATAGAATGCTGCAATACATTCTGGGCATAGCTGGTGCGGAAACGAAGCTTGCCCAATAGCTTTATTAGTTCAGCATGAATCCCATAAGCTCCAATATCAAAAGCAGCCTGTTCTCCTGTCTCCCGAATAGTATTATCTATTTCTTTTTCTACCTTTTTTACCACCTCTTCAATGCGGGCTGGGTGAATTCTGCCATCAACCACCAGCCTCTCAAGGGCAATCCTGGCCACTTCTCTACGCACTGGATTGAAACCGGACAAAAGAACGGCCTCAGGAGTATCATCAATGATTAGATCTATGCCGGTAGCTGCCTCTATAGCCCGGATATTTCTACCCTCCCGGCCTATTATACGGCCTTTCATCTCGTCACTAGGCAAGTGTACTACTGAAACAGTCCGCTCAGCTACATATTCACCTGCATACCTGGCTACTGCCAATGCTATTATCTCCTTGGACCTTTTCTCCGCGGTATCCTTGGTCTCTGTCTCTATCTTTTTAACCAGTTTAGCCGCGTCCTGTCTAACATCTGCCTCTAATGTCTCGAGCAGACAGTCCTTGGCCTCCTGAACCGACATACCTGATATCTTTTCAAGCTGGCTCCTCTGTTTATTTACCAGGCCCTTTATCTCTTTTCCCTTTTCCTTGAGGGTATGCTCTGACTGCTGTAATGCTTTTTCCTTCTCAAGGACCTCAATTTCCTTGTGGTCAACCAGCTCATATTTGCGATTTACCTGCTGCTCTTTTTGCTGTAGACGCCCTTCTTGACTGCGCAGTTCGACCTTCCACTCCTTTATCTCTTTCTCGGCCTCTTTTTTTAATTGAAATATTTCCTCCTGTCCCTGGATCCTGGCTTCCTTACGCAGTCTCTCTGCCTCTGCAAGGGCATCTTTCTTTAAGCGCTCAACTTCCTCTTTTATTGAATCAAGTGTGGTAACAGTCTTGCGTTTGGCAAACCATATGCCTGCAGCTAAGCCAATACACAGGCCCAAAATGGTCGAAACTAAAAGGTAAGATAATTCCATGATGGGTAAGCACCTCCTTTCCATATAGGATGGCCACACCCCATCTCGGCTCCATTGTGGAGCGCCTGATGACGGTTACATACGGATTTTGGCTGGCGGTTGAAATCCGGGCCGGGATCGACCCAAAAAATGTGCTGTGACTATTAAAGGCCCGTCAGGTATAAAATATCCCTCTTCTGAATCAGTCCAAAGCCTTTTTCCAAGCCCCGAATTAAGATGATCAACTTAGTTTCTTCGAGTTTTTGCTTAAGAGGATTTTGTTCGCAAAAAAATCCTCTTTAAAATAGTCCAGCTATTATTGCAAATCGGCCGGATTTCCAAAACCATTTTATGGCATCCTTTAACCATGCAGTCAGGTCTGGCCGTTGCTCAATTTTCCCTAAACACATCACATGGATGTGCAACCTATTACCATATCCGTTTTATATATATGAACCCGAACGGGGTTATAGCCCATAAAATCCCCCGCTTATGCCGTGTCAACAAAATTTATTGAACCTGGCAAACCAGGTGGGCGTCTCATCCGCTATTCGGGAAAGAGATTTCTCTCCTTCCATCCCTATGCGAAGAGGAGACCCCCTTGTAAAGAGAGTTGGCTCAACAAACTCTGCCAATCACCAACACAGCAGGGGAAACAAACCAAGTTAAATAGGAAACAGATTTTCGCAAATATACACAGATAATTAATTTGACAATCTTTGTCCATCTGTGTTCAAAAATGGTAATACCTATACTATTAATTCTTCTATTTTTTATAATACCACGATCTACCAATTTAATCCATTGCGGAATCAATTTTGGCAACCAATCGACTGGTTTTGCTAACGACCGTCTCTTTTAATTCCCTCAATTGATGCCTGGCTAATATATAGTCTTTACCTACGTTAAGCATGGCTAAAACCACCATCTTGTGGGGAGCCAAGCCCTTATTTGAGGTCTCCTGTTCTCTAACCTTCGCTTGAACATATTCTACGACTTCCTCGACATCAACCTCTGGATCATCGGCCTTCAGTTCGTACACCTGACCAAAAAAATTAAATTTTATTTGTGTCGTTTCCAATTTATCTAGACGCCCGAAGGCATATCAGTTTGACGTGCTATAGCAGTATCCTCAGCTCCTTTTGAAAACGTACCGACCTGGTCGATTCTACCTAAAAGATCGGAAACCCGAAGACGAACATTTTCCCTCTCTTCTTCAAACTGGGCCAATTTATCTTCAAGTTCCTTTAGCTGCGAAGCCTGTTCCTGTGACTGTCTGCGAAAATCATCCCGCTCAGATACCAATTGTTCACAATATCTTAATAGACTATCGACTTTATCTTCTAATAGATGAAGTTCCTGATCACTCATATGCCCTCTCCCGAATTTAAAAACATTAAACCCACTGGTTATGCGTACGTCAACCCCATACGACACATAGTGTAATCCGTACCTTGCCATAAAGGGAGGCCAAGCGAAACCCAACGAATCATTCAAGTGGGTTTCCGTTCAGGCACTAATTAACATGCTGAAAGGAGGTATTGTGCTGCCGGGCGGCACTTGCACCCCTTCAAGATAACTGAAAGCACCTATTTTTGCCCCTTTGCCCACTGTTGTCCCGCCCTTAAGGACCACATGGGGACCGATTGTGACGTCACGGGACAGCATGACATCCGGTTCTATATAGACAGATTCATAAAGCTCAAAACTCACCCCGAATTCCATCCAACCTTTTCTTATCCTATCCAACAAAATAGTCTCTGCCCTGGCAAGGTCCATCCTCGAATTGACTCCCCAGGCCTCATCCTCAGTAGCAGAGCTGACCGCCCCCGCCGAGACGCCCCTTGACACTGCCACACCGACTATATCGGTCAGGTAGTACTCCCCCTGGACGTTATCGCAGCCTATAGCATCAAGGGCATCAAATAAAAAAACCGAATCAACTGTATATATTCCTGTATTTATCTCGGTTAGCAGTCTCTGGGCCTCTGTGGCATCCTTCTCTTCGACTATTCCTTGAATTTGAGGCCCTTCGGACGCAGACCTGAGTACCCGTCCGTATCCGCTTGGATCTTTCAGGTGCGCAGTCAATAAAGAAAGAATCCTTCCGGAATTTGCATGATCTTCCATAAAGGAGGCAAGAGTACTTTCTTTCAGTAAAGGCGTATCACCACAAATGATCAAAACATTGCCGCAGAACTCTCCCAAAGCGGCTTTTGCACACAATGTAGCATGGCCTGTGCCGAGCTGCTGTTCCTGCACTACCAGATTAACATCGTACTCTGTCAGATAATCTCTAACAAGGTCGCTGCCATGGCCCGCTACCACGACACTGGAAGCAATATCCAGATTCCTTAACAGGCCCAGGACATGTCCGATAAGGGGCTTTCCAAGCAGGTGATGCATTACCTTCGGGATCTCTGATTTCATCCTGGTTCCCTTGCCGGCTGCAAGTAAAATAGATGCCCAGGGCCGACTGCCCTCTGAAACGGATTTTTCTATCATGGGGAAGATCCTAAGGAAATAAAAAGGGCAAGCACGCGGCTTGCCCTTAACACAAAACTATGTCATTAAATTGCGGTGTTGAATTAGCGACCCGCTATCCGGATCCTTGTAAGCGCCCTGGTAAGGGCTGCCTGGGCACGCGCAAGGTCAATTTCTTCCCTTCGTGCCACGGCCTCCTGCAATCTGCGCTCAGCCCTCTCCTTGGCCTTAAGAGCCCTTTCCACATCAATTTCCGCGCCTATCTCAGCACTCTCAGCCAGCACGGTCATCCGGTTGTTCGACACATCGCAGAAACCGCCGCTTAAAGCTATGCGGACCGTATTTCCTTCATTGAGATAATGCATCTCACCTATCTTAAGCGTGGCCAACAGAGGAGCGTGGTTTGCCATCGCACCGAACACACCATCCGCACCAGGTGCAGTAGCCAGTTCAACTTCTTCGCTCACCAATAACTTCGAAGGTGTAACTACTTCTAAAAGTATCTTGTTTGCCATTTACTTTTCCCTGTCCGTGGCTCCACAACCGCCCAGAGCCGGGTTATTCGCTGTACGATGCTATTACTCTTCAGCCTCGTTGGCCAACAGAGTCATTATGCCATCTTGGCTGCCTTTTCCACGGCTTCTTCTATGCCACCTACCATATAAAACGCCGCCTCAGGCAGTTCGTCGTGTTTACCCTCCAGGATCTCCAAGAACGCACGGACAGTATCTTCGACCTTGATGAACTTGCCCGGCATGCCGGTAAAGGTCTCAGCAACGTGGAATGGCTGGGAGAGGAACCTCTGGGCCCTCCGTGCCCTCTGTACTGTGAGCTTGTCCTCATCTGAGAGCTCATCCATACCCAGGATTGCGATGATGTCCTGAAGCTCTTTGTATTTCTGCAGGGTCACCTGAAGCGCTCTTGACGCTTTATAGTGATCCTCACCTACGATATTGGGATCGAGAATACGTGACGTGGAGTCCAACGGGTCCACAGCAGGGTAGATACCAAGCTCTGTAATCGCCCGCGAAAGGACCACTGTACCGTCGAGGTGAGCAAACGTAGTGGCCGGAGCCGGGTCAGTCAAGTCATCAGCCGGCACATACACGCACTCAACAGCCGTAATGGAACCCTTGTTCGTAGAGGTGATCCGCTCCTGCAATGCACCAAGGTCTGTAGCCAGTGTGGGCTGGTAACCCACCGCAGAGGGGATGCGGCCAAGCAGCGCCGACACCTCGGAACCGGCCTGGGTAAACCGGAATATATTATCTATGAAGAAGAGCACATCCTGGCCTTCCTCGTCACGGAAGTACTCTGCCGCCGTAAGCCCGGTAAGGCCGATCCTTGCCCTTGCCCCAGGAGGCTCTGTCATCTGGCCGTAGATCAGCGCGGCCTTGGGCAAGACCCCCGAATCTTTCATCTCGTGATACAGGTCGTTTCCTTCACGGGTACGCTCACCGGCGCCGCAGAAGACCGAGATGCCACCGTGATGCATGGCGATATTGTGGATCATCTCCATCATGATAACAGTCTTTCCAACACCTGCACCGCCGAAGAGGCCCATCTTGCCGCCACGGGGGAAGGGGACCAGCAAATCCATGACCTTCACACCGGTCTCAAGGACATTGACAGTGGTGTCCTGCTCAACAAACTCAGGGCATTTACGGTGGATAGGTAACGTCACACTGTCGTCAACTGTCCCTAATCCATCGACCGGACGGCCCACCACATTCATAATCCGGCCCAATGTCGGCTTGCCGACAGGAATCCTTATGGGATCACCTGAATCCCTGACCGGCATGGCACGGACCAGCCCGTCCGTGGTATCCATAGCAATCGTACGCACCACGTTGTCACCAAGGTGCTGGGCAACCTCAAGGACCAGATTATCTTCCTCATCACTTATGGCTGGATTGGTGACAAAGAGACCTGTTAGAATAGGCGGTATTGCCCCAGGCTCAAACTCCACATCGACAACAGCACCGATGACCTGAGATATCTTCCCCATATTTGCTGCAGTTTCACTAGCCATTTATCTTCCTACCTCCCCAGACGCCTTAAATAGGCGCCGAATATTTTTCTCTAACGGCCCCTCACCCTTACTTGAGGGCCTCGGCTCCGCCAACGATATCCATAAGCTCCGCGGTTATTGCACTCTGCCTGGCCTTGTTGAAAACCATGGTGAGATCATCGATCATATCCTTACATGCACGGGTAGCATTGTCCATTGCCGTCATACGGGCTGCCTGCTCGCTCGCCCCGGTTTCCAGCATGGCATGCATAATCTGTACATTCACGAACATGGGCAACAACTGATTAAGTATTTCTTCAGGATCAGGCTCATAAGTATATGTGGCCTTCGGGCCTTCCGCCCCTTCCCCTTCAACCCCTTCAAGGCCTTCCGTGCTGATCGGCAGGATGCGGTTCATGGTGGGACGCTGGACCGCCACGTTTATAAAACGTCCGTAAATCAACTGGACCTCATCCACCCTTTCCTCCAGAAACAGATTGACGACCTCCTGGCCCACCTGCCTTGCGTTGAACATCTGGATCTTGTCCATGATGCCCACACTGCTGTGGAGTATCTCAAACTGGCTTTTCTTAAAAAAGGCATTACCTTTCTTTCCCACACAGGCGAGACAGCCTTCGCGGCCATCTTCCTGCTGGGTTTTGAGGAATTTTTCAGCAGCCTTGTGAATGTTGGCATTAAAGGACCCGCACAACCCCCTGTCAGAAGTCACCACTATCAGCATGACCTTTTTCACAGGCCTGGCCGCCATGAGCGGAAAGGCATCCGGGTTTATACCCGCACCTGCCAACTCCCCCATGACTCCGGAGAATTTCTCGGCATAAGGACGGAAGTCCTCCATACGCTGCTGAGCACCGCGCAGTTTCGCCGCAGCCACCATATTCATGGCCTGGGTAATCTGCGCGGTCTTTTTTATACCTACTATCTTAAGCTGTATATCTTTCAGTGACGCCATTTAATAGCAGCCCCCTTCGCTTCTTAAAGATTACGGTTAGCCTTGAACTCCGTGACAAAACCACTGATCGCCGAACTCATCTTCTTATCAAGACTGTCGTCTATAGCTTCCTTCTCCTTGAGGTCGCTGAAGATATCAGGATGCTTATTGCTGACAAATTCATAGAGTTCTTTCTCAAAATCTCCAAGTACATTAACCGGCAGCTCGTCCAGGTGCCCCTTTGTTCCGGCATAGAGGATGGTTACCTGTTTTTCCATTGGAAGAGGCACATACTGTGGCTGCTTCAGGATCTCGACCAGACGTTCACCGCGTGTCAACTGGGCCTGTGTGGCCTTGTCCAGATCACTGCCGAACTGGGCAAATGCCGCCAGCTCACGGTACTGGGCCAGATCAAGCCTCAGGGTACCTGCGACCTGCTTCATGGCCTTTACCTGGGCCGCACCGCCGACCCTGGACACTGACAGACCGACGTTGATGGCCGGACGGACACCGGCAAAGAAGAGCGCCGGCTCCAGGTAGACCTGACCGTCCGTAATGGAAATAACGTTCGTTGGAATATATGCAGACACGTCACCCTGCTGGGTCTCAATGATAGGCAGGGCCGTAAGGCTGCCTGCGCCCAATTCGTCGTTCTGCTTGGACGCCCTTTCCAGAAGCCTTGAATGGTTATAGAAAATATCACCAGGATATGCTTCACGTCCCGGAGGACGCCTCAGCAGCAATGAAAGCTCACGGTAAGATACCGCCTGCTTTGACAAGTCATCATAGAGAATAAGGGCATGTTTCCCCCGGTCGCGGAAGTATTCGCCCATAGCGCAGCCGGAGAATGCAGCTATATATTGGAGCGATGCAGGCTCACTGGCGCTTGCAGCGACGATAGTAGTATACTCCATTGCCCCGTGACGGCGCAGGGCTTCGGCAACCAGGGCCACTGTGGCCTGCTTCTGCCCGCAGGCAACATATATGCAGTACACATCTGTTTCTTTTTGAGCGATAATTGCGTCCACGCAAATGGCCGTCTTCCCAATCTGGCGGTCGCCAATAATAAGTTCACGCTGGCCTTTGCCCACAGGCGTCATGGCGTCAACTGCTTTTAGACCAGTATAGCATGGCTCGTGAACGCCTTTCCTGTCGATCACACCAGGGGCCTTTACCTCGACACGACTGGAGTCTTTTGCGTCGATCGGGCCCTGCCCGTCTATCGGGGCGCCAAGGGCATCAACAACACGGCCAAGCATGGCCTCACCCACAGGCACCTCGGCGATTCTGGCCGTCCTCTTGACCAGGTCACCCTCTTTGATCCCCCTGACGTCACCCATAACGGCAACACCGACATTGTCCTCTTCAAGGTTCAGGGCGATTCCCATAATGCCGCCTGGAAACTCCAAAAGCTCCATGGCCATGCAGTTGCGTACGCCATAGACACGGGCGACATTATCACCGACTGACAGAACCGTACCTGTCTCGGCTAAATCGATTGTCTTTTCATAACCCTGAATCTGCTTCTTTATGATGTCACTAATTTCTTGCGCTTTTATCTGTGCCATTATCCCAGCTCACCCCTTCCTATGGATTCTCTGATACTTTGTAGCTGGCTCCTAATACTGCCATCCCAAACCATATCACCTATATGAGCAACTACACCGCCAACTATGGCGGGATCTTCCTCTATCTCTAAAGTAACCTGCTTGCCAGTAACCTTTGCCAGGACCTCTGAAAATTTGTCCCGCAGATCTTTAGGCAAAGGAACCGCGGAGCGGACCACCGCCCGCACTACCCCGGTCTCTTCATCCATGAACTCCTGGAAACAGCTCACAATCATCCTCAAGTACTGTATTCTGCCACGCTCCACCAAAAGCCGCAGAAAAATTGCAAGGGCATCTTCCACCCCTGATGCCTTGATAATCTCCTCCAGGACTGTTTGTTTAATGTCAGCCGGAAACACCGGACTGACAAGAGCGGCCTCTACATCAGGACTTCCTTCCAAAAAGGCATCTATGTCCTTCAGCGCCTTACCATAGGCCTCTAACTTCCCCTCCTCTTTGGCAACGGCAAAGAGGGCCTTAGCATACCTTTTAGCTATGACTGTATTGGTCAATTTTTCTGCACCACCCTTTCAAGATATTCACTGATGAGTCGATGATGATCCTTCTCATTCAGGTTCTTGCGAATTAGATCCTCCGCCATCTTGACGGCCATATCAGCCACTTCGGTCTGCAGCTCGGTCTTTGCCTTGGCAAGCTCCTGCTGCACATAAAATTCTGCCTGGGCCTTGATGCGCTCTGCAGCTTCATGGGCCTGGGCTATAATCTTTTCTTTCTCTGACTCCCCCTGCTCAGTGAAACTTTTCAGTATGCGCTTAGCCTGTTCATCCATAGTGGAAAGCTTGGCCTCATACTCTGCATACTTGCGCTCTGCGTCAGCCCGCTTGGCCTCCAGCTCTTCAAATGCAGCCCGTATTGATTCGGTCCTACCTTTAAGAGCACCTGCAATTGGCTTGCGCAGGAATTTTACAAGAAGAAAGGCAAGAATGGAAAAGTTAAGGCAATGCCAAATAAAGTTCATTACCTGGCTGTGACTCAGCCCGTGATGTTCTCCATGCCCCGCGGCACCCTCTTCACCGTGGGATGCTATCTCATGGCCTCCTCCGGTGGCAGTATCATGGACTGATTCAACACCCGGAGTATCGTGCACTACCCCTTCGTCAGCAGCCCCTGCCCAACCTCCCATGGTTATCAAAAGGGCCACAAAAGAAAAAGCCACGACCAGAAGCCAAGTACCAGCCCAACCCTTCCCCGTATACTCCATTTTATATAGCCCTCCCCAGAAGCTTCTGCGAAATATCCATAGCAAAAGCCTCAACTTTTGCCGTAAGGTCCTTCCTTGCCGCATCGATCTCTGATGTAAGTTCAGCCATCAACTCCTGTTTCCTGGCATCGGCCTCCTTATTGCTGGCCTCAGATATTTGATGCTCTTCCTCCCTGGCCTCATGCTTCAACTTTTCCATTGCCCCTTGCCCGGATCCGCGAGCTTCGGCCAACTTTGTGTCAAAATCTTTAAGAAGCTGCTCGGCATTGCGCTCATATTTATCAACATCGCTCTGAATAGACGCCATCCGGGATGCACGCTCTGCAAGCAATTTGCGAATAGGCTTGTAAAGCATACCATTCAGGATAACCAACAGGATCAAATAACCGATTAGTTCTGCAAATAATGAATAATCAAGATCAATCATTTTTTTGTTTCCTTCCCCCCGAAGGCCCAACATCTAATAAAAATAGGAGCTTAGACCGAATGAACCCCCATTCAGAATTCACTTAAAACTGCTTTTACATTATTTAAATAATCCTGTCAACGCCTTTTACCAATCAAGTACCCCTTTTTTCTCCCCAAAGGATTTTATGCAACTGGATCTGAAACCTCACAGAAAGCCTGTCTGCTATAATCCATTCAGCCAACTGAAAAGGGACCGGCCCTCCCCATGCGGGAGAAAACAGGACCTCTGTATAACATGAAAGGCACAGTCTGATAACCTCTTCCCTGGCCCACTCATAATCCTCCCTGTCTGTTATAACAAACTTGAGTTGATCCCCTTGATTGAGCCAACAAAGGTTTTCTTTTAAAAAAAAATTTTTCATGCCGCTCCCAGGGGTCTTTCGATCAACTATTTTGACAACCTCCCTGGGGACACTCCCAAGGGCCAGACTCCCGTTGGTCTCCAAAAGCACCCTGGCCCCTTCATTCAGCAGGGCCTCAAGCAATGTGAGCGTTTCTGCCTGCAAGAGGGGTTCACCTCCGGTAACCTGCACAAGACCAATCCGGCTCTGCCTCCATTCGTCAATAAGGCCCGGGATATCCCTCTTTTCTCCTTCATTATAGGCATATCGTGTGTCACAATAGGTGCACCTGAGATTACAGCCTGACAGACGAATAAAAAAACAGGGCCATCCGGCCCATGCACCCTCTCCCTGAAGGCTCACAAAGGTCTCGGAAACCGATAATCTCAGTCCTCCCAATACGTAACTCCGGTTTCGGATGTCTCGCAGACAGTGACTCTTGCCAGATCTATCTCGCTAAAAGGCTTGAGATCTTCCTTAACACGGCTGTAGATATACTCTGCCAACCTCTCTGATGAGGGATTTTTGTCCTTGAACCAGGGATGATCGTTTAAATTGGTATGGTCCAGTTCAGACAATACTCCGGCCACGGCCTTTTTTAGGTCCCGAAAATCAATACCCACGTCTATTTTATTCAGCTTTTCAGCCCTGACCACGACCTCTACATCCCAGTTGTGGCCGTGAAGATGTTCACAGTTTCCGGGATAGTTTCGGAGGTAATGAGCAGCTGAAAAATGTGTCCTGATAAATATATCAAACATCTCTTTAACTTAAATTGAGCGATTAGCCTTTAGCGGTTAGCTATTAGTTTAATGGTAACCGTTCACGGGATTACAACGCCCGTTTTACCGCAATCTACCGAACTGTAAGCGTTTACAGTGTGCTGCAGATGCGAGGCGGAGGGTACGCAGACGTACTCCCTGTACTTCAAGTGCCCGACAACAAAGCAGATGCGGTGCCCTGTGAACGGTTACGTTTAATGATTATCGGTCTGCCGCCTTGACAAGCAGGATGTTTTGCTATTACAAACTTTCACCCGTTGGGTGTTATTTCTAATTAACATAATGCCTTGATTTTTCAAAGCTAAACGCTAATGGCTAACAGCTAATCGCTCAATTTAGGTTTAACCTATTGAGCATTCTCTCCGGCCGAATAATGCGGTCCCGATACGCACCACAGTGGCCCCCTCTTCTATTGCTGTTTCAAAATCCTGAGACATTCCCATAGACAGTTCCCTGAGCCCCGGACTATGCCCCAAGCCGGCATTCATCTCATCCCTCAAATCACGAAGGGCACTAAACCACGGTCTTAATGACTCTGGTTCCGGCTCCCATGGAGGCACGGTCATCAGACCGCAAATATCAATACCGGACAGTTCCGCAGCCTCTGTGAGAAAAATTGGAAGCTCTTCCGGAGAAAGGCCCGATTTTTTGGGATCTTGTGCCACGTTTACCTGGACATACACAGACAATCTTTTTCCTGCTGCCTTTGCGTGGCGATCGAGGGCACGGGCCAGCTTCAAATTATCCACAGTTTCTATACAATCAAACAACTGCACTGCCAGCTTGGCCTTATTTCTCTGCAAGTGCCCTATAAAGTGCCATTTGGTCTCATGATAAAGGTCCCCCAGGGACTCAAGCTTTTTTACCGCCTCCTGCACATAGTTCTCCCCAAAAAGCCTTTGGCCTGAGGATATGGCCTCACGTATTCTGTCCATAGGCACTGTCTTGGTAACAGCGAGCAGGCGCACATCTTCCGGACGCCTGCCGCTCCTTTGTGCGGCTTCGGCTATCCGGGACTTCAGCTCTTGCAAATTTTGCGAGATCATATGCTCAATTAAATTTCCGTTATTCTGTCATACTACATAGTGCCTGATTGGAAAGTGCCCATCTTTGTGTAGTTCATAGTAAAAAATATTCGCGTTTATTGGCGTTCATTAGCGGTTCGATGACATAGATGAACTACTGCGATTTCCATAACGGTCTCTTAACTTTAAGACCTCCAGCTCCATAAGATACTTTATTACCTTATCTACGGGAAGTCCAACTACGTTTGAATACGAACCTTCGATCCGCTCCACCATGAATGCCCCGATACCCTGGACAGCATAACTTCCAGCCTTGTCCAGGGGCTCTCCGGTTGCCACATAGGCCCTTAAGACATCGGGGTTCTGTTCAGCCAGCCATACAAGGCTGCTGGCTGAAAACTCAACCGTGATATGCTTTTCCGACCACACTATACAACATGATGTTATTACTTCATGCGATCGTCCAACCAGCCGGCTCAACATATCCAGGGCATGGTTTTCGTCTCTGGGCTTTCCAAGTATCTCCCCGTCCAGCACTACAATGGTATCTGCACCCAGGCTTACGGCATGTGGAAACCTTTGGGCAACATCCAGGGCCTTTAGCCTGGAATTCAATTTTGCATATTCCAGTGGAGACTCTCCGGGTCTTGGGACTATTTCTTGAGACTCACTGGGCTGGACTACAAAATCCAGACCCAGCCCGGACAAAAATCGCTGTCTTCTGGGTGAACCTGACGCAAGAATTAGGGCGCAGGTAGTCTGAAAAGGTCCCGGGCATTGGCGCTTGTACATCGAGCAATCTCCTCTAAAGGCACCTCTTTGATCCTGGCGATCTCCTTTGCGACATGGACGACCCGGGCCGGCTCATTCGGCTTGCCGCGGTATGGGACCGGACTCAAAAACGGAGAGTCGGTCTCGATGAGCAGGCGCTCCAATGGTACATAGCGTACAACCTCTTTGACGACTTCTGCCTTGGGGAAAGTGACAACACCGGTTACGGATATGAAAAGACCCAAATCCAGGACCTGCTTCGCCACTTTTACATCACCGGAAAAGCAATGCATCACGCCCCTTAAGGTCCCAGCGGCCTCTTCTCTCAATATTTCAACCGTCTCTACATGTGCATCCCTGTTATGAATTATAATAGGCAGATCAACTTGTCCGGCCATTTGGATCTGTTGGCGAAAGACCTCGCGCTGGATGTCCCTGGGCGAATACTCCTTGACAAAATCAAGCCCTATTTCACCCCAGGCAACCACATTCGGAATAACGGCAAGCTCCAGAAGCTCTTTATATACCTCATCTGAAGCCCCTTTTGCATCGTGGGGATGAATGCCTACTGCAGCAAAAACCTGGGGAAATTGCTCTGCCAGTTCAAGACTCTTTTTTGAGCTCGCCAGATCTATCCCTATAGTAATGACCTGACAGACCCCGGCCTTCTCCGCCCTGCTGATTGCCCCAGGCTGATCCTCGGACAGGGGTGGGATATCAAGATGAGTGTGTGTATCTATGAAGTCCAAACCGGGAAAAATATTCATGGCAGTCTCTGACTTAAGTACTCACATCAGTAAGGGTAATACTTACGTTTGTACCCCCAAGCTTGTTTCTGATCAGACACATAAACCCGCCATGTAACTCAATTACCCGTTTTGCCAAGCTCAGACCCAGGCCCAGCCCGTGGGTCTTGGTAGTAAAGAAAGGCTCATCTGCCTTGTTCAGGTGCCCCTTGGCCATTCCAAGTCCTGTATCTGTTATCTGAATCTCAACATTTCCTTCAGGTACGGACACTGAAACTGTCAGCATTCCGCCCTCCGGCATGGCCTCCACAGCATTCTTAAGTATGCTTAAAAAGGCCTGCTGGATGTATATGCGGTCAAGAAAAAGTACCGGCTCAAGATCAGGAAAATCAACATTCAATGTTATGTTGTGTCTATCCAATTCTGACTGTAGAAGGGCCAGAGATGCCTTCAGCAGATCGCAAACCCTAACCAGTTCCGGATTCAACTCAGGGACCTTAGCAAAATCGAAAATCGCAGTCAGGGTCTTTTCCACACGCTCACTCTCTCTGACCATGGTCTCGGCATACTCAGTTAATTCAGAGTCCTTGAGTTTTCTCTTAAGGATTCCGGCCATGCCCCCTATTGTTGCAAGGGGATTTCGTATTTCATGAAGTAATTGGTCAGCCATCCTCCCCAGAGCAGCATACCTTTCCACCTCAACCAGTTGATCCTTGTTCCGCTCCACTTCTTCATTCAGGGTCCTCAGCGCCCGGATCCTCTCCTCCAGCATCTCACACATACGTGTTTTGCCTACTGCTATGGAAGCAAGACATGCAAAGAGCTGAAGGGCATCAACATCTCCCTGATCTATGGGACGTCCGGTAACAAAATTGTCAGCAAGTATTACGCCATAGGCCTCTTCTTGAGCAAAAAGTGGGGCAACAGCAAACTCACCAGCGCCCAGGATCTCCACAAGATCCTCCGGAGCAACGGAACCGTTTTCGCTCTTGCCTCCAACCCAGAAGGCACGTCTTTCAGTCACGGCCCTTACCAATATGTGGTCTTTTTCTGAAAGCGGGACCTTTATCTGTCTTACAAGTTGATTGAGCGGATGGACCCCATTATAAAATGCCTCCTTAACATCATCCAGGATTTCAAAAAGGGAAAGATGCTTTTTAGATATCTCGGCCCATATCCGCCCGGCATCTTCAGGACTTGCCGGGCCAATTCCCAACTTGCCTTCTATGTACTCTTTTTCAGTATCCAGTTGAAATAGAAATGCCCTATTAAAACCCAGACCCTCTCCAACAGTTACTCCAACCAGAACGGCCTGAAGGATTTCATTGAGGTCTTGTGCCATCAAAAAAGCGGAATTAAGCTTTACAGCCAGATCCAACAAGGGTCCAAATCGGCCACGACTCCGGGGCAAACTCATGTCGTAACAGACATAATCCCGGTCTCTTTCGTAAGATGCTGTCATTAATTCGCTCATTACCTAACCCTGCATGTTCTGGGTACTTTTGTTTTCTACTTAACCCGGATAGGCCGGAACCAAAAAAGGTTTGAGGATAAAAAAATGATCACGAAAATACGAAGACACGAAAGCCTGAATGTTGTTTTATTTCGTGTTTTTAATCTTTCGTGTTTTCGTAATTGTGTTTCAAAATTTTTTGCTCCGCCTGCCTATACGTTCGAATAAAATCTTGAATCTTGCAAGAGACTCTTTATATATTTATCGGAAATCCAGCGCCACAACTTCAGAAAACTCTTAGAAAAATTTCTTTATATCCACCTATTGCCGGCATTGGCTGTCCTGCAAAGGGGTTTTCAGTGATTGCTTCAAAGGTTCGGCTACGCTGCGATAGAACAAGATCCAGGACTTTGCAACCACTTTAGAATAGTTATCTATCGGCAAAACAGCTTGACACAAGACCACACTTTCGTATAGTAACATGAAATGGTAAAAGGTAGCGATTATCCTGTATTGTTATCCAAAGTAAATTTTTACTTGAAACAACTAAATTAAACAAGGGGGGAATTATGCGCAAGAAAATTACATCAGTGGCTTTGGCTATTATTTTCTCACTGAGCATGGCAGGCGTCAGCATGGCGGCAAAATGCAAAGGCACAGTCGAATCGATCGATGAAGGGAAGATAGTCATCACGATCGACGGCAAATGCAAACTCAAGGCTGGCGAAGCCGTAAATATCAAGACAAAGAAAAAGGCTGTCGAGGGTTGCTAACATACTCGAAATTTAGAAAAAAACAGGGGAGCATCAGCTTCCCTGTTTTTTTGACTCCTGATAAAAAATTATAAAACAGAACCGCCGCGCCCATCAAGCCCTTTCTGTCCAAGCTCCTTTAAATTTTCTATAGTCGCTGCATAGTCGCGAGAATCGAAAATCGCCGATCCGGCCACACAGATATCAGCGCCCGCTGATACAACATCCTCTATAGTCTGCGAATTCACGCCCCCATCCACTTCAATAGGCACATAATGATCCAAACTCGCCAGGAGTTTTCGCAAATGCCTGATCTTATCAAGGGACGAGGGAATAAAATGCTGACCACCAAAGCCTGGATTCACACTCATCACAAGTACCAGATCCAGGTCTGCCAGAATATATTCAAGAGTCGATGGCGATGTCGCAGGATTCAGCACAGCCCCTGCCTTGATCCCATAGGCCTTTATGGCATTGATGGTCCTGTGGATGTGTGTGCAGGCCTCAACATGCACAGTAAGCCAGGAAGCGCCGGCCTGAGCAAAGGCTTCTATGTAGCGATCAGGAAATTCGATCATAAGATGCACATCCAGGGGCAACTTCGTTACCGAACGTAAGGCCTTTACTACCATAGGACCTATGGTAATATTGGGGACAAAATGACCGTCCATGACGTCCACATGAATCACGTCTGCTCCAGCCATTTCTACTGACCGGACTTCTTCAGCCAATCGGCCAAAATCTGCAGATAATATCGAGGGCGCAATCTGTATCTTCATATCATGCATTATAAAAAGACCTCCTGTATATGCCAAGGCACTCTGAACAATCCCTGATTCCGCTGAAAAAACCCAATCTGCGGCGCACAATACAATAAATGTTGAATGCTGAATTGTGGAAGAAGATTTAAAAGGCATGTACCTTAATTCAACATTCAACATTCAGCATTCAACATTTACAATTTAACATTGTCTATAAAGGGATGCATCTCGGGCTTTTTGAGCGGAATCATGTTTTATGGTTTTTGCAGTGTAATCAGCCCTGAATTTACTTGACCCTGTTATTAATTGCTCATTTCCGAATTGGAAACTATATTCTATATTCTATCTGAGACCGAAATAAATCTCCTGAATAATTGTTCATAAATACAGATATTACAAAAAAGGAAAAGACAAAAAAATGAGCCAGTCATCCACCAGTACAGTGGCCAAAAAGATGATAGACTTTATGGAAAGCGCCTCCTGGATTCGGAAGATGTTCGAGGAAGGTGCCTGCCTTAAGGCCAAGTTTGGCGCAGAGAAGGTATGTGACTTCAGCCTTGGCAATCCTGACCTTCCTCCGCCCGAATCTTTTCAAAAAACACTTGAGGCTGTTGCGGCTGACCAATCTCCGGGCATCCATTCATACATGCCAAACGCAGGTTTTCTCGATGTGAGGTCAAGGATTGCCGCACAGGTAAGCAGAGACCACCAGGTGGAGTTAGGCGCAGAAGAAATTATCATGACCTGTGGTGCAGCAGGCGGGCTCAACATCATTTTCAAGTCCCTCTTAAACCCAAATGAAGAGATAATCGTACCAAGGCCATACTTTGTAGAATACGGTTTTTATGTTGACAATCACAATGGCAAACTAATCCCGGTGAAGTCAAAACCTGATTTTTCCCTTGACATCCACTCTATTGAAAACACCATAAATAATAAAACAAAGGCAGTACTGTTAAACTCCCCCAACAACCCATCCGGAGTAATTTACAGCAAGACAGAGCTTAAGGCCCTGGCAAAGCTGCTCGCGCGAGCGAGTGATTATTTCAGCCACCCCATATTTTTAATCTCAGATGAACCCTATCGCAGGCTGGTGTTCACCGGCTCCACTGTGCCTCCGATCCTCAAATTTTACCCGAACAGTATAATGACCACCTCTTTTTCCAAGGATCTCTCCATTCCCGGTGAACGTATAGGCTATGTTGCAGTCCACCCGGAGGCATCCCAAAAGACCGGTTTATTGGGGGCACTTACCCTGGCAAACCGTATTCTGGGCTTTGTTAACGCACCGGCCCTGATGCAGAGAGTAGTAGGAAAAGTGCTCGATGCCGGCGTAAACACCGGAGTATACCAAAGGCGCAGAGACCATCTGACAGAGATCTTAAGAGAGGCCGGCTACGCATTCACTGTGCCTCAGGGTGCCTTTTATTTCTTCCCCTGCACTCCAATTCCCGACGACACGAAGTTTGTCCGTATGCTTCAGAAAGAGCGCATACTGACAGTACCAGGCACGGGCTTTGGCGCACCCGGACACTTTCGCATAGCCTTTTGCGTGGACGACGAGGTAATTGAACGGTCAAGGGAAGGGTTTATAAGGGCCATGGAGATGGTGAAGTAATTGTATAAAAGAATCCTGTTTGTGGCATGACCACAGTGCCCCGATTGTCCTGAGTGCCGACGTGTCATTTTCTAGATTCCGTCACAGCGTTCAGGATTTCGTCAGCCGTCTCCTGCATGGGAGACACTCCAAACCGAGACAAAGCAGTAATGAATTCCGCCCTACTTAATCCTGCCATCTGGGCTGCCTTTCCCTGACTGATCCTACCGAGTTCATACCATTTCACTGCCGCTGCAAGGCGTATTTCCCCAGCCATCTCTTCCGGGCTTTTATTCATGCCAAGAAGGACTTCATCGTCCATATCTATTGTAAGGGGTTGACTCATCTCTTTCCTCCTTGATTTTTTCTTTGAGACCTTCTCGTACTTTTTGATTCATCCTTTGCCCGCGCCAACATGCGAACACAGACATGGTAATCTTCTTCGATATTTACCATGGCCTCCTCGGATATGTTTTCGAGGCTCAATTCGCCCTTTTCATAAGGATTCCCCCTATCAACGGACAGTTTTCAATCGAGTGTATGTGATCGTTGTTGCCTTACATTTCCGCTTCGTCTGATCCAAGAATCCCAAGGTAAACTTATCATCCGGTTTTTGGAAAATATCCAGTCCGCGGCCCAATATGATTCTCCACCCAGTATCCGTTTCGATCCATCGGTCATGGAGATTGTCATCGAAAACATAATCAAAGTCGATATGACCACGGCTTAGTCCCTTTTTTATTTCGTTGAGCTTGTCTCTTAGCTCAGTTTTCCGATAAGAATCACATCCCGTCACAAGGTCAATCTTCAGGATATCTTCCGACGGATCCAGAATTTCGCAAAAACTCATGAGGTTATAAATTTGATATTGAAGACAAATGTACGGATCACAAACCATGATGGACTTAGCGCCCTTCAGATAAGGCAGGAAAAGTCTCCCATACGAAACTCCCTTCTGCCCATCAATGATGTCTATTGTCTTTTCTTCAGGATTTCGATCTGGTGAAAAGGGATCGACCTTTTGCGCCTCTTGTTCAGGGTTTGGCCGTTCATCTGGATGGGAAAGCTGAAATTCGTCCGGACTCTGACTTTTTATTGTTACCCATTTGTATTCCTGATCGATTTTCGACAATTCATCACGAATTTGCTGCCGCATACGAACCGCCGGATTCACGCAATATGCAATGAATTCTTCGTCACTAACGTCAAGGTCTGGGAACAGCAACTTCAGGAACCCTTCGGATAGCCTTGCGATAGCCTTGTTATCCCGCATATCCTCGCATTGAGGCAGGTGCAAACTTTGAGAGACATAATCCGCGTAACGCAGGTCGATGCGCAGTTCATGCAGTATCTCGCTAAAGAAATCACCCTTGAATCCAAGTGATTTTGATGGAGTGTTCCGGGACACACGCGGCATAAACCATCCTTCGATCAACCCGTGAATTCGATCTATAAAGGCAGATTCCTGTAAGGCGGCCGGCAATTCCTTGAATATCCCGTCACTCTCATAGAGCGGTGACCTGTTGCCTCCCAGTGTAATATTACCTATCATGACAAATCCAGACTCTGAAGTTCCCATGTCCCCTGTTGCTCTGCGGTACCTGCCACTTTCAAGATACATCTTGAGAGCGGCCACGGCCTCTCCGGATGCATCGGTGTGAATCTTTTGGATTTCATCGACCACGACAACATCATATCGTGGAATCAGACCTAGTTGTTTCGTGTTGCTATTGAAAAACAAGGCAGGAGCTGAGAGTTTTCCGCCCGGTATGACGGCTGCGTACCGGCTGATATTATCAAAAACAAACGACTTCCCTGTTCCTTTTGGCGCTAACTCAGTAATATTGACCCTCGGCTCAACCAAGGGAATGATTCTACTGAGGAGTAATAACTTTTGTGATAGTCTGTGGACATCGGGATTGAACTGGCAACTGGAAACAAGAAGATCAATCCACTCGTCAACATTGAAATGTTTGCGCGAATCTCGGAAATATTCTAAATCCACTCCCGGAGTCTGGAATGCTTTGAATTCGACCATCCATATCTGGCCTTTTTTTACATCTTCGCCATCAGGGGGTACATACCGCAATGTTCCCAAACCCCACATACCTGTCTTAAGCAACATGGGGTTCTGGTCGATGATATCCTTTTGTACCATCCCGTTGCTGACGTCTAATAGTGGGATGCTCAGATCGTGAGTGTTACGATCCAAGTTCACATTGACACGAAAGTCGTCCAGAATACGAACCTCCTCCTGCTCCATAAGACGGTTCAGGATCATGTTCTTGTCAGCTTTCTGGGGCAGAAACCTGGAGACCGTTTTCACGATCTCGCTTCGTCCGTCTTCTGTAAGCTCGTCTCCATCCATAAACTGGCTAATGATCCATTCACCAACATAGACAGGTATCGCTCGGGCACCGAAGCCGGCCTTTCCCATGAGCCCCTTATTTATTACGACCTCGCCGTAATAATCCTTCGCTTTTTGTTCAAATGACATCATCTTTGTTCATGCCTCCGTCAAAGGTCTTTCAGGCTAAACCCGGCCCGTATGGCTGATTTGAATTCGCATCCAAGCGTATGCGTGAATGTGTATGCCTCGCCCGCAATCTCGTAGGATATCTCAATCTCCAGCTCCTGTTGTTCCAAAGCGGTCTTCTCAAAATAGCAATTCATGTGAAGGACGCTCTCGCCATGTGCCGGAATTATGGGGCTGTCGCATCCCTTGACGTCAGTTTCGGGCGACAACACACTTGCCCGAAGGATTTTAATGTCTGTGGAATTCAGGTTCCGAATTTCAATTTCCAGATTTACAACTCTTTGTATATAGAACTTTGCTCTTCCAGTTTCCGGTTCTAAATCGAGGTTCAGAAAACGCACAGCAGGCTTAATCCACGCCGCCTTCACTTTTCTGTACAACGCTGTGGGAACAATAACCTCTTCCGGAGTAATGCCTCCGTGCAAATAACCCTTCCTTTTGCTTGGAAGACGGACAGTCGAGTGCCCATTGGGCAAGAAATAGATTTTGTTGTCTGCGACAAAGGGGCGCTTAAATTGATATCCCAATTCCCATAGGTTTTTAGGAATTTCATCTATCTTCGCCTCATCAACAACTGCGAATCGGTGCCTCTCATTTGAGAACAGTTTATTCACAATTTTCGAGTCGAAGGCTCGCCTTTCTTCTTCGAGTATCATGCATGCTCCGTGGTCAGTCACAACATGAACGTTAAAAGCCTCCGGCAGGCACTCCCAGGTTTCAAACGCTCTATTCACGGCGTCTGCTATGCGAGTGAAAAGACGATACAGTTCATCTTCATACGACGTATTCTTGGATTCCACATCAGCATGAAGCAACTCATCACCATCCAGATAGTTTAGAACAGCTATAGTTGCCTCCGTTGGGGGCTTCATGTCGGTCAATGCCTTCAAATTGCTCAGATATACAATGTTCCTGCCACCCCAATCAGATATCGCTCGTGTCTTAAGAATAGTCTCATAACTTTTTACGGGGCCTTCCCATTCACCGCTCAAGAGCATGGGTTTGCTACACTCTGTAATCGTCGGCAAAGGTGCAAAACGGTAACCTGAATCATGCCGGCTGAATCCAGCATTGCGAAGTGCGTCGTCCAGGAGAGTCATAAAAGGGATGGGCAGACAATCAATAAGCAGAATGATCGACAGTTCATCTTTTACTTCGGTAGTTGACAAACTTTTGAGCGAGTGGATTAAGCTAAGATCAGACTCTTTATGGATAGAAGCATATTCATTGATATACCAGCTTGAAAAACGTCTTACTGTTTTTTCTACTTCTTCATCGTAAATATGGTTATATATTTGCCACGTCCGGTACGGTGTATACTCCTCAACCGTCCACCGAATCCATTCTTGTTCCGACCAATCCTTGTCGTCCTCCAACAAGGACGGTCGCTCAGGTTTGACGCATTTGACGAGCGCACCCAATTGATTGGCATTTACCCCAGGGCAACTAATGAACTTATCACGAACTTTCTCAATGTCCTCGATGGTTGTGGAAAACCGATTGGACCTGAGAAGGTCAGCGACACATTGATATTCAAGAAAAAGTCGTCCAGACATACACTCAACGATTTTTCGGAACTCTTTACCTGATGTGATCTGGCCCTGTATCTCTTCAAAAAAAATTTTGATATGTGTACATATCTCCTCCCTTGCTGTCGCCTCAAGGGGCAGATCAGTGACCGCTTCCACCGGTATTTTTTTACAAAGAGAACTTGCTGGGGAGGAAGCACATATTCCAGTATCTTTTCAGGGTAACCGTGCAAACAGGCCCAAAAGCTCAAATATTGCCAAATATTGTATGCATTTTCAGGTAATTGTCTGGATATCTCTTTAGCCCAATTATCAACGCCGGTTTGCTCCCATTCCTCGCATTTTGTTTGGAGACAACGATGCAATATAGGGTATTTTTTGAACATCGATTCTGCTTCGTCGTCAACAAGAACGCTTAACACATCAACAAGATTTGACGAGCTAATCATGTCAGCCTGAAACTCACCTCCGAGAAGATGCGTCAATAACCGGTTAGCAAAGGTGGTTCGGTTGTTGACCTCAATAGTCAATTCCAACAGTTTTTGGTTGAGAACGTCAGAATCGTCCAGCCAATCAGGGAGCAGCACATTCCACTGATCCGCCAGTATTAAGCGAGGCGTTTTTTTCTCAAAAGTGCAGGGACGGCCAATCTGCTCAACGAAATCGCGTAGCCATTCATAATGATTCAAGGACCGGACCCATATTTCCCAAATCACCTCCGGCTTTTGTTTGCGTGACAAAACGTGGCATGCACCAACGTAATCGCCGTCGCCATCAATGAGAAGAACATCGTCGGGTGGGGAGTGAGACAGATCGCCGATATAGCTGATCTTTACCAGATTGTTTTTCGGTACAGTCACGGTCCGGCTCCTCATTTATCCTTATTCAAGTCACTCAATAGCGTTTCAATCTTTTGAGCCCTGTCCTTACTCAGCAATCTCTTTTTAACTCCATAGCTGATTACGGATTTCAGTACGGTCACTAACCCTTCCGTGTCATCCGGGCACTTGAATGTTGCTTCCTTCTCGCCGAAAATGTCCGATTCTACCTGTATCTCGTATTTTCGCTCCTTGCTGACCAACTCGACGCTCACTACATCGCTGGCATTACCATCCTGGTCGACTGCCCGCATTTTTACTTTCACATTGGGACGGTCTTTAAGGAGACCGACAAGATCAAGTTTTCCATCGGCTTTATTTGCGTTATCCGAGTGGCGAGGATCACTACCATCCAGGGTGTAGATCAAACTGGTAGCGTCCTTAGGAACTGCAATGTACATCTCCTTGGATTCATGGACCTCATATACACCTTCAACGATATCCGGCTTGTAAACCACCGGCTTGGCTTTATCGATCTCGGCCTTGCCTTGCTTCAGCTTTGCCGCGTAGTCTTTTATGTGAAACGAGGTCCACTCCGCTACTGCTCCGAAGCCGTAATCCTTGGGCAGAAGCTTAACAATCTTGGTGTTGAAATTAACTGACTGATCAGCTAGGCGCGCGAGAAAATATGTGGCATCTTCATGATCGCACTTGTGTGGATCGCGTTGGCTCGGATTCAGGTTTGCGTACCATTTACTGACCACGTTTTCACACTCGATCATGTCACCCTTAACGCCGTAAACCTCACAAATTGCTTGCGCCACTTTTCCCCGCGCAAGCTGCTCACCTGAGTTAAGCAGCGCCACATCCTCGGCAAAGGCATCGGAGATGGTTTCGGCGTCCTTCTCAGTCAGGGAATCGCCAACCGGACCACCACTATAGATCGTCGGCAATTGCTCCAACATAAAATCAAACCGATCCACACTGCCGGTGAATCCGTCCATCAAATCTTTGAGTTTCGACAATCGATCCTGTCGATCTTTTTCGTATAGGCTGATTACCTTGGCAATAGCGGGCAAACCGTTCCACCATTGCCTGAGTGTTTCAAATGCAGAGTTAAGGGAGCGGGTTTCACCGTATTTCAAAGGCGGCGCATCAATCGCCTTGGCAACCAGGTCGATGAGTGTGATTTGGGCCTGTGAAATATCCCTGACTGCAAACACAACCTTAGCCGCTGGGTCTGAGACAATCTTGACCAGATCGTCATAGGACCGAATGGGCTGCTCCATCATCCTTGTGGAGTCTTTATACACGATCAATCGCTCCCCCATACGCCCGAATGACATGCGCCAGCGCCAGCATCAACGGCGTACCACCAACCCCATACGGTGCCTTTCGAACCTCTTCGAGAAAAGCCCCGGAAGAAAATGTTTCTCCAGGATTGAGATGTGCCAAGCGGTTGCACAATTCTTTTATCACTGGGAAATCATCGTGAATCTTGGACGGGGCACTGTCACATTCAAAATAACTAACGACCCCCTCTGAGCCGGTTTTTCTGAGAACTCCCGCCCCCCTTAACAAAACCTTTTCCAGGTAACGTTTTTGGCCGTGGTTGTCGGGATTCCCATTGTCAATCAGGATCTTTTCCGCCTCCAACAATACGCTTACTGCTTGTTTCAATGCCGTGTTTTTCCCTGTACGCCATTTCTCATCATGACATAGATTCAGGTCGGGATGCTTTATGCGACAGCGTTTCTTAAACAGCTCGTCGCACAGCATGTCCGCTGGTTTGTGCGACTGCCGGGGTTTATCCACCAGAACCTTTCCGCCCTGGCAATACCAGCAAGCGCCGCTGCCTTCCCTAATATCTCTTAGCACGCGCTTAAGCGTTGGAAGATACCCGTCTTCAGGATTCTCAAAGATATCCCGCAGACGGGACTCGGTTTGCGCGCTGATCTTCTCCGCCTCATTGGGGGGCAGGTAATGCCGACACGCCTTAACTCTAAGCAGGGTTTCCGTAAACGGTTGAGGAACATGCGGCACAGCCAGAGCCACATTAGCCTCTGGAATCGTCTTTGCAGCTTCCCTCGCCACATTGATCTCTCCCTCGTCTTCGCAAAGCGCGTAAACGAGGATTCCTTCAAAGCTGTTCTTTGGTTTACTCTGAGTTTCTTCATATTCAATTCGGGTCTCGTCCCAAAGTGCGTCACCCAAATCCTTCGCTCTTACAAAACGTGTGCGGAACCGTTTATCTTCCCCGAAAGGCAGGTTGTAACCCTTAGCCTCCAGGAAGTTCAGGTCCAGCTTTCCACCGGCCTCTTCCAAAAACGCCGCCACTGTGTTCTGTGGATGCAAGTCCGTGTCGGCCACATATCGCTCGACCAAATCATAGGGGTCATCGGCCCCACTCACTGCCAACTCGTATGTCTTTGACTGTTTTCTAAAAAAGACTACTCCCTTTTTGAGCAGATTTTTCAGATCCCTCTCAATCTGCTTTTTTTCGGCCTTGCTCAGGCAATACAACCCGAATTGAATATTTTCCATATTGGCCGGTATCTGGCACAATTGATAAATCAAGATGGCACGCAAGATATTGATCCGTTCGTCTTCCTGTAATCCGAAAAGCGGATTCTCAGATTCAACAGCCTTTCGCAGTGCGTCCAGGCTGGCGTAAAATCCATTGACAAACTGCCGTTGCCGGTCTCGCAACTCCGAATTCCTCTGTGATAGCTCTTTTTGGAAAAATGTGAATAACCGGTCAACTGTGTAGAGATTCAGTTTCCCACCGGCAACAGTCAAATCCGCGGTTTGAATAAAGTCGGCATATGACCCCTTCTCACCACCAACATCGCCTGAGAAAAAAGTAAACGTGCTTCTTGCGTCTGATCCGATCTCTGATGAAAGCTTCAGCAAACAGGAGAGTGCCATCGGATGCACACCGTAGATATCCTCCAATACCCGTTCGCGAATGCGGTTCACATCTTCGATCCAAGGAAAAAGATCAAGCGATTTACAAGGCGGCACCAATTGATCAAAGACGCCCGTCTTGGGTGCGATCTCTTTCTTCCAGGCATTGCTCTTCTTATCCGTTTCGACGATGGCCCCAATGATCTCCTCGATTCCTTCGTTGAGCAAGTCCACCTGGGTAATGCGAGCACTCATGACGGCCGCGTCATCCTTGCTGAAACGGTCGGCATACGACTTGAAGTCCTTGTGAATACATCCCACAAAGATGACGTTGGGCTCATTCTTGCAAATGGTTTCCATGAAGCCCTGCAGCAAGTCTTTAGAGTAAGCGACCCTCTCCAGGGTAAATCCGAATTCATCAAAAAAAATTGCCAGGCCTTTGAAGCGCTCTTTGAATGCCACACTCTTGATTAAATTCCTGAGTATTGGGATCAGATTGCCGGAACGTGCCTGGAACTCAACGCCTCCCATCATCTCCTTGAAGGCAGAGCAGAAGTTCGTCAAAGCCTCTGAGTCATAGTCCTTTAGCCCCATACGAAGCTGGTCCACAGATAAACCAGGCGTAATCCCTTCAAGCGCTTTTCCAAAATCCTGATAGAAGTCCCGTATGCTACTCTTGCTGCCTTTCTTTTCCCACTCGGCCAATTGGCGCTCTGCTTCATCGAATTCGGTTTCAACCCCGGTATTCAAGCCTTTGGCCGCACAAGCATCAAAGACCGCTTTCAAAACCACATCTTCGAAACGCCGGCCTGAGTGGTAATCGCAGATCGTGACCAGATACTGGCCGTCCTTGCGGATATTTTTGAGCAGCTTGGCTTTTTCGGAATCAAGTTTGGCATAATTCTCGTAAAATCCGGCAATTTCCGGGTCACCGCTCGACCGGCTGAGGAAATTGGCCGACATCAAGCACAAGTGCGACTTTCCGGTACCATAGGAGCCGCTGAGCAGATAGAACTTTTTGTCGTTGGGCTGATAGAGTCCGCGACAAATACGTTCAAAGGCCACACGGTGCGCCTTGGTCGGACGGTACATGGCCATCCGGTCTGCGTTCTCCTGGGTAGCCTCATAAGCGCTCTTCAATTCCACGAAGTTCGCGTAGCCGGATTTAAGTTTGACGACTTCAGCTATTTTTGCCATGTTGTTCTCACTCTATCAATTGCAATGATGAATTCTGAATGTTGAATGAAAAGCCTTCCGGACATTGTTTTCAACTTTCTTTCCAACTCAATATGCGAGCGATTACGAGCGCGCCTGAAAGATTTATGAGCGCGCACGCATTCAGCGCCTTTTCCGCTCGTAATGAGTTCCTTACTCATTGTTTCTTGCCCTCAATACTTCTCGCCCTTTATTCGTTAACCGGTACTTCTGTTTGCTGCTTTTCGGCTTGTCCGGGATGGTCATCGCCAAGACATTGGCATCCAGGAGCGGACGTAAAACAGATTTGCGAAATCGCGTCCTATTGGTCTGCCCTGCAACCTTCATCAAATCCTCTATGGATGCCTGATCACGAGCGGTATCAAGCATAGCAAAGAATACGAAACTTGGGACGGACTTGGGACGGACTTGGGACGGACTTGGGACGGACTTGGGACGGACTTCCCTGGTAACTTCATCTGGACCTGTTCGGAGGTTGTCTGGAGGTTGTCCGGTTGTTGTCCGTGGCTTGGCACGGCCCTTTTCTTTTCTGTGGAACTGGACCTGAAAGGAATATCCGGCCTCCCGCAGGATCAATTCGATCTCGGGATATGAGGCAAGCTCGCTTCTCATCCGCTGAATCCCCGTTCCCCATGCCTCAATAAGCTTCAGGTCTTTGAAGATAGGGGCCAGAACTCGATTTCTGATTTCCGAACGGCCTGTCCCCAGTTCCTCAAGAGGCAAAGTATCCGGAAGTGGACCAGGGCTCGTGATCTCAAGCATGTCGTCAAAAATGGCCACCTTGATATCACTTCCCAACATGCTGTAATCCCTGTGGATGATGGCGTTGGCAATAGCCTCCCGGATAGCCTCCAGTGGATATTCCCACCGATCCTCCCGGTAGACCTCCGTGATCCGTGAACCAAGCGCAATATTCTTTTTGATGAAGGACAGGCAGGGCTCCACTGCAGCATAGATCGGCTCATCAATGCTTGCTTGATCGAGAAATACCTTCGTATCCGTGCCCTTGAACCGGGCACACTCTATTTTGGCATAAGGAAAGAGTCGCTTCCGTGCCGGAGAATCAGAAAGTAGCACTGCGGCATTAGTGGGCCATAGCTGATCCTGCTCGACGATAAACAGCCCCATGTTTTTGAGATGATTATCATGAATTTTGCGGCCTGTTGCCTTCCGGTAGTCTTCTTTGAATCGGCCCAGATCAAACGCATCCTGGATGATATCATAAGCAGATATGGCATCAAAGGAGATCTTTCTTCTTTGTCGCTCAAGCGCTTCCAGCATTTCATGGGAAGCCAGGCGGTTACTGGAGCCAATACGTATATAGGCACCTTTATGTTTTCCTTTTGATTTGAGGTAGTAAGGTTTTTGAGAGCCTGGGAAAATTTCCACTACCAGAAGATTTTTTCCCTCAACGGCCTGGATATATATTTCAGGAATGATGGTTGGTGCACATCTGTCAAAGATAAGACTGGAAATCAGCTCCTCCAGTGCAAAGAGCCTGTCTTCCCGAATTCCCACAATCTCTCTTGGTTCGTTTTTCACGCCAAAGACGATTTTTCCTCCACCGCCGTTTGCAAAGGCCACCACAGTCTTTGCCAACTGATCGCCTTTCGGCAATGTCTCTTTGAATTCAAGCCGCCGTGATTCAGGTTGGTCCCAAAATGGTTTAGGCGCATTCATCATTCATCCTTCTGCATTCATAATTTTCCCTATCCTGTCGTATTCCTCCAGGCACTTGCGCTTGGACATGAACTCGCCGAAGGCCTTTTTCTCTTTCTTTTTGAGCACCGGAAAGGTATCGAGGATATAGGCAAAATCGTCCCGCGAAAGACCGTAAAGATGGGCCACGTAGGCGTCGATCTCGGCGCGGAGTTGGGCTCTGTCGCCGGTGTCACGCCGGTCGGGTAGCCGGTCGTGGACTCCGCAGTGGGGGCCCCATTCTGGTGTTAGTTTGCCAGCTTCGTCCCTCAGGCGTTTTCGGATGTCCTGTTCATGGGCTGGACCGTATGTGTCAATTGGGGCTGAGGAGGGATACCAGAAGTCGGGGGATTGCCAGCCTTGGCTAAATATTTCTCGCCAATAATCAGTAAAATCATTCGTTGTACAGACAAGTCTGAGGCATCGCCCAACAATAGGCCAGAAAAACGTGTCATCGCCTGTGCATCCATCTCTCATGCGGGGCACTGGCAAGGTATATACAAAATGCATATCCAGTCCTGTAGATATTTTATGTCTTATCACAAAATCAAGACTAAAGGAGTTGAGTACAGCAACTAACCAAGCTGTTTGAGCCGAATTGATAAGATATTCAGGCTCCCCATTTTTCCCAGGAACAATTCTTTGTATACTGAAAGTGGTATGAGGACATACCGTCCTTGCAGGCAATACAGTAGCGAGCAATGTTCTTTCGTTGGTGCTTGCAGCAATACGTCTGAAAGCTCCACGATAAAATTCATAATCTGTCTTGTCTGGTTTCCTTCCTGCATCAATAAGTTTTTTCCATTTTTTATAAAGAAACTTTTCTTTCACGTACTCTTCTGAAATCCAAAGGCTGATGTCAGCAAATTCATGATCGAAAGAGAACAGAGCCTTGCCTTCATATAACCTTAACCCCTCTCTATTCCGATTGAATAGATGGTTATCAGACGTTAGGTTGAAGTCCTGCGTCAGAGATACATTCCATGAATCTGATTGCTTATCGTGCAGATGCGGATGTTTATTGTAGATTTGGGCTGTTATCTCTACCTCAGTTTGAGAGCCGAACTCCATGAGATTCAACGATTCGGGAGAGAATCGTCTAACATCTTCCATGGACATTTGTAGAGCGTTCATGTCAATTGCCCGCAAGCGTTCTGGATCGTGTTCCATGAAGGCGCACCTGATGTCGTCAGTTTTTCCACCTTTCTGAGTACCGAATGTAACGAACTTAAAACGGCCATCCACTGCATTGAAGACTGTAGGCCAGCGGTTCTCAAAGCAATACAGAAACTCGATTCTGCTCCTGTTGAAAAAACGTTCCCGAAGAGGCTGGCATCCTTGGTCGGTGTAAATGCCGCTAGGCACAACGATCCCCACGCGTCCATCGATTTTCAGGATGGTGAAAAAACGCTCAAAAAATGCCTTATACTTAAATGTTGCTCGAAATTCACACAAATTTACGAAAAAGGTAATATAATCAACATCTTAGGAAGATAATTTTCAGCATGAACCGTAAAGGAACAA
>Ga0209121_10000946_pt1 | contig 30836 bp, 28 predicted proteins | sample Cruoilmetagenom3_FD_187292 | JGI IMG/M metagenome (GOLD analysis project Ga0209121, IMG submission 187292) | Oil polluted marine microbial communities from Coal Oil Point, Santa Barbara, California, USA - Sample 3 (SPAdes) (version 2) | ecosystem: Environmental > Aquatic > Marine > Oil seeps ...
CCTTATATTGTTGGTCCTTTCTCGCCAGCCGAAATAAAATTACTGAAAAAGGACCCCAAAGAACCACTTGAGATTTCTATCTCTCAACTAAATATGAAATAAATATCTTAAAAGTATTTAATCCACATAACCGCATCATCATTAGGATAAAATGATGGAATCTCTGAAACTTTGCGAAAACCTATATGGTTATAGAATAGTTCTCCTATATTATTACTTTTTTCCATAAAAAGATAAATGACTCGCAATTTATATCCAGCTTTAGAGAAATAATTTTTTGCTTTATTTATTAACGATAACACCAATTCTCTCGCTACGCCTTGTCGTTGAAAATCTGAGTTTGTGCCTAATCCAACTAACTCTATAACACCGTCATCCAAACCACCCCGAGTGTCCCATGTAATAGTTCCAAGGATGTTTTTATCGCTTATGCAAATAATTGTTTTAAACCGATAAATTAAATCTTTAGCAAACTGTTGGGCGCGCTGTTGGTGGTTTTCGACTTCGTCTAAATACATCTTTACGAGAAGATCCATGTCTTTTTCTGTAGCGTTTCTTACTATTTTATCCATAAAATCATCTTCATTTATTAAATAAATCTTTTATTTTAATTAAATTTGGGATAATAGCTCGATTAATGCCCTCGGAATTTCTCTGTAATTATTTACGGCAAAAAACTTACCTTGCCCCGCTTTAGCAATTTCTCTGCAAGTATCGATACCTCTTGCGGCATCATTTTCGGCAGGTATCCCTATTACATGTAATTTAGGATACTTTTTCGCTAAGTCTATTGGGTTATCCCCTCTATTATAGTTACCATCGCTAATTAAAATTCCAAATTTGTTTCTTGTTCTTTCTTTAATTTTATCTAATTCTTTCAATCCTTTCTCTAAACCAATATGGATGTTAGTAAACCCAACCGCCTCAGAATCCAAGATTTCGTCTATTATTGTTATAATTGGCTTTTTTTCGTCAATCTTTTTTAGAACCATTGCTGTAGAGTTGAATAAAACTATACCGTATTCTTCTTTTTCCATATTATAGGCTAAAACGGAAGTAGTGAGAGCTGCATTAAGTAAAAGTTTGCCGTACATGCTTCCACTTGTGTCAAGAATCAGAATAATTTTCCTTTTCTGCCGTTGTCTTCTTATTCCATATATATCTTTATAAGTTAGGCTTTTTTTATAAATATTCAATGGATTGTGCTGGATAGTTTCATCTAAGTCAAACTCTGGCATCCCAACATGATAATAAGGGACAGTCTTCTTATAATTTCCTCTAATTCCCTTACTTGTTATTTTTAACGAAGTTTTTAATATACTCTGTCTAGCCAGCCTTCTAAAAATTTTTTTGTATTTTTCTGAAATTGGGCGTCTTATAAAAAAGTAGACTTCTGCCATAGAAGTTTCAGAATTTTTTGCTTTTTCTGTGAAGAACTTCACGCCTTCGTCACAATCCAAAGCGTCGGTTGAGGCGTATACGTTTGACTTAAGTAAGCCTAATATTGCTTCGAGATTCTTGTATTGAATAGCTAAGTAAGTCAGTTCCTTAATTTTTTTGTAGTCTAACGTATTTGCCAAATGCTGGTAATAATCTGGTTTTTTCCTTTTTTTCCGAATTATTTCAAATCTTAAGATCTCTCCGTCGGGAATCCTTTCCGTAAGTCTAACGTGAAGCCTTTTATTCTCAATCTCCTCGGAATCCTCCGCAGAGAAATCATCGATTATTGAAAATCCATTTTGTTTAAAACTGATAGTACTATGTCTGTGATAATTTCGGTTTTAGAACTGGTTACGCCATCTTCAAGGTCAATCTTGTTATATAAAGCCATGATTGCCGCATCGACCCAAATTTTTGAACTATTTTCGTTTTCCGATTTAGAAATTAACTCTGCCAAATCAATTGCGCCTCTTATCGAACTACCTCTGCGTATTGAATTGTTATTTCTTGAAATTTGAACTATTTGTTGTGAAATTATTGCGATTTTATCGCTGCTAGGATTACTTAAATTGGCTTCTTGTTTAATAATGAGAATTTCTTCTTCAGGAGGTTGAAAATCTAATTTTATCCAAATAAATCTATCTTTTAAAGCCTCCCCTATAACGGTCACGCCTATATGAGCGGCAGGATTTTGTGTGGCAATGACAAAAAACTTTTTATGAGCTTTAATTGTTTTCAATTTAGGTATTTCTATCGTACCTTCGTCTAATGCCGTTAAAAGAGAGTTTTGAGTGCTCTCAGGCATTCTGTTGATTTCATTAATAAAAAGACAGCCCCCTTTAAGCATCGACGAAGTAAGTGGTCCATAAACATAAGCGTCTTCTATATATCCCTTTGAAATCACCATTGGTGGGTCCCAATAGCCAACTAAATTATGAGCAAGCGTTTCTTCTGAACAGTCTATTCGAGCAAAACTAATATCGTAATAAGAAGCAATAGCTTTTGCGATTCTAGTTTTTCCGACTCCTACAGAACCTTCAATTATAATATTTTTTCTAACTGTCCTTGCCAAAATAATTTTTTTTAATTCTTCAGTTCTTCCAATGATTTTGTATTTACTTTGAATCTCTTTCACAATTTCAGAAGCATTTACCATGAAATTATTAATATTTCATTTCTAAAAAATTAAACCAAATACATAGATACTTATTTAAAATTAATTTTGACAAGACTCAGAATGTAATAATAATCCGGTTTCGATATAAAATAGATTATGAAATAGATAAATTAGATTTATATATCATTATTTCCCGTAATATTTCTTCTTAGCAATCTATTCGAGTAAATTTAGTATTGTAATAAGAAGTTATATTGTAATTATTATAGATTAAATGACTTTGACAACCTGATAATATGTTTTTGAATTTTTTTCTTTATTTTTTTATTCGTTTCATTATTTAATCTTAATTTTAGCTCGTCAATTATCTTTGGGCCATTTTTCAATTGTGCGTACTTTACCCATTTTTGACCGAAAGTTAATTTAGGTCTAGCGGGATCGTTAGGTAATGAATTTTTATATGCATTAAAATGTCTTAAATTGAATAACATTTCAATTCCTTCTAAATTCCTTAAATTATTTTTAGAAAGGTCTAAGAGCCTTAATTCTTTTAATTTACTTATCCCTTCAAGAGATTCAATTAAATTATTTCTTAGATGTAATGCTCTCAAATTTAAACAACAATCAAGCCCTTGAAGCCTTTTTATGTGATTTTTATTTATTTCTAAACTTACAAGAGACTTCAATTTTTCTAAACCTCCTATATGATTAATATTATTATCAGAGAGATTTAAAGCCTCTAAATTCTTAAGGTTATCAAGTCCTTTTATTTCTTGGATATCATTATCAGAGAGATGTAAAAACTCTAAATTCTTAAGATTATCAAGTCCTTTTATTTCTTGGATATAGTTATTATTAAGAGCTAAAACTCGAATGTCCTTAAGATTTTCTAATCCTGAAATTTCAACGATTCTATTATGATTTAAATATATAATTTTTAATTTTTCAAACTTTTCAGGTACTTCAATTTTAGTAATTTGATTGTAACTTAAATTTAATGTTTTAATATATCGAAACACCTTTTGTGGAAAATATAGTTCATTCATATTTTTAACTGGAGTTTTAAATGGAAGATTAGAATTTATATTTATTCGATTTCCTTTCAAGAAATGTCTTATATTATTAAAAATGACAAACTTTTCTTTTTTAATTTTAATAATTCTTGATAATGACATATAAAAATAATAAATATAAATTAAGATAGAATAAAAAAAAAGCATGGTTTCCCTTACTAAAATTGGTAAAAATAATAAATTAATTGATACTGAAACGATGCCAAGGAAAGAAATTAAAAATAAAAGTCTCTCCCGTATTATAACACGACTAAAAGATCTTGATAAAAAGAGAATTCCAATTAGGGGAATTATTATAAAGAATTCAAATATAGTTTTTAAAAAATCATATAATAACATATTAATGAAGGCATAGCCAAAAAGCGTAATAATTATGAAAAAGTAAAGATAGATATATCTCCTTTCTTTTTTTAATTCGACTACATTCTTTTCACATTCTTTACGAGATTCTTTTGACATGTTATTCCTTTTTTTATATCTATTAACTTTATTATACAATTATAATAGCTTATTATTATATTATGTATTAAAATATAAATAAAGGAAATTTGATTTTTATTATTAACGAAGGATTTTAACTTAAGTTAATAATGCGTCCAAAATTTGGGTTTAATAAAAAGGAATCGAAAAAGGTATGTCTTGTTTTTATTACATTAATTTTAATTTTTTTAGCGTCGAATTTTATGACAAATTTTATTAGTAAATCAAAACAAAATTACGACCCGTCTTTTTCGATATCAGAAAATGGTGTTAATTTTGACATATTAGATTTTTGGGAAGCTGAAATTGAAAGAGTGAATAATACACCATTAAATATTATTTTTGGTGCAAATCGTACTATAGAGCATGTTAACTCCCTTACTAATAAAAAATATGAACTCAAAGCCCGAGATATTAATTTTACTTCACCAAATTGGGTTGGAGCAGAACAACAGAACATAACATTACGAGGTTTTATACTTTATCCAGAAATTATTAAAAGTTCTAACCCAGGCTGTTTATGCATGCACGGTTTAAACGCAGAAATTAAAGATGTGTTTGAATTGGCGATTTCATATTTAGAAAGAGGTTTTGTAGTTTTATGCCATTCGCACCCCGGTCACGGCGATTCTGAGGGAGCTGAACCAGAACCAAATAACATTTTTTATACTGGAGCTTATAACGAATCAGCACATTTCTATCTAACTCTATGTGGGGCAATACAAGGGTTAAGAGTGCTTGAAAATCTTACATTTGTAAATAATTCTCAAATAATGGTTACAGGCAAGTCATACGGCGGATTAAACGCTATGTGGCTCGCTAGTATTGCAGGGGAAAGAATTGCGGGGGTTTTAGCTTACATTTCAATTGGAGATATCGCTAAAAACTTACAGTATCCAAATAAGTTAATTTTTTGGATTCTAGGGAAAAGTGCCGAAGAAATATCTGGTTCTTATTTAACAAACCAGCTCTTAAGGTTTGACCCAATTTTCTATTTAAAATCTTCTAAACTTCCTCCAATCATGTGGCAAATAGGAACAAACGACGATTTTTTTCATTATAGCTCGATAAAAAGTACTTATGAATCAGTCCAACACGATAAAAAATTTCTTCAGATTTTTCCTAACGACCATCACGGTTTTCCAAGATTTGAAAATTCAACAAAATTCTTCATCGATTACATTCTTAACAACGGTTCTGCTCCGCCTAAAATTAACATCACTAGCGATCGTAAGAATTACGGTTTACTTGGGGATAGTTTAAAAATTTCTTTAAGAGTAAATTCAACGGTAGAAATCGATTCGGTTCAAATCGTTTACAAATATATAGATATAGTTGGATTTGTTTGGCAAAGGTTTAATCTTCAAAAAACGAGTGTAAACAATTGGGAAGGAGAACTAAATCCTGCGATAGTTAATTCACGACTAGATTATTACATCATCGTAAATTTAAAAAATATGAGCGATGTATGGTTTTCTTCTAACATTTTCTCGGCTGGAGTAATGATCAGTAATTACACAGTCCCATTCGTAATCCTAATTTCATTTTTTATTGTTGTTCCTTTTGCGTTATCAATCTGGAGAAAGTTTAACAAAATTTCAGAATCAGATATTGATGATAAACTCAACGAGAAACGGAGTTTACTTATTGAGGTTGTTTTAATATTTATATTAGATTTAATTTATTACATTTCTCTAATAATGCCTTGGATAGTATACGAAAGCGGAGGGGTTACTCTTTCGCATATATATTTCTTTAACAATTTATACACTTGGGAAATATTTTTTGGCGAAATAGCACCTCTATTAACGATTATCTTTTTTACATCAGCTATAATTAACTCGCATTTAAACTTCATTAGCCCTATGATTTCCGCTATACTTAAATTAATATATCCAACTATTGGTTTAATTTTTATTTGCGTAATGCCAATTCTTTCTGGTGTACTAGACCCTTCAAAGTTAATATCCAATTTTGGATTAATTTATCCGGGAGTTGGTCCTTTTCTAATGATAATTTCGGCAATATCTCTGTTTTTTGTTGGTAATTGGGAAAGAAAGAACAAAATTAGAATAGGATTAAAAAAAGCTAAAAAAAAACCAAATTTGAAAGATATTTTGATGAAATTAAAAAGAAAAATCTTTAAGAGCTAACTATTTTAATTAATAATGTCAATCTCTTCTGATTTTATAAAAATAGCTGATAAAATTTCAAAAAAAGTTGACCTACCTTTAATAAAGGAAATTATCACACCCCAAAGCAATGAATGCTTAAAGAAATCTAACTTTTCTGTTATAATTTTAGAAGATAACACAATTGGTTTAGTGTATATTAATTTGAACCCAATAATTAAAAATAGGTTCAAGAATGAGGATCTAACAAAATTTAATGGTTCAGATCTAATATCTATAGCTAAATTGTTTGGATCAAATGATCTATTTGAAAAATCATTAGCTTTAGGATGTATTAATGCCATTAGTCAATTTATTTTTAATAAAGCAAATTTCTCATTCGATTTTACATCTGATTCCCTTGGTCTATTAAATATTAATAGGTCTGATGTCATTGGCATGGTGGGTTTTTTTCCACCTTTAGTTAAATTAATTGAAAAAATTGGATCTAAACTAATCATTATAGAAAAAAAAGAAGTACTAATACAGAAAGCAAAAAATTGGTTAGTAACATTAGATACATCTAAATTAAAGGATTGCAATAAAATTTTGATTACAGGTACTACAGTTTTAAATGAAACTTTAGATGAGGTATTGGATTATTGTACTAATGTTGAAAAAGTATCAGTTATAGGACCAACAACTAGTTTTCTACCAGATCCTTTATTTAAACGTGGAATCGATGTAATAGGTGGGACTTATATAACTAATCCAAATTTCTTAACTCAAGCGATACTTAAAAGTATTAGATGGGATAATTCGGTAAGAAAGTATACAATTGAAAGAAATAAATATCCAGGATATAAAGATTTAATATCTAAATTTATTAAATAACCAAATTACGCATTATTTCTAAAAAATAAGTTTATGTAAAAAATATACTAAATAAAGATGGTTTAAAATAGTACTCATCCTTTTCTAATGATAATTTCGGCAGTATATCTGTTTTTTGTTGACAATTGGGAAAAGAAGAACAAAATTAGAATAGGATTAAAAATGAGGAATGAACATTGGAAATCGTTAAAATTAAGATTTCAAAAATTGCTTATTAAGTTAAGGTTTAAAAGAACTTAAATAAACATTTTAGAGGTAGCTATATTACCATATTTTCTCTACACTACCGTTGAATTTATTATGTTTGAAAGAAAAGATGATATAAGGAAGGAATTTGGGGAAGTGGAAGCAATTTTAATAGGTATAAAATAATTGTAATAAAAATCCCTATGCAAATAAGGATAAAAAAGATATCTTTTGCTTTATAGCTTATTTTTATTAAATTAGTTCTTTTTTTATACAAACCAAAACAACGGCTTTCCATTGAAATCGATGTGGTATGGGTTTTTCTTAAAATTGAAACCAATGTCGTTACAAGTCTCTCAAAAATTAAATTATACGCTTTTCTTATCGAATTAACTTTTTCCAAGCCTAAACCACGAGCTCTTTGAGCTAAAGCAATCGTTTTAGCTTCGTCTTCAATTGAAGGAATGTACCTAATACCGACCATAAAAGAAAAGCAATATCTGTAGGGTATTTTTAATCTTATTAGCGAATAAACAAAATCCTTCATGGATGTTGTATTTGTGAAAATAATCGCTGATGTATACAATGTTAATACTATAAATAATGCTCTTAGCGCAAAATATAAAGCTAATCTCCTAATTGGTAAAAAAGATAAGTTAAACAAATAAAAAAGCACTATATCTTGGTCGCTTGGAATTGCGTTAAAGAAAATATTTAGGACCACGCTGAAAATAAGAATAAATACAATAAATTTTAATTTCTTTACTAAGTTTTTTAAAGTTATTCCGCTCGTTAGCGCTAAAACAATTAATAAAAACGATATGGAAGCTAAGAAAATTACGCTATTAATTGCAAAAGTAAGGATCGTAAGTAGAATTAAAAAAAGTATTTTTGATATTGGGTTTAACTTATGCATTAAAGATTTTCCGGGGAAATAAGCAAATATAAATTTCTTATGGTCCAAAGCTTTATTTTTAGTACCCATTTTTATTCAACTCCGTTTAACCTATTATTAATTTTATCCAATAAGATGATGGGACCTAAGTTTTTATGTTTTTTAAAGTAATTACCATTTTCATCGTAATCCCTTAGAGTCCCATCCTTATTTAGTTCAATAATCCTTTTAGTGTATTTTAATAGCAAATGATAATCGTGAGAAGAGATTATTATGGTTTTACCCCTTTTATTTTCAATAAATAAGGTTTCAATGAGCGCCTCAATGGTTTTTTGATCTTGTCCGATAAATGGCTCATCTAATAAGATAATTTCAGGATTGTAAATAAAAACGGAGCCCAAATTTAGCCTTCGCTTTTGACCCCAACTTAATTTGAAAGGGTTTTTTGTTAGACTCTCGTTTCCAATTAGATTTATCAATTTTGAAATATAATTTTCTGAAATATCTTTTAGTATACCAAAATTTCTAGGACCGTATAGCAATTCTTCTTTAATTGTAGGTTTGAAAATCATATTTTCTGGATTTTGGAAGATAAATCCAATATTTCGTGCGTGAGTGTATGGATCAATGTCTCTTAGGTTTTGATTGTTAAAAATAATTTCTCCAGAGGTGGGTTCATATAAATTGGCCAATAAATATAGTAGCGTCGTTTTACCGGATCCATTCGGTCCAATTAGACCAATAAAATCTCCTTTTTGTATTTTTATCGATAAGTTTTTAATAGCTTTAATTTTACTATCTGGATATTCAAATTCTAAATTCTTAGTTTCAATTATCGCATTTGAATGTCGTTTATTGGCTTTTCTCGTCCCTAATTCTTTATCCTTTAAAGATTCTACATAAAGCTCTCCAAATTTAATTATTTGCTCGTATTCCCCAAATCTTTTTAGCGTAGTTGGTTCGATTTCATTTTCTATGATTATCTGACGTAATTTTTTCAAATTATCTTTGTTCAGTTCATCAATGAATTTTAAACAGCTTTGAAAATTCGTAATATTATCAAACTGGTGAGGGTTTTTATGGACTTTTTTAAAATTACTAAAAACATTAATTACCCAAGGAACTCTGACATTGCAGGACTTTAAATCGTCGAAATTATTGCTTAAAATATCTGAAGTTTTTCCTTTTAGAGCAATACTTCCATTATCGTTCAGAACGATAATCTTATCAGCAATGTTAGCCACTCGAGACAATCTATGTTCGATTATTATTAAAGCTAGTTTAAATTCTTCAGAGTTTGTTAATTTATGTAATCTATCTAACAACAAGCTTTCAGATTGTTGATCTAGAAAAGCTATTGGTTCGTCTAAAATCAAAATTTTCGGTTTCATAACCAAAAAAGAAGCCAAAATCGTAAGCTGTTTCTGACCACCACTCAATTGTTCAATTTCTCGATTTAATAAATGATCTATTCCCATCAATTTAGAAATTTCGTCAATCCTTTCCTCAATCTCGTTCTTGGGATATTGTAAATTCTCAAGGCCAAAAGCAATTTCGTCTCGTACTGTAAAAGTTACCATTTGATCAAGTGGATTTTGTTTAACTAACCCCACTATTTTACATAAATCTTTAAAATCATAATCCCAAACACTTTTTCCAAAGATTTCAACTTTTCCTTTCGTAAACCCTTTTATTCTCCAAGGAACTAAACCGCTCATTGCATAAGAAAGAGTTGATTTTCCGCTTCCGCTTGGACCTGCTAAAACTAAAATCTCTCCTTCTTTAAGATCAAAACTAACATCTGAAATCGCTGGTCTGTGATTTTTGTCGTTTCCGTAAATAAATGAGAAATTCTTGAAACACAAAGCGTTATTAGGGTTTGAGGATATTGAAATCACTCTCTTTTTAAAAAGTTGTGGGAACTCCCGCTTTAATTAAATAATTTTTAACAGATCTACCTAACAATCCAACTATAAGAATACCCGAAATATAAGCAAACATAAAAGCCAAAAGCCAAAGAGTCCAGTGTAAATGCCATCGCATATTTACTATCCAGAAAAAGGGAGCTTGAAAGAAATTACCAAATCCACCAGCGATACCCCATCCAAGCTTCGTCTCTCCTTCTCCAAGCATTTCCATAAAAGCGAATCCCCCTACTAAACAAACACCTTCCGTGAAATTGACGAATAAAATAATTAAACCCCATGGATCTCCTAACAGAAACTCGAGTAACCCCTTTGAAATCATTGTCAAGAGAATAGTTTTTTTTTTTCGAGTCAACCCATAAACGATTGATGCCCATATTACATGGTGTCCACTAACCAACTGAGTACCACCCGTTAAAGGATACCAGACTTTTATTAACAAGGAGAATGGAATGAGGCTAGATATTATTCCACCTAAAACGCCTATTATGGTAGAATACAGCAAGTCAAGAAGCGTTAACTTTTTAGAGCCAAGCTGTCCAAATCCCGTTGTTTTATAAATATCACTACTTTTGGGAGTAACTTCATTTTCCATATGATCATTCTGCTTTACATTCATATATAACAACTACACCAAATAATCTATTTTTTCATTATTTTAAACAATGTTAATTATAATTTGATATAATTTTTGTACAGAATATTGTGAACTATACTCGTTTGGGGGCATAACTGATTGATCCATAACAGATCTCAATGATCCTTCTCCTTCTGAGAGAGGAATACCATTTTGATCGTATGCTATGATAACCAAATCAGGATTAACTTCGGCAATGGAAAGGTTGAGGAATTTAGGAGAACTATAACCATCTCGCGCATAAAAACGGAATTCTAGTATGGAAGAGGATTGAATGATAAGATTTTCTTCTTCTATGATACTCCATAATGTAATTCCTGAATATATCACATCATATTCAGTTTCATACCTATTCATTATGTGAAACGTTTTATCTTCCACAAGATCGTACTTACCAGAGGTTAATTCACTAACAGAAATAATGAGAGTTCTAGATACTCCATTACCTTCTATTGTTATTTTATTGGGATCTTCAAACGGATCTATATCTAATTCTGTGAAAGCAATTATCATCAACCAAAATGTAATAATACCTATTAAAATGCTGGCTATTAAAATATAAAAATTTCGAGTTTTCATTTGATTTTTTGCTTATTCGATTTTTTTCGATTGATTTGTAAGATTAACATGATTCCAATGATATTTAAATTGAAAACGACCAATGAGATTAAAAATCCAGGTATTATCGGTGTTGGAGCAGTTTCCTCAGTTAAATCCAAACTATAAGTCCACGACATAGCATGATTCTCGTGTACATCATTATCATAGATGGCTACATTGAACAAATAATCTTTTTTCTCGTTGTATTGTACATCATATTCTTCATTAGTAGTTAAAGATCTCCTTATTTCTACCGTGTATGATGCATCTTGTACATGAGTAAATGCAGCTTCAACTTGGGATAATTCTGGGTTTGGATCCACCCATCCATCATCTTCAAAGCAATCATCGATACACAAAGAAGGAACACCACTACTGACTGAAGTATGGTGATACCATTTCCAACTATCAGCTCGACCTCCCCCCATATGTTTAGTCTCCATTGACGAAGGAAAGTATGCTGAAAAATTCACCACATTAATATCCCAGCAAAAGAGCAAGGCATCAGTGTAGTAATCCTCTGGATCGGTGGAATTATCTTCCCATTCACAGAAGATATAAAGATAATTTGCGTTCATTATAAACATAGCGTTCATATAAATCAGTAAATCAGGTGGATTAGAACCGATTCTAATGGAAGCTAGTGGAATTATTAAATTTCCTTTTTGATTTTCGGGTTTCGACCAGAACTCCTCATTTGCTACTCCGTCCAGTACTATATTTGCCGAATTATCTATTGGGATATCGATAGTAGTTATGCCATGTTCATCCCGACAGTTGCCATCTCCGGGATATGCTATTCCAATTTGAATTCCTAAAGAATAATATAATAAAATTGTAATACTTATTAAGAAAAAGCATAGGTATTGTTTTTTCACGTTTATCACGATTTTTATTTAATTAAAAAAAAATATTTATTATTATAATTTAAGATGGGTTTAATACTCTATGATTATTTCTGTTACCCATTTGGCATAATTGGCTCTATTCCTACCAGGCACTTGGAGAGCAAATGGACCACTTTGATACCCTATTATTTTAGGCGCAGGCCATGCTTCATCAGGAATACCATCATAAGTTTCTCCTTTTTCTTGGAGTTTCCAAGCCAAATTCATCACCAAATCTGTGGCAGGGATTGGAACACCCAGACTTGTATCCGTTCCATTTACATAATCATCATCAGAACGAGGAATTACATGAGTTCCGTTGTTATACATGCCATTTACAACTTCTGATTTATTATAAGGAGGTTCAGTTTTCCAAAATGGTGTTTTAAAGCCATCAGCAGCTCGAAAGGTAACGTTGTAATCTGGTTGAGCAGCAGCAGTAGTCCATCCTATGATTTCAGAAACATTTTTTCCCCAGTATTGACGATTAGCTGCCCAGCCGTGTGTACTTTCAAATTGATAGACAGCAGTAAACGGATTTTGTGTCAAATTCCAAGCATCCAATGTGAGTTCAGTCGTTCCATTCACTTTAACAGCAACTGTCCAATTATTCATAACCGTAACTTGATTAAAGTTGTAGAAATTATCATTTGGATCCAATCCGATGATGGAAAAGTTACCCATCGTTGTGTAATAAGGAGAGTCCTGCAACCAAGTTTGGTTTATAGCTAATATTAATACAAAATAAGTCTTACCTTTCTTAGCATAGCTTTTTGATATGATATCTGCTGTGTGGATTTGCATTGTCCCTGAATCCTCCGTGTCAAATTCTAAATCTCCAGCGAAATAGATCCCTTCTCTTTCTAATATGTTGAGAATATTAACTCCTGTCACATATTGTCCTGTGGTTGGATCTTGTATGGTTCTTAATGCATTAGATACTTTCCATTCAGAATCAGGATCATCTAGATACATTTGCACTCCTTCTAAAATATCGCCAAGCGTAATTACATGTTCCACACCATGCACATCATATAGTGTAAAGGATGAGGAATTTGGAGCTGTGCTCCAATCTTCTGGTAAACCTTGATTGTAAACAGGTTCAGTAGTAGAAGGCTCTTCAGCAAAAGGATTAACAACGATCACATAGCCTAATCCTCCCGCGAGTCCAACGGCCACAATCGCTAATATACCTATTAACACATCTTTTTTATTCATTTTTTTCACAAAATTTTTAATAATTTTATTAGGTAATTTAATTTGTTATTATTTAAAAGATTTCTCGTTAGGTCTGATCAAACATATCGGCTTAAAAACGAGTTGTTCAAGTAAATTTGCAATTTATCTGCTCAGAGTGCATAAATATTAAAAAAGCAGAGCCCTTTAGGATAATTCAGCAATAAATTAGATTTCTTTATTAAAAACTTCAGATTAACTACAGTTCTCATAACTTCTAACGATATTTTCTCTTGAACATTCCAAAAACACTACCAATTTTTCTAACTCGCGTTTTACTACTATTAAATCTTGAATTCAAGGCAGACTTGCTTTAAACACCCAAGAGTTATCAGAAATTCAATAATATCTTTAGATTTAAATACTTTAATTTTCAATTAAAAATTAATATTGAAATTTGTAATGATTTAGAGGGTTTTATAAAACAATTAAGAGTTTTTTCCTTAAGTGAAATACCAGCCAATTTTGCAGCAAAATTGCATTTGCAATTAAAAGCAAAAGGTCAGGAAATCGATGTTTTTGACTGCTTAATAGCAGCAATTATCATTACTAACGATTATAAAATAATCTTTACTGATAATAAGAAACATTTTGAGAGAATCAAACGACTTGAAGTCCATTCTTTTTAATTTTTAAATGAAGAAAGATAATTTCGATGAATCACTCTTGTTTTCTTTAAAAGATTCTTAAATTAATAATAATAATTAAGAACGCAGGATAAGTTATCTCGTTAACAATTACATCTAAACCGTTATAACTCTTTGATTTTAAGAACTCTCTTGCTTCAGCTAGTAATTCTCTATTAAAGATTAGATTAGAATACGCTTTGTTAGGTCTCTCGGAGATGTTTTCAGAATTAAATGATAACGAATAGAGATAATTTATAGTCTCTTTGTCTTGGAATTTATTGTTTGAATAATAAAAAATAGCTTAATTTTATACAGTTGAGATCCTTCTACACCCATTCTTTAGGAGGGGGTACCACGGGGGAGGGAGATAAAACAAAGTGAAATTTTTAATTTGCTCCATCTAATCATTGGACTTATATTGGATCTATCCGTTTTATAAGCAAAATTTTATTAAAATCTGAATCATGAGAATAAATCTCTTGAATCTTATTTTCTAATAAGCTTGCTGCAATTAAGGAATCCCTCCCTCCAGTTCTGTACTTTTCAGCAATCTCAAATGCAAATAAAATTGAAGAAGTAGAAATGTCTAATACATTGATATTTTTCGAGTCGATAATAGCAACTAACCGCTTCTTAACCTCAACCTCTTTATATTTAAATGCTTTAACTAAAGCATGAAAACATTCCATAAATACAATTGAAGGAATGCTTACGAGTTCTTTTCCATTAACTATATTTAATAACAATTCTTTACAAGGCAAATGTTCAGGAAGATCTTTATTTAATGCATACACAAGAATATTCGAATCGATCCCCCTCATGATTTCCACATACTCTTACTTGCTTTTATTACATCTATGTTTTTTAAACCCTCTGATAATGGATTCTCTAAAATCTCGAGAATTTTATCTTTATTAACCATTTTTTTTCTAAGATCGTGACAGAAAATAATATAATCACCAATTTTCATGTTGAGATGATCTGCTTCCTTTTTAATCTCCCACCACTTCTCTTTTAACTCATCATCAATTATAATATTAGTTCTCATATATGTAAGTATGTATTACATACTTAAAAGTTTTAATTAATTTTTACTATAATAAATTTTTGAAAAGCTCTTTGAATGGGAAGGTTAATTCATTGCTTTTTTAGGATGGGGCACCACGGGGGAGGGAGAAAATAGGGAGAAAATAAGAAAGATCAATTGAATTAGATTCAGTTATTCAAAAAGATTCTTATATTTTTCTTTGATTTTTTTTAATAGTTCTTTTTTTTCTTTCTTATCCATTGCATAAATTTTTTCTCTTATTTTATGTATTTCTTCTAGGGATTTTTCTTCTTTTAATAAACCATTTCCTCTGGAGTACAAATAATCACATCCTTTTCTTTTAATCTTTTATTTATGTTTTTAACCTGAAATTTAGTTTTGAATTTTACTATATGGGTTAAATTCCAACTAACAATTGCATCCATTTTATATTTAGTCGCAATAGCAATATGGAGGGCATCATTATTATATTTTTTTGGAATAATTCCCTCATTTACATAGATTTCTGCTAATTTTTCTGTTTGTTCCGTACTTTCCAAAGCACTCATTTTATATTTATTAATGACATTTAATAGTAACTTTTTCTTCTGTTCTGGAGCTTGCTCAATTTCCAATAATACTATATCTGAAATAAAGACTTCATATTCATCTATTAAATTAAAAAACTCTTGCGTAATCTTCATTTTCTTCGGAGCATCCTCAGCAAATAGAAAATTAATTACTGAAGTTTCTATATATATTTTCATAATACTTCTTTGCTTTGCTTCAATCATATTATCTTTTATAAAGCTTATATATCCTTCCCTTTATTTCTTTTATTTAAAGTAGTCAATAAGTCGTTGAAATGAAATTCTTTTAGATATTTTAAACTATAATTAATATTATTTTGTAAAAATAAAAAAACAAAAAGGTGTAAGAAAGTAAATAATAGTTAAGGCATTGTTATAATGTTAGTATCTTCGTCTAATTTTATAATACCTTTAACTGCGAGTTGTTTAATAGTCCTAACAGCCATAATTGGAGGGACATCAAGCAGTTTTTTCAACTCATCAAGATTACAGCTACCTTGAGTCATAATGGTGGCTATTATATCAACCTCAGGAATTTCTTCTTTAGAATTTTCTATTAAAAACGATGTAAAGTAGTTATCCCTTTTTAAATGAGTTAGTTTTTTATTTAAATCTTCCATCTTTTGTTCTGAATACGTTGTTTTTAGTTGATTTTCCCGGTTTTCGTTATCGATCTTTTTCTGGTCTAACTGTGACATTTCTAACTCTTTTGAAGCGATTTTTTCGTTTATGGTATTTAACTTCGATAATAAGTTTTCAAGCTCAACTTTAGGTGCCTTGAGATCGTCGTTAATTCTCTCTAAAGTGCCTTTTAATTCCGAAACTTTTGATAACGATTCGTCCTTTGTAGATTTTAAGCTTTTAATTTTTTTATTTAAATCATCTGATTTAATTTTTAATCCAGTTAATTCATTCTTTTGAATTTCAATATTATTTTCAATTTTTTGGAGATCAACATGCTCCAATTTCATTAATTTCCATGTTGAGCTTAAATTTTGAATGATATTTTCACTATTTTTTTGAAAGGTTTGCTGATACTCGTCAAAATATTTTTCAAGACTTGATATTGATCCAATAATATCTTTTAAACTTGAACTCATTAGAAATCAACCTCTTCTTTTAGGGTTATCGTTCCATCTGTTGGATTATATTCGATTGGTCCGTTATCTTCAAGCATTTTTACTATAATTCTTTTGGCTTGGTCTTCTCTCATATCAATTGCAAGCAATATATTTTTTAAATCTAAAGCACTTCCAAATTGTAAGGCTTTGATAAACTGAAATAATGAAGAGTTTATGTATTTCTTATTAATTAAAATTTTCATGGCAGCTACTCTATTTTCGTAAGATTGAACGAATTTTTCCTTCTTTATAAAAGTATTTTCAAGTTCTGCTTCTAGTGCTTTTAATTTTTCTTCAAATTTTTCAATGTCTTTATGTAAAGCAAACAATCTATCCTCAAGTTCTTTTAGACGTTCATCCCGACTTGCTAATTCTTCTTTTTTCAATTTAATGGTCTTATGCGTCTCATTCAACTCATTTTGTTTTTCCTGAATTTTTTGTAATAATTCTTGGCGCTTTTTCGTTAATTCAGCGTTATCTTCTTCATACTTTACTAAATCTCGTTGACTCTGAGAAATCTGATTCTTGAAGGAATTAATTTCTTCGTTATTTGATTCAATAGTTTTCATTAGGTTATTCTTTTCATCTTCGTATTTTTCTAACTCTTCAAGAATGCTTTCTGGTTGCATTCTTAGTTTCGGTATATAATCGCTATTCAATCCGCTAATATCTACGATGATCGAAGTCATCTTCTTCAAACTCGTCTTAGCACCTAATATTGGTACCTCACTCATACTAAATTCTCCTAGATTTTTTAAACTAAAATTATAATTTATTTATAGTGGGTGCATTATTAAATTTGTATTTTTCAAAACTTTCTATACTTTCTAAAATTAAATAGAAAAATTACATTTCTTTTGAGATATTCTTTATGAAGTTTTCCTTGTCGAGATTTAAATTGATATGCCTTCTTCTCATTACAATATTTAGATTCTCAATAAGTTTCTCTGTGAAATATTTGAAATTAAAATGAAATGTAGGGTTTTTTTTGTAATAGCTTTTTAAAAAGAGGTTTAATAGATCTATTTTTGATTTAGGATTATCCATTTCAAAAATTCCGGGATTTGTATCAAGTAAAGAACAACAAACCCATGCGATGTCGTCAATGTGATTTCCTTCGTAAGACTCTTCGAAATCCATACCATACAATTCGTTATTTGAAGGATTATATACGAAATCTCTTAGACGAGTGTCGCCTTTATTTAGAACTATAATTTCTGAAAGCTCGTTCTTCCCAATCGTATTGTTTGTATGTAATTGAGTAAACCAATCTGCTAATTTCTCAACACAAATAGTAATTTCTTTTTTAACATCAGCGTCTAACTCGTTTAAATCAGCAACATCAACTAGCTTATCGTTAATGTAATCGCATAAATTAACCCCTTCCGCTTTTTCGAGGAATAAATAAGGTTTTTTATAGAATAATATATCGGGGATTAATAACTCTTGTTTCTTCAATCGTTTTAATGTATTATATTCGTTATCGGCGTTTTTAGTTCTAAATATTTTAACTATTATTTCTTTAGGTAGTCTTTCCGTTTCTTTGTTAAAAGTTAAGCTAATAACTGAATTTTGCTTACTTTGTAAAGGAGATATAACAAAATGATTAAATTTATCAACCAATTCAGGAAAATCTTCTCTAAGATCGGTAATGAGTTCTTTTCTAATTTTTAAAAGCTCCATCTTGATAAAACGAAAATAAAACGGTGATTAATATATTCTGATTTATGGAACGTTGCTATTTTTATTTTTCCTATTTTTTAAAAACTCTAATAAATTCTTATTCTCTTCTTATTTATATATTTATTATTATTTTTTCTATTATATTTACTAACCTCGATGACGCATAAAGAATGTGGTGCGACTCCACGCTCACTTCCGCTCAATGTGATCCCGCAAAAAATCCGGATTATCATAGTTAGGGGGGCAATTAGAGATTCTCGTGCTGAGAAAAGCAGTTAAGTAGAGTAAATGTAACCGCGAATATTTAAAGAAAGCATTCCCGAATGCTCTTGAAATTGACGGGATAGAAGCCATAGGGTTATGACTATTATCGAGAGTTAAGTATGGATGACAATAGAAATACGATCGGATATAAATTTTAATCACTTCTAAGAAGGTAAATTAAAAATAACCTGGAACGCTGTAATTAAATATCAATAATTTATAATAAATTTCTGTATTAATTTTTTGAAACTTTATTAAATCATTATTATTAGAATAATAAGTGAAGATGTTCGAGACAATAATTATATGATTTATGAAATATCATAATAATAAATTAAAGTCTAGATTAAATTTATTCCTTGATGAGATATGGAAAAACAATATAAAATTGGGATTTTTTACGGACCGGACCCAGATACAGAAATGCTAGCCCAAAAATTTGTTGGCAACCTTATTAACGACGACGAATTTTGTAAAGCGTGTGAATTGCTCGAACAAAAAATTAAATGCGATCACTGTAGAGAACATTTAAGAAACTTTTCAAGTTCGGTTTATTTTTACGATAAAATAGGAGAAAATATCCCAGATTTTATTGAAAATCCTGAAGAGTATTTGCCAAAAACTATACCCTCAGTAGATTTTTTGATGGTAGTTGGAATTCACCAAGACTTACTTTCAGAATTGCCAGAGTATTTGAAAGATAAAAAAATTAAAGCGGTAATTGTCCCTATTGAGAATCCTAAATGGGTACCCCCAGGATTACAGGTGCAGGTGTTAGAAGACTTTGAAAGATTGGGAATTCAAGCAGCGTTTCCAAAACCTTTTTGTTCATTGAGTAAAGAATTAAACGAATTTAATAAAGTAGGATTTAACATAACTGAAAAACGCGATAATATTATTGAATTTATCGATTACTTCAAAATAGGCGAACCCATTGTTTCTCTCATCTTGAACGACGATGGAAAATCAATAGTGGATACAAATGTTTTACAAAGCGCCCCATGCGGCTCTACATTCTACATTCTCCAACAATTGAAAGCCAAATATATTGATGACGATGAATTGAGTCTAAACGAAAGAATTAGTAAAGCTCATCATTCTTATCCTTGCAATGCATCAATGGATCAAGATTTAATATTAAAGGAGTCAATACTCCATATAGGTGGAATTCTCGTAAGAGATGCAGTCAGAAACGAGTTGGGACTTAAAGAACATGAAGGTCGTAAAGAAGTATATGTCGCCAACGAAGTTTAACCATTTTTAAATATTTTTAAAGTATAATTCACATTTCAAAATTATTTAATATAACGATTTATATTTAATAAGAAGAAAATGAACTTGAGTTTTGACCAAGAAAATTAGAAGCTAAAATGAAATCTGTTAATCTTTTAATAGTTCAACAGCTAAAACTAATGTATTCACATTTTTAACGGAAGTTAGGTCCTTTTTATTATATAATATGAACCTTTTTAGAAGTAATTAAATTCATAAATCATGGTGAGTCATATAACTCAATGTACAAAGACGCTGTGTCTCGACGAAGGTTTTGAAGTAGAAAAGGAATCTTTTTTTGAAAAAAACTTTTGGTATTTCATAATTCCATCATTGGCCTTGCTTGGATTATCTATCTCTTTAGAACTCCTAACTGACTATGTTTTATTAAGTCAAGTTTTAGCTGTTGCTTCAATTCTACTCTCAGGTTATGGAATATTAAAAGAGGCTATAGAAGATGTCTTATCTAAAAAAATCACAGCTAATTTTTTAATGATAGTCGCGGGTATTGCTTCTTTTTTTATATTGCACGGTCAGGAAGGAGCTATGGCGATCTTACTTTACGCAATAGCTGAATATTTGGAAGAATTAACTACAGAAAAATCTAAAAATGCGATCAAAGAATTACTTGAATTAGCTCCAGATGACGCTCTATTAAAGATTGAAAATAGTTACGAGAGTGTCCCGACTGAAACTGTAAAGATCGGTGAATTAATCGGTATTAAACCAGGAATGAAAGCCCCTCTGGATGGAATAATCGTAAAAGGAAAATCTTATTTCGACGAAAGTGCAATAACAGGCGAGTCCTTACCTATTTTCAAAGAAGAAAACGATGAAATCTTTGCCGCGAGTATTAATAGCGATAGTTTTGTGGATGTAAAAGTAATAAGAGAGAGTTCAAACACAGTTGTGGCCAAAATAGCCAAAAGTATTAAATTAGCTCAACAAAACAAAAGCGATAACGAACGCTTTATTGAAAAGTTTGCTAAGTATTATACGCCAATTATATTAATTAGCGCGCTTCTTGTTATGATTGTACCCGCGGTCGTATTTAGCCTAGATTTTAACACGTGGTTTTACCGAGGATTAATTTTATTAGTAGTATCTTGTCCTTGTGCTCTCACATTATCAACTCCTTTAGCTAATATTGCCGCACTCACAAAATTGGCAAAGGATGGAATACTGGTTAAAGGAAATAAATTTATTGAAATAGCGAAAAATATCGAGTTAATCGCGTTTGACAAGACCGGAACTCTTACGGAAGGAAATTTAAAAGTTTTTAATATTATTAATTATTCCAGCAATAAACAAGAGATTCTTAAAATAGCTGCTAGCTTAGAGATTCTTTCAGAGCACCCAATTGGAAAAGCTATCGTTTATCAAGCAGAACAAATGCAATTACCGTTATATAATGTCAAAGATTTTAAAATTACTAAAGGTAAGGGTGTTAAAGGAGTAATTCAAGGGGAAATATATTATATAGGAAATAAGAATTTCCTTGAAGAATTAAAATTTGACCTTCCTGATGATATCTTTAAAGAAACCGAATTATCTGGAACTATTCCTATATTACTTGGAAACAATAAATCAATTATGGGTATAATTACAATCAGAGATGTGTTAAGAGTTTCAGCACCCCTCTTAGTCGATGGTTTGAAAAAACGAGGTTATAAATCAGTTCTTATCTCGGGGGATAATCAGCTAGTATGTAACACAATAGGGAAATGTTTAGACATAGATTCTTACCAAGGAGAATTGCTACCCGACCAAAAATTAGAGGAAATTGAAAGATTAAAAAGGAAATTTAAAGGTGTGGCTATGGTTGGTGACGGAATAAACGATGCTCCCGCTTTAGCATCATCAGATTTAGGAATTGCGATTGGCGCTTCGGCAACGGATTTAACTTTAGAAACGGCGGATGTTATTATCATGAGCGACGATTTAAAGAAAATTATAACCTTCTTTGATATTACAAAAAGGACCAATAGAATCATAAGACAAAATATTTGGACTTCGATAATTGTCAAAGTTACTTTCGCGATTCTCACAGTTTTAGGCTTCATGACGCTGTGGCTGGCGGTTGGAATAGCAGATATGGGCGTGTCATTACTTGTTTTGATCAATGGAATGACCATTTTCAAGTATAAAATAAAGTTTAAAGAACTCTCTTTGGAAAACTTAGAAAGCAATGCAAAATTAATCATTTGTCAAAGTTGCGAAACTAAAAATAACATACCTCGACACCATGGTCGAGATATGATCGAAAAAGATGGAAAATTAATTTGTTGGAGAAAATTACTGAATAGCGAAGATTTAGAACCATGTCAAGAGGAATTACCCTTATTTTGCCCTAAATGCAATAATAAATTACGTATAATTTAAATCTACGATTTAAAAAAAATCCTTCCCCCACCTTAGAGAATTGTCTTTTGGTAGTTTGAGTGAAGATTTTTCAAATAAAAAGAATTTTCAAGCTTTTTGCATCTTCCAAAAGATATAAAAACTTCGTGTTATTATAATCTACTTGCAAGGATAATGAAAGCTTTCAATACTTACTTCTTTGCGGGAATTGCCAAGTCTGGTCAAAGGTGATGGGCTCAGATCCCATTCTCGTAGGAGTTCGGGGGTTCAAATCCCCCTTCCCGCACTTAAATTGTTCTGTTTCTATTCCTTCACATCATTACGGAAATATGTTGAAAATGCTCCCTCCCCTCAAATTGCTTTAAATACTAATTTTCTTGATTGAGTGAGTTTAAATCCGTAAAAATTCTCAAGGAAATTCCTCGGGACGCCCTTCTTCTGTGAATCCATTTCTAAGCTCAGCATAGCACTCTGTACAATACCATTTCTTCCGTACGGGGTTGTAGGTCATATCTTTATCTGCTTTGAAGCATGCGGGACAGAGTAAAATAGATTCATAAAGTTGTGTGTCAAGCTCTTGCATTTTTTTTGTAAGTACTTTACTTTGATTAAAAAGCTCAGGATCTTCAGAATAACCTCCTTTTGGATTACTTATTTCTTCCATCTGATTCAAGAGTTCATGTTGAACTGCCCTACTGATTTTTAAAATTACAGCTCTAAAATTGTTCCTAACCCTCCTTAAAGATGGATTTCTAATAATAATTGATCGTTTTTTGTTCAAAAGGTTTTACCTTACCTAATTTTTTTTAATATTAATATAAAAAAGATAGAAAATGTATTTAAATCTTTACAGAGGTGTTATTTTTCGGTTTTTAATAAAAGTTTTCGAGTCTTCTTGTGATTGGGTTTAGCGTGAGTTTCAAACCGTAAATTGCGTTCAAATAGTCCAGATTGTTCTGCGTTGCTAAAATTTTAGTGTATGTGATTTTACTAATTTTGTTGAAATAAGCTTTGTATGCATTTCCGTATTTATCAAATAAAAACTGTTTATAATTTCCGCTAAAAGTTTTTAATCTTCTATCATTGAACCTTCTAAGGCTAATTGTAAAATCATCTTGCTCTTTCCACTTTTCCAATACTTTCTCTCCCGTTACTTCTCCAAAGTTCTCGTACAGTATTTTTCTCATGTGTTTTTCTTCAATTTTCATATAATTTCCATTCCCATCACGCATTTCGATTAATTGAACTAAGCTTTTCATTATTTGCTTTACATAAATCTCCATGTCCAATCCTTTATTTTTTAATGGCGTTTCATAATGCTTAATATGGAGGTCATTGCTGGTAAGCACGACATCGTCGACATGCGAAGACATTTTTCTAAACATTAGAGCTAAGAAATGGTGTCGCCTGTAATCACCCGTGCCCGATTCAAAAATATTATCGTCCAACGGTGTGAAAGTGATCGGGTCAAATCCCAAATACTTGCTCAAGTGATAAATTATGTGATAAGCTTTAGTCATGTCACCGTCCCACACTTTAATCTGATATTCGTTCATAACGAGCTCATTCTTTGAACTAATCATCTCAGATAAAGCTATATGGGATTTTGTCGGCGAGTTAAGTTCAATTCCTCTTAATATTGCGTATTTATTGATGGAATAAAGAGCGCTTGAATAATAATATAGCAAGTTCTGTACATTGGGATCACTTTTATCATATGATATCTCTTCTTGAATCTTCCCGTAGTAAGCTAATCCTGTGTCACGTTGACCAAACTCATCAATATGCCAATTTGTAAGAGTCTGTATAAGAGATTGTAAAGTTTTCTTAGAATAATAGTTAGACCCACCCTTCGGGCTGAGCGGGCTAAAAAATTCTCTTCCGATATTCAGTTCTTTTCGAAGTTTCGCGAAACTAGGATTAAATAAACTTTTAGGTACCTCGGTTATAGAAGTATGTGGGCAGCAAAAATTAGGGTATTTGTTAATTGAAAATCAGGAAAAGACTCAAAACTAAGGAAAATTCGAGACAATTTGCGTTTGCTTCTCTTTGAGGCAGTCAGTACTCAATGGAGATTGTATTTTGGCGAGCAGCACAAGTTAAATAGAGATCTGGATGGAAATTTCAGGGATATGAACAAGTCTGAAAAGTCGAGGGCGGCCGAGTTAACGAAGAGGATGAATGAAATTGACTTGTTAAGGGAGGGATCCATTGTCCAGTGCCCTGTTTGCAGGAAAATCGATAAGGATATGACATTCAATCCCGTTTTAAAAGAATGGTATTGTGTTCAGTGCTCTCAAGAAATGGTCGAACTCTATCATCTATGGCAGCGAAAAGAAGGAAGAGCGAAAAAGCTTATCTTCGACGATTTCAACGAAGAATTCTACAAAACTTTTTTGGATTAACCTTTGGCTATAGCAAAAAAGACAGCTTTTTCCCATTTATTTAAAAATTATGCATTGCGATTATTTAAATATACAAAATATAATGTTTTAATAAATAAAATTAATATTGAAACAAATTCAATAACATGCCAGAAGAGAAAGAAGATATTCCTGAAAGACAAGTTCAAGATATTATCGTTTACCAATTCAACGATGAGCTCGGTGACTTTGAAGAATTGATTATTGATCCTGATCTACGACTTCAAGATTTGTTAGATGATGATTTCGTTCTTCTTTTTGTAGATCCTAAGCATTTTAGGGTCTGGTTGTGGCACGGTTACAATACTACTACAAGAATGAAATTCATCGCTGCAAAAATAGCCCCAGCTATAAGGGACAAACACGGGATTGCCTTTAAAATTACTGCTGTTGACCAAGATGACGAATCGCATGGTTTTAAAGTAATGTTAGGGTTAGAGAAAGAGATCGATTATGAACTTACTCAAACGGGACCCGCTTATGAAGGTACAGCTGAAGATCTTGAGCTTCTTGAGACTTTATCGAGGGAAAAAATAATCTTAATACTTGAAAAAGCGGGAATTCCTGAAGGATTTGAACGAAAAATTGTTATTGTAAAAAATAACATCTTTGGGTATCGCGAATATGAACGAAATTATCTAGGTTCTGTAATCAAAGAAAAACAGTTATTCCCTTTAAAAGAAGAAATCAATGATGGAACCTATTTAGCTGATAAATATATCCCCAGAATGCTTTTTTCGTTTAATAAAGTGGTGTTAACCGAACTATTGCAAAAGGTAGAAGTGGAAGGAGAAGGCGAAGATATCATAAAAAAAAAGCCACTTAAAGAAAATAATCAATAAAATGAGCTCACTAAAATCAAAACAGCACCGAAAAAGAAAGAATTACATACAAAAAAAGCAGAATAAACAGATGTGGTTAGCATTTGCGCTAATATCGCTATTTCTTGGTAGTATTTTAGTAAGCGTTATTATTACGATACTTTCAAGCCCTTAATGTTTCTAAACGATCAACTATTTAATGAACTTCTTTTTATTTTACATAATAACATCATGAAGTATTAATATAATGAAGTTAAAACGAATAGATTACATCTTTGTACTTCTGTTAATAGTGCTTACGATTGCTTCAATTGACTTCCTATTAAATGAAACTCATAGAGAAGCTATAGAAAACCTTTCCAAATATCCCCCCTTTCAAAATTTAGCATCTGGGCTTCTAATAACATTTCTTGTTTGTTTAATAGGAAACCTATTACCTATTCCTACACCGTATACATTTGTAGTTTGTTTTAGCTCGCTTCCATTTTTACAATTAAATTTGATCGTCCCTATGATTGTCGCTTTAGTAGCAAGCTTAGGTTGTTTATTTGGCGAATTGGGAGGCTATTTTGTTGGTAGAGGCGTTTCAGAGTTCATTTCTGAAGAACAGAGAAATAAATTAAAGAATTATCAACAGTTCTTAGTAGAACATCCAAAAATTGCCCCATTTGCTATATTTTTTGCCGCTTTAACTCCCATATCGGATGATCTTATTACAATTCCCCTTGGATTAATAAAATATTCTTTGAAAATGACAATATTTTGGTGTTGGCTTGGAAAGTTAGGCTTGATGTTAATTTTCTCTTATAACTTCTTAAATATTTGTAATTTATTGGGAGGAGAAAACTGGATTCTAAGCGTAGTCTCATTATATGTTATGCTAGTCTCATTATATGTTATGTTGAAAATAAATTTATTAGACTTAGTTAAAAAATATATAAAAAGAAAATCAAATAAAAAGGTATGAATTTTTAATTTACGTTTCCTTAATTGAGATATCCGTACCTGGTAAAGAAACGCTCCCCGATGTCATCCCTTCGGCTTTCATATAATCGTTGATCGTTCTTTCTTCTACTTTTTTAATATATTCTTGTAGTTCAGAATCGATATCTTGAGAAAGTTCAGGAGGGTTATAATCCCGCAATATTTCCTCGACTTTTTCGCGAGCTGACGCTATAATATCTTTTGAACCCTTCTTTCGCCAAGTACTTCTTCTATTCCTATTAATTAGTTTATGAATTGGCATATATAATTCTTGTTTCATATGTTTACGCGTGTGTTTTTCAGCCAAGAAAGTAGCACCGGGCTTTTCATTTGTTGCCACTTTCTTAATAGTTTCTAACCCTATTGTATCTTCATTTACAGTAATACCCTCAATTGCTCTTTTTACCATGCCAGCTAGCTCGTCATCAATTACAAGAAGCTCCAAAGCTTCGACTAAAGTAGCTTCGTAAGTCCCAGCGCAAGTAATGTAATTTATTCCCGCTTGTGCTGCAAGTAAAAGCGTCTGAAATCTTTCAAAACCGTTTTGTAGGTCGAAACATTTAGAATCGGTTACCAAACCGGGACCTCTTGAAGGAATGTTGTAAAATCGCGCAAGTTGAGCAATGCCGGCAGTAATAAGTCCAGTTTCAATACTCCCGATGGCCGAGTTCCCAGATCGCATATCAGTTATGTGAGATACGGTTCCATAAAAAATTGGAGCTCCCGGGTTAATAATTTGAGCAAGAATAACACCACCAAGAATTTCAGCATTGGTTTGGGCTAATAGTCCCGCTAAAGTAACTGGTGCTGAGGATCCAGCAAGGGCTTCAGGAGCAATTATTGTGGGTTGCTTGTATTTCGCAAAGATTTGTAATCCATTTGTCATGATTTGGGGCAAATGAAGCGGGCTAGTAGGATTAAAAAAACCAACAAGGCGAGGTCTGTTAATTAATTCGTCGTTTCCTCCTACAACTATAGAGACCATGTTCATCATATCTGTACTTGCAAGCTTCCCATAAACGCCTAGACCGTAAGGTTTTTTAGTATTTTTAGCCCATTCATATATACAACGTGCGTGGATTGTCGTAAATTGTATATCTCCCGGCCACACATCCACGTGTGAGCATACGATGTTTTTCAGACTATCCACGACTCGTATCTGTTTAATTGTATCGTCTAACAAAGATTTTCGTATACCACTCTTTTTCTCTGGATCGTATATTTTAATTGGAGTTCCGATAGTTGCAAAAATGGTATCGTGCGTATTTACTTCAAAATTAAAAGATCCATCAGGTCCGTGTAATTTAAAAGAACTGGGGACTTTTTTTATCTGTTCTTCAATAAAATTTTCAGGAAATTTTACAAATTTGGTATTATCATTATTAATAGCGCCTTTTTCTTGAAGTAACTCCCTAACATCTGGAGCATCAATCTTAATACCGACGGTTGATAACAACTCCATTGATGCGGAATGAATTAATTCAATTTCATCTGTAGATAATACTTTCAATTTTTCCATTTTCATAATTAATCAGACCTACACTCTTATTTTTATCTATTCAATTAATTTCTTTACTAAGATTACCGTTTCAATAGCATCATCTGCCCAACCATCGGCTCCAATCTGCTCAGCCCATTCTTCTGTTGTAGGGGCACCGCCAACGATAACCTTATATTTCTCCCTCAATCCCCTCTTATTCAATTCTTCTATAACTTGTCGTTGAAAATCCATAGACATCGTCAATAACGAAGACATTCCTATAATTTTGGCGCCAACTTCTTCTGCTTTATTAATAAACTCGTCAGGAGTAACCTCCACTCCTAAATTATAGACATCAAACCCATTAGAAAACAGAAAAGACGCTACTAAATCCTTTCCAATACTATGTACATCGCTTTCTACGGTTCCAATAACGATTTTTCCGAGCGTTTTCTTTTCACTACCAGAAGCTCTGATTACAGGGTCTAATACATCGTCGATTGCGATTTTAACTACTCCCGCAGCACCAATTAAGTCAGGAAGAAAAATATCTTCATTTTCAAATTGAGAACCAATATATTTCATGAGATTACCAATAATTTCCAAGAGTTCTTCCGCAGATGCTTCTTGGTTGTCTAACACTGAACGGCATAGATTTTTTAAACCATCCTCATCCCATTTTTCAACAAGTTCTTTCACTTGTTCTTCTAAAGACATTATAATTCCTCTAAATAATAGAATTTAAAATGTAGTTTTTAGTTATTACTAACCTTTATGAAAGAAAAAGTTTTTCAAAAAGTAGATAACTTAATGCTTTCTAGAACTAAAATATTGAAATAATATCTTATTAAAAGAGAATTAAATTATCTTATCTGGTTTGAAATTACAATGAAAATGAATCAACTTGAAGTTTTAACGAAGGATGAAATTGAACTTATACATCAAAATACTATAGAACTATTAGAAACTATTGGCGTTAAAATAGATTCTATCGAAGCTAGGGATCTTTTAATTGACAATGGAGCAGAATTTGATAAAGATACTAAATATATAAGATTTCCTGAAAGCCTTGTAAAAAAGACCATGAAAGTCGTACCCGATTCTTTCAATCTATGGGGTCCGGATGGTTCTTTTAAGTTTGATGTAAATACATCTAGTACAAAATTTGCTACCGTTGGTACACCCGTTAGAATGTACGACCCCGAGAAAAAAACAGGTGTGCGAAAATCTTCGCTTAAAGATACTATAAGTCAAATTCGGATCGTCGATAGTTTAAAAAACATCGTATGTTCACACTTAGATGTGTGGCCGAACGATGTGCCCTATACGGAAACTCATTATCACAGTATACGCGCTTGGGCAGAACATAGTTTCAAACCCTTTGGATTAGGATGTTATGGGAGGGTTGCAAGCAAGGATATGATGGTTATGACTTCAATTATCGCTGGCGGTGAAGATGAACTAAAAAAAAGACCAAGGTTAATTGGCTTTTTTAACCCAACAAGTCCACTAATGCTTACTAAAATTATGTTAAACGGCTTATTCGTTTTTGCGAAATACAAGCAGCCAATTATTATTGCGTCTGCAGCTAGTGCTGGAGCGACTGCACCAGTTACATTAGCAGGATTATTAATACAAACAAATATGGAAGTTTTATCTTCAATTGTTCTTACTGAACTCATTAATCCTGGAACACCTGTCTTTTATTCGACAATGAATTGCCCTATGGATCCTCCCAGCGGGAATGTTGCTTGGGGCTCAATAGAAACTGGCTTAATCACCACAGCTGCAGCTCAGTTAGCTCGCTTCTATAGTATTCCGTCTAGAGGTCCGGGGGCAGTTACAGAATCAAAATGTTTCGATATTCAAAACGGATTTGAGAGATTTATGACGCTCTTCTTCGCTGCGCAAGCGGGAATAAATTACATTACTTGCGCGGGAACCTACGAATCCTCGTTAGCAGAAGCGTTAGAATTACTCGTTATTGATGACGAATTAATTGATATGATCAATCATGGGATGAAAGGAATTAGATTTAACGAGGAAACTCTTGCTATAAATGAAATTAAAAGGGTAGCGACTGAGGGGAAGAATTATATGATGTTAAAGCACACATCAAAAAATACTAGGAAAGAAATTTTTGTTCCAAAATTAGCAGATAGAGATAAAAGAGGGGTTTGGAGAAGGAACGGATCGAAAGATATTATCGTGAGGGCTAAAGAAAAAGTTAATTTGATACTTGAAAACCAAGTGGGCCCCGGAATTGCTCCAGAAGTTGATAAAGAACTAAAAGAGTACTTTAAAATTATAGCATCCCGTACTATGGATGAATTTCGAAAAGCCGAAGATTTAGATGGAACTGACGATCCCCAAGAAATTATTAATTTGGAGGGATAAAGATGGCAGAAAAAAAAACACAAGATCAAATCAATAAAGAATTAAGAGAAAAATGGGATGAGTTAGAATTCGATTCACAACTAATTAGGGCTGGAGAAGAACCATACCCTAACACTACCCATAGTTTACGCGTACCCTTATATGCGACTAAATCGTATGTATACTCCTCTTTAACAGAGCTTTTGAAGCACCATTACTTTTATTCGAGAACAGAAAACCCTACATTGTTTGCTTTGGATAAGAAACTCGCAACATTGCATGGAGGAGAAGATGCTATATCCGTTGCTTCTGGGATGGCAGCAG
>Ga0209121_10000949_pt1 | contig 30731 bp, 14 predicted proteins | sample Cruoilmetagenom3_FD_187292 | JGI IMG/M metagenome (GOLD analysis project Ga0209121, IMG submission 187292) | Oil polluted marine microbial communities from Coal Oil Point, Santa Barbara, California, USA - Sample 3 (SPAdes) (version 2) | ecosystem: Environmental > Aquatic > Marine > Oil seeps ...
AGGGTAGGAGCAAGCTCCCGCTTGCGAATATTGTGTAAGGGACATTTATAGAGATAGTGGAAATAAATTTGAATGATATTTTATATCGTTTTTCTCCTGTGTTATACCGGAGGACCCGATGGGTATGGGTATTACTATATCGATTCAAGAGAGCCCGGGGGTCCGACCTTTAATTGGATAGATTTCACTGGTGGCACCCAATTGTCACTTGGTGGCGATGCCAACAGTGGGCTCATTGACATAGTTCCGGGCGAATTCTGGTTTTACGGAACGGGATATTCGAGTATAGCGGTCTGCTCCAACGGATGGGCGAGCTTCACGAACGGCACGGCAAATATGTATCCCACCCAGTCCATACCCCAACCACCTGGTTTCGTTAATATCCTCGCACCATTTGCGGGTGACCTGGAACCCGGAGGCGGAATTTACTGGGATACCATTGGGACGAAACTCGTTATAGGGTGGGATAGCATTCCACCCCTGACGGGTGGAACCGTCAGGTACACATTTGAGCTCGTACTCGACTGTTCGGATTCCTCCGTAACATTCCAGTATTTAAAACACGAGGGCTCCGGCAACCCGTGGACTAATATATGTTTTTTGACGGGTGTGGGGGCAGAGGATACCGTGAACGGGCTCGAATATCCCTACTGGGCGAGAAGGGACAGCGTCGCCGTGAGATTCTATTGCAATCCAAATCCCGATATCTTTCCCCTTTCAATTGACTATCCCGGGGATGGATTCCTTGTTGCTCCGGAGGAACCCTGTTCTGTAAGAATCAGAATTATGAATGCCGGTTCGCAGGATGCGGAAGAATTCTCCGTTTATTGTATCGTTGATTCTCTCGATGGTGCGGTATATGTAGACAGTCAGGATGTGGGGTGTCTACCCGCGTACGACACGGCGGCGGTTACATTTGACGGTTGGATTCCATACGAGTTTGTCGACTATCGCCTGAGGGTGATAACGAGGGGCACGGGTGACCCCGAGCCCTGCAACGACACGCTCTCTATGAGTGTTAAGGCACCGGGTTCTGCAAAAGACAGTCTGTATTATTACAGCGGTGAAGTTGTGGGCGGATTTTCTGCGGGTGAGGATTCCATACTCGGCATCAGATTTTCTGTGGATTCCACGCCCGTGTTGCTCAAATATGTGAGGCTGTGGCTCGTCTCCGAGGAAGATGCTCCCTATCCTTACCCCGATTCGACGGTTGACCCCGTGGTGATCTCGGTGTGGGAGGGGGGAGAAAAACCGGAAGATATGATTTACGCGGATACAGTCTGGAGAGATACAATACCCCCCGGCTGGGTATATTCTGTTCCTCGGGGGAGTCTCTTTGTTTCCACACGCAATTTCTGGATAGGCGTGAAGACCGCCCTGAGGGGTTATGGGAGGGAGGCTGTGGGTATGGATGCGTTCACCGATCACGGTGACAGGAAGTGGATATATGAAAGGGAAGAATGGAGACAGACGGATTGGGGAAGCGGTGACCCGATGCTCTCTGTCTTTCTCGGTGGTCCTGCGGTTGGTGTATCGGATGACGGGGTGAGATTCACATTCTTCCTCGGGAGAATCGCGCCAAATCCTTTGAACACACCTTTCAGTATTAGTTATGGCATAGAAGAGGTGTCCACGGTGAAAATTGCGGTATACGATGTATCTGGTCGTAAGGTGAGGGACATTGTGAATGGAGAGAGAAGTCCAGGGGTGTATTCGGCGTCTTGGGACTTGAGGGACGAGGGGGGAAGGAGGGTGGCTTCTGGAGTTTACTTTTTAAGACTAACCTCAAAAGATAAAATTGCAAACAAAAAATTTGTGCTCTTTTAAATATGGATTTAATCCGTAAGGATTTTATATCTGTGGAGTTAATCCCTGCCTACCGGTCCCTACGGATCCGCATGGACAGGCAGGCGTAAGGATTTTAAAAGGCTAACGCCTTAATTCCAAAGGCTAACCTACCGCAGGCAAGCATCAGCTTTTGGAGTGCATCAGCTTGTCCATATCCATACGGATCCTATGGACGGACTCTGTGAGCTGATGCAACCGCGACATCTATGTGTTTTATATTTGATATTGTGGCATGAGGAAGGAGGTTTTATGAGGGGGAAGATGTTGTTGGTATCGGCGGTCATAGCGCTCGTTGCTTTTTCGGGCGTTCTTTTGGCTATGACTAGTGAGGAGATTTCAAAGCTCCCTTTGAAGGAGAGAATGAAGTATGAGGAGGAGATTCGAATCGCTGAACAGGCGAATCAATATCCAACGGTTGACAGGGTTGATGGGATTAGAATGGGTTCAATACAAAATCGAGGTAGATTTGATTATACTATAGAGTGGTTTGTTGATTGCAGCCCTCAGTCAATGATAGCACTTGGAACTTCTGTTGTTGATGATACACTCCTATGGGTTACTGCAGGTGGAATCGTTGTTAGCGGTGATCCTAACTGGGTCTTCATATATAATCTCAATACAGTGACCTGTATCGATTCCTTTCTGCAGCCCACCGCGACTAATTGGGGTTGGAGGGATTTGACCTATGATGGTACATATCTCTATGCAAGTGACGGGACAGGTATAGACAAGATAGATCCAGCCACTCATTCTGTCGTAGAGACAATTTATCCGGCGACAGGTCTCTCTACTCACAGGGCGCTTGCGTGTGATGGTGATTCTATATGGGCGGCAGATTGGGCTTCCAGTATCTGGAAGTTTGCCATCGATGGCAGCAATGCCCATTCTTACTTCAACGATCAGAGCCTTTACGGTCTTGCCTATGACCCAGCTGGATTTATCTGGGGTTCTGCCCAGGAGGGTGTAGATGGGAACACGGTTGTTAAGTATAACGCAAGTGATCTCACAGTTATCGAGGCTATGGTAATTCCTGAGGTTGGTTTAGCTGGGGGGTGTGAATTATACAGGGATTCACTACTTCTCTATGTGGATCAAAACCTCAGTCATGTAGTCGCCATCAGAGTACATTTTCCTGTCTATGACCACGATGTTGGTGCCCTCTCAATAATTGAGCCATCCGGCACATACACATCCGGAACCGTGGTTGCACCCAGGACGAGGATAAAGAATAACGGAACGAATGAGGAGACTTTTGATACCTACTTTAAGATATACGACGGGACGAAGGCGGAGGTGTATTCGGAGGTGATAAATACCACGCTCTCACCCGGTGTTCAGGACACACTCGTATTTCCGGACTTCACCATAGATGAGGGTTCGTTTGAGGCGGTATCGTACACCGACCTCACAGGTGATGAAAATCCCGCAAATGATACAGCCACCTCAACATTTGGTGCGATAAGCTTTGTGGAAGACTTTGAGTCCGGAGAATGGCCGCCGTATGGCTGGGAGACATATATGACGGGTGATGTAGTAGACAACCATGGATGGCAATCCCTCTATGATGGGTGTCCTGATTTTCCGAACTGCCTTCCCTATGAGGGTGACTATGGAGCATGGCATCAGGATGACTATGTCACATGTGAGGACTGGCTTGTCTCACCACCACTAATTGTGGGTTCCGGTGCATCGATCTCATTCTATCACAATGAGTATTTTGGTAGCTGGTATGAGTATCATGGCATCTGGGCGTCGACTGGAAGTCCTGACCCCGCAGATGGTGATTTTGTGGAGGTCGAGGCAGTTCCACCGATTCCATCTCCATACGGATGGGAGCCCTATGGTCCCGTGGACCTATCCGCATACGATGGTCAGAATATGTATATTGCATTCAAGTATGAGGGTGATGGGGCAGATCACTGGTATCTCGATTACATCACGGGAACGGCAATTTCGGTATGGCGTCCCGACCACGATGTGGGCGTTACAGAGATAATCAGGCCCGGAGCAACTCAAGTCGTCGGAGATTCCATATATCCCGAGGTGGAGGTAAAGAACTTCGGTCTCAATCCGGAGGTATTCGATGTGACATTGGAAATTTACGGCGCAACCAAACAGGAATATACGAGCACCGTAATGGGGGTCAGCGTTGACCCGGGAATGACGCAGATAGTGGACTTTGCAGATGTATGGGCACCAACAACGGACGGGGCATATGATGTCATAGCATATACCCTGCTTGGCACTGATGAGGTTCCATCAAATGATACATCTGAAACCTCTGTTATGGTTGTGGGATGGGTTGAGGACTTCGAGGACACGGACGGTGGATTTGTTGCAGACCCAATGGGCGGCTGGCAGTGGGGAACACCCACCTACGGACCGGGCGGTGCCCACTCCGGTGAGAACCTCTGGGCTACAAACCTTTCGGGTGACTATGTCGCCTATGCCGACTGGAGACTGGAGAGGAACTTCTATGCACTCTCTGACAACCCCGTTCTCTCCTTCTATCACTGGTATGATACCGAGGGCTATTTCGATGGTGGCAATGTTAAAATATCCACTGATGGTGGAGTGAATTGGGTTATAGTGGGTTCCTATCTTGACCCCTATAACGAGGATGCTGCATCGTCTGGCAATGAAGGAATACCTGGAGAACCATGCTTCAGCGGACACGGCCAGGGATACTGGGAACTCGTTGCTTTTGACCTCTCTGCTGATGTCGATTCTGGTGATATATTCGGTATAAGGTGGCACTTCGGGTCCGATGTGTCCGGGCAGTATGCGGGCTGGTATATAGATGATGTTTCGGGAGTCGGTTTCATTCCCTTCATTCCATCTCACGATGTGGGGGTTTCCGAGATAGTCACTCCCACGGGCATTATTTATGATGGAGATGTTGTCACCCCCGAGGTGGTCGTCGAGAATTTGGGATCCGTGCCCGATACGGTCGATGTCACACTGGACATTAGTCCGCCCGTTCTCAAGAGTCGTCAGGTGTATCACGAGGTTGTGACCGCGGTGGTCGACGCGGAGACCACACTCGCGGTTACCTTCCCCGAGTGGACCGCCATTGCGGGCTCCTACGATGTGACGGCGTATACAACCCTCGCGAGTGATGAGAACCCGGTCAACGATACTATGACCACATCCCTTATCGTAGGTTCCTGGGTGGAGGACTTCGAGGAAGGCACCTTGCCTCTCGGCTGGGCTGATTACCAGCTCGGCGAAGAGGCTGGCTGGGAACTGGTCGAAGACAGCACAGAGGCATACAGTGGTGCTTACTACGCCTATCACGATTATTGGTCTGGTAGTCCCAATGACTGGTTGGTGACGGCGGCGTATTCCGTTGGCCCGAATGCACAGGCATACTTCTACCAGAAGGATAACTATAGCGGTGACTATGTGTATCACGGTATCTGGGTCTCAACCGGCAGCGGTGTTCCCGATGCCGATTTCAGCGAATTGATGGAACTGGGTGCTGCCACCGAAGATGTCTGGTCCATATACGGTCCCGTCGACCTCTCTGTGTATGAGGGAGAACAGATATACCTCGGGTTCGTGTATCAGGGTTACTTTGCCGATGAGTGGTTTATTGACGATGTTATAGGGATAAACCTCTCTTCCATGATTCCCTACAATGTTGTCGTTGTGGGCGTTCCCAATGGGGCAGTAGGCGACACGATTCCTCAGGGCAGCCTGCTCCACCCGTCCTGTGTCGTTGCCAACAACAGTCCCGTGGCGAGCGGCCTCGAGCTGTCATTCAGGGTACACTACAAGGTTCAAAAGGACGGCAATCTCTACTGGCACAGGGTTTATGATGTTATGAATCTCCCGGCATCCGCAGAAGAAACGATATACTTTCCCGGGGATGTTGTTCTCAATGAGCCGGGCGACTACACGATTACGGTTACCATCCAGACTGCATTTGATGACCCCATTCTTGCGAACAACACATCGGTGAGGTATATCCATGTTACCTCCGACAAGGGTGGAGCACAGGAGCTGCCGAGGGTGTTTGCGCTTAATCAGAATGCGCCGAATCCAGCGAGGGCGAATACATCTATCTGCTATGCAATTCCCAGGACCTCGGATGTGAGTATAAGGATATTCGATGTATCGGGCAGGCTCGTGAGGACACTTGTTGAGGCGACGAAGGAACCCGGCTACTACACGGAGAACTGGGATTTGAGGGATGACAGGGGCAGGGAGATTGCATCCGGCATATACTTCTATGAACTCAATGCGGGCAACTTCAAGTCCGTAAAGAAGATGGTTGTGATGAGATAGATTTTCTAACGGGTGGCGTCCTCCAGTGGGGCGCCACCCCGTTGCCTGTCTACCGATGCACAGCATCCGTATGGACAGGTAGATAGGGCGTGGTTTCAGCCTTACAATAAAACGAGACTAAAACCTTGCTCTATTGGGCGGAGTTAATCCCTGCCTACCGCCTATACAGGTCGTATGACAGGCAGGCGTGAGGATTTTATTCACCCGTAAGGGTTTGGAATTTACCCGTTGCACAGCATCTCATACGAGCCGTAGGGCCGTATGGAAAGGGTTTTATATAAAAGGCTAACCTGCCTACCGGCAGGCAGGCGCCTTAATTCCAAAGGCGGGAGTTTTCCAACCGCGACATTTATGTGTTTTATATTTGATATTGTGGCATAAGAAAGGAGGTTTTATGAGGGGGAAGGTGATGTTGGTATCGGCGGTCATAGCGCTCGTTGCGTTTTCGGGCGTTCTTTTGGCTATGACCAGTGAGGAGATTTCAAAGCTCCCATTGAAAGAGAGAATGAAGTATGAGGAAGAGATGAGGGCAAAGGAGAGTGTTCCTCAGGCGTATAAGGTGACTGCACAGGCGATTACTCCACAGGAGGCTATTAATTCAAGGGTTTCCAAGAATCCTGCGGATGTGCCTCCACCTGTAAAGAGAAGTGAGGCGGTGATAAGTACACGCAATGAAAATGAGAAGGGCATTATATTGGCGGAGGGATTTGAGGGCAGCTGGCCTCCAGCAGGATGGACCGTTATTCAGACCAGTACTGACCAGAGCGGGGCAAGCCCTGGTTTCTGGAGTCAGACTGATGGCACACAGGGTAGTCCACCCGTAGGTGTTCACTCGGGTGCCTATAATGCAGGTCTCTGGTGGTCATATTCCCATCAGGATGAGTGGCTCATAACATCGGATATTGCACTCACGGGTTCTGGCTCGGGTGTATATTATGTATCCTTCTGGACATACGGATATGAGGGCTCCACCGAGGGTGACCACTACTATGTCAAGGTGTCGACAGACGGTGGTTCCACATGGGATGTCCTCCTCGATTTGAGTGACCTCACGGGGAATGCCTGGAACGAGTGGGCATATCCCTATGTGCTGGACCTGTCAGCCTATGCTGGTGAGACGATACAACTCGCCTGGCATGCAGAGGACCCACCCACAAATGATGGGTTATGGTATGTCTGGTTTGTAGATGACATTGAGGTGTATTATCCCCTCGACCACGATGTGGGTGTGACCGCCATATATCAGCCCGTTGGGACATACGGTGTTGGAGTGGATGTTACGCCCAGTGTGGAGGTGGAGAACTTCGGCGCGGGCGATGAGACATTTGATGTGACATTCAAGATATTTGATGGTGTAAAGGACGAGATATACTCCGAGACACAGAATATTACTGTAAATCAGGGAACACACACGACTGTAGATTTTTCCTCATTTACGACCGAACTCGGCGCATATACAACACTTACCTATACTGAACTTGGAACAGACGAGGAGACCGGCAACGATACCCTTTCGGGTGCATTTGATGTGAGTGAAGTCGTTCCCGAGGACACCATTAGCTTCCATGGTCCGTACGATAACAATGCTGTTGGACTTACGGCTGGTGGCACATATGAGGCGGGAATAAGGATAACACCAGATGAATTAGTGGGATACGATGGTTGGCAGATCTCATCGGTTATATTCTATCATCATGAGGCTGGCACACATACCTGTGCTGCGAAGATATATGAGGGGGGCACATCCACATGGCCCGGTGCCCTGATAACACAGGAGCCCTATTCAGCTTCTGGTGCAGGATGGCACAGGGTTGACCTGACAAGTCCTGTGATGCTTGATACCGGTAATGATGTATGGGTCTCTGTTGAGGTAACGCATGCTGCGGGTGAGTACCCGATAGGCATTGATGCCGGTCCTGCGGTTCAGGGAAAGGGTGACTGGATATACTACAGTGGCGGATGGGAAGAGATGTGGCCCCTTGGTTTAAATTACAACTGGATTTTAGGGGCGGTAGTGGAAATTGGCATTCAGTATGACCACGATGTCGGTGTTACGGAGATAATTGCACCAACGGGTATATATCCCGTTGACGAGGTGGTGATCCCAACGGTTGAGGTTAAGAACTTCGGTACGAATGAAGAGACATTTGATGTCACCATAGAATGGCCTGATTTTAGATATTCAGAAACCCAGACAGTGACGTCCCTTGTTTCGGGTGGTACTGAAATAGTAGAATTCACTCCATTCACTACTGTTGCCGGCAGCTATGATGTTACCGCGTATACATCCCTCGTCGGCGATGAGAATCTGGGTAACGATACCTTAACAAGCTCTTTTGGTGTTGTGGGATATGTTGAAGACTTTGAAACTACTGACGGCGGATTTGCGCCAACACCCGAGACGGGTGCCTGGGAATGGGGTGAACCAACTTCGGGACCGGGTTCTGCCCACTCGGGCGTAAATCTCTGGGCTACGAATCTTGAGGGTGATTACACCAACTCTGCTGACTGGAGGCTTGAAAGAGACTTTGTGGCGACCTCTGACGACCCGGTGCTTTCATTCTATCACTGGTATGACATTGAGAGTTACTACGACGGTGGTAATGTGAAGATATCCACGGACGGGGGTGCTACCTGGCAGATCATGTATCCCGAAGTCCCCTATCCAGAGGATGCCGCATACTCTGGCAACGCGGGTATTCCCGATGAGCCATGCTACTCCGGTTCGGCGACCTCGTGGCAGATTGCGACCTTCGATCTCTCCGCTTATGTGAACACAGATGATGTCTTCTTAATCAGGTGGCACTTCGGGTCCGATGCCTCTGTTCCGTATCCGGGCTGGTATATAGACGATGTAATGGGACTTGGTTTTGAGCCATTCATTCCCGAGCACGATATCGATGTCTATTCCATTATTTCTCCCGCACCGGCAGGCTCGGAGGGCGAGGTTGTCCCGCAGGTTGTGGTGGTAAACAGGGGTAATACACAGGAGACATTTCCCATAAGCTTTGAGATATTTGAGGACGGCGGCAGTATATACTATAATGAGCAGAACCCCACCGTTGGAGCGGGTGTGTGGGATACCATATCCTTCGACCCCTGGCTCGCCGTGGAGGGTTCATACACGGCGATTGCAATTGCATCCTGCGAGGGAGATGTCAACCCGACAAACGATACACTCGACATGTCGTTCTCTGTTTACGCCTGGGTAGAGGACTTTGAGACATCTGACGGCGGATTTGAGGCATATAACGACGCGGGAACTATCGGATGGCAGTGGGGTGTACCGACATACGGTCCCGGTTCTGCCCACTCCGGTGAGATGCTCTGGGGAACAGTTCTTGCTGGGGACTACGAAAGCAATGCGAACTACAGTCTCGTGAGGAACTTCTGCGCACTCTCTGACAACCCCGTTCTCTCATTCTGGCAGTGGTATAATACAGAATCTGGGTACGATGGTGGTAATGCGAGGCTCTCAACGGACGATGGTGAAACCTGGACCGTCATATCACCCACAAGGGGATACGACCGCACCGCCAACTCTTCCAACCCTCTTTATCCCGATTCCATATTCTCGGGTCACGACCAGGGATACTGGGAATTAGTCGATTTTGACCTCTCTGCCTATGTCGATTCCGGCGATTTCTTCGTAATAAGGTGGCACTTCGGGTCCGATGTGTCTGTTCAGTATCCGGGCTGGTATGTAGACGATGTTTCGGGGGCAGGTCTCAGCGGATATATGCCCAACGATACCCGGGTTGAGGGTATATGTTCTGACCCCGACTTCGAGGAGATAGAGGCAAATCACGCAGTTCATCTCTGTGCCGTGGTTGCGAACAGCCCCATTGGCCCCGTTGCGAACTTCAGGGTGTTCTTGAAGATAACGAACTCTCTCGGTGAGTTGGTCTACTCAAGTTTCGTGGATGTGAGAGACCTTGCAGCCGATGCTTCGAGAACCGTCTGGTTCCCCACGGACTGGATTCCTTCAGCAGATACATATACGATAGTCGTGACCATACAGAATGCATTTGAATTGCCCTTCCTGTTGGATAATAATGTGATGCAGACCGAGGTTACGGTGGGCGGTGACAAGATGGCAGTCAAGGATGTGCCGGATGTCTTCTTCCTCTCTCAGAGTTCGCCAAATCCCGCCATGGGTAGAACCGCGATAGATTATGGTCTTCCTGTTGCATCGAAGGTTAGCTTGAGGGTGTACGATATAACCGGCAGGGTTGTGGCTACGCTCCTCAGCGGTGAACAGGGGGCGGGATACAAGACGGTGGATTGGAATCTCACGGACGATTCGGGAAATAGGATTGCGAGGGGTGTCTACTTCTACAAACTCTCCGCCGGTGATTTCAAATCAACGAGAAAATTGGTCGTTGTCGAATAAAGAATTGACGGGGGTGGCGGGCTCTTCTCCCGCCACCCTTCCTTTAATAATCTTCGGATTGTTTCTCTTGAAAGGAGGGGATATGTGGAAGAAGATCGCTTTGATAGCTATATTGCTGTTTACAGCAACGCTGGCTTTTGGGGGTTATGTGGAGATTGGGACGGGCACTTCTAACACAGGTTATGTTCCGACCTACGGATATTGGGATTACAGCTGGTCACAGGTGATCTATTTGCAATCTGAGATCGGTTCACCTTTTGATATTACCAAGATTTCCTATGATGTTTCTAATACTCCCAGTAACTATACTTTCTATAATCAGAAAATCTATATGAAACATACAACACTTACCCAGTTTCCTGATGCCTTTTACGATGACCCCATTGCTGCTGGATTTACCCTGGTTTACGAAGGAGATGTGACCTTTGACGGTTCTGGCTGGCATGTTATTCCTCTTGATAATCCCTTCAGCTACAATGGTACCGACAATCTCATTGTCTACTGGCAAAACTGGGATGGTGACTATGCTTCTGGTTATCCAAAATTCTACTATACCAACCAGACGGATAGGGCTAAATACAAATATGCAGATAATACCTTCCCAGATGTTTCAGGCACTCTTAAGTATTATGCTGCGAACATAAGACTACATTACTTCTCTTTATACGATGTGCAGTATACAGAAGACCCGGGTCCTGACGGCACATATCCATCCCCCTATTTAGGACAAACTGTAACCATAAGTGGAATTGTTACAGGGGTCAGGTATAACGGCTTCTGGCTTGAGGAGCAACCGGGAGGACCGTGGTGTGGTGTCTGGGTTTTCAATTATACCATAGATCCGAGTGTGGGTGATAGTCTCACCCTCACCGGCGAGGTTACAGAATACTACGGAATGACAGAGATCCAGAATGTATCGGATTATACCATCCACTCCTCCGGTCACGCCATTCCGTTTCCCGCCTGGGTAGAGACGGGGGAGCTGTCCAGCACAAAGGACGCCGCATCCGCAGAGCCATATGAAGGTTGTCTCGTCAGGGTGAGTGGGGTGACGGTCACCCAGACCGTTGATGGACATGGACAGTGGTATGTCGACGATGGGACAGGAGAGTGTCAGATAGATGACGCGATGTACGGTTACGAACCCGATATGGGAGAGGAGTTCAGCCACATTGTGGGCTGCCTTGACTACAGTTATGATGAGTATGGCATCAATCCGAGGGATGCGGGTGACCTCAAAAAGGGACTTTACGAGGGCTTTGAGTCGGGTGTCATCCCCGACGACTGGACGGTGATAAATGCGGATGGAGATTCATACGAGTGGTATGCATATCATTCTGCTTCGAACGCCCACTTCGGAGAATGGTCTGCCAAGATACACTATAATTTCTCGGGTAACGATGACTGGCTGATAACTCCACAGCTTCAGGTACCGACTGACAAGTCAGCCTTTGACAACGATGTATTCAGTTTCTGGGCGAAATCATCGCACTCCTCACAGTTTGAGGACTTCGAGGTGTGGCTTTCAACGACAGGGACTGCAGTCGGTGACTTCACAGAATTTCTTGGCTCTGTCACGGGCGTCCCCAATACCTACACAGAATATACCTATCCACTCGATGACTACGCGGGCGAGAAGGTATACATCGCCGTAAGGTGTGTTTCTGTGAATAGGTGGTATCTCTATGTAGACGATGTAGAGGCTCCAGGACTTGTTCCTTTCCAAGATTACGATGCCGCAGTTGATGGACTTCCTAATGCGGGAGACCCCGATACACTCGATGCGGGTGTCTTCGACGCCTATGTCACAGTTTATAACAACTCGATACCGCTCACGGGGCCAACGGTCTCCTTCGTGGTCTACTACAAGATATGGGATGATGAAGGAAACCTTGTTGGCTCAAAGAGCGCCAATGTATGGGATATGGAGCCACAGGAGCGAAGAACCATCTACTTCGATGGCGGTATCTGTGTACCTCCCGGCACATACCTGGCGGTTGTCACCATACAGACGGCTTTTGATGACCCGAATACAGACAACAACACATCGATGAGGGTGTTTACTGTCGTAGGTGGTGCTAAGATGGGTGCAGAGGAGCTCCCACAGGTGTTTGCACTCCGCGGTTGTGAGCCGAATCCCACGAGGGGGGATGCTGTGATAAGATACGATCTCCCGAGGGGCGTCGATGTCTCGCTGAAGGTGTACGATTCAGCGGGCAGGTTGGTTGAATCACTCGTAGATGGAATGCGAGATGCGGGATACCACAGGGTGAATTGGCGAGCACCCCATGCGGGGGTATACTTCGCCAAACTCGCAGCGGGAGATTTCAAGGCGACAAAGCGCATTATAGCGGTGAAGTAGAAAGATAAAGGGGTGGCACTAATTATCTGCCACCTCTTTCTTTTTGTACACCAAAAATTGGACGCAGATTCACCCTGTTAAATTACAAGATTAAGTGGTTGATAATCTCCAGCAGTGGTTTATTTAACAGGGTAAACGCAGATCACACAGATAATTTATTTAAAAAAGTTTAAAATCCCTAAAATAATCAGCGTAAATCTGCGTCAAAAAAATTGGACGCAGAATCTCTACTTTCTCTGTGTTCCCTGTGGTTAAGTTTTTGACATTACTTGTGGTTTGACAAAGGAGGTAGTATGTGTAAAAGACTTGTGGTAGCGGGATTGCTGGTACTTTTGTTCTCCGTGCCGGCACTTGCGGGGGTGTTGATGGTGCCCGAAGAATATGCCACCATCCAGGCTGCAGTCGATGCGGCGGTTCCGGGCGATACGGTCTCGGTGGCTTCGGGAGAATACGAGGAGTATATTGGGGTCATTGGAAAGACAGACCTCACCATTCTGTCGCGGGAGCGGTGGAAAGCGGGGATAGCTTCACTCAAATCTCCAGAGGAATCCGGCGAACCCAAGAACTTCTATGGAAGTTTTATCACCATACTCGGAAGCGATAACATTACCATTGACGGCTTTATATTCGTATATGGTGAAGCTTACGCCGGTGGAGCGATCTCTGTGCTGGGCGGTATGTCACATAGAAACGAGGTGAGTCACATCTACATTCTCAATAATGTGTTTGTATGGAATTGGGCATTCATGGGCGGCGCAATTTATGTGGGCGATTATTTGGATGATAAATACAATGGTACACTCATAGAGATAGAGATCACCGGGAATATATTTTGGGAAAACTGGGCGATGATGGGTGGATATAAACCTGATGGAGGACCTTACGGAACTGGAGGTGGCGTCTGTATATGGGGCGAGTACGCAGGTTGTAGCGGTGTCATAAATAACAACCTCTTTGTCGGTAACTATGCCTTGTTTACTGGTGGTGCAATAGCACTAAATGGGTGGCTCGATAAACAGGGTGGTGTAGATGTCGACATCATCAACAACACCATTGTGGATAATTGGTTAGGGGAGTGGTTGGGAAAAGGGGGTGATAAGCAGCCGCCGCCGGCGGGCGGGGTGTATATTTCCTTTGCGTCCAGTGACCTGATTAACAACATCATCGCATGGAATTTTGGTTTTGGTGTGGTCCTCGAATATTATTATAAGGGTCCGCCTGTGAGTATAACCTACACGGATTTCTACGGTAATGCATTCGGTGATTACCTGGGTGTTACTCCCGGAACGGGCTGCATCTTTGATGACCCCCTTGTTGATGTCTGGTGCTTTCAGCTCACAGCCGGTGGTACCTCATTCTGCATCGATGCAGGGAATCCGGACCCAGGTTATTGCGATTACGAGGGCACGCAAAACGATATGGGATGCTATGGAGGTCCTACTCCCCTCGAGATAGTGAGCTGCCTCGACCTGCACAGGGGATGGAATCTCACCGGTGTACCCTCCGGGAATGGGGGGATACCTCCATATAACGACCCCGAATCCGATTATGTATTCGGGGACGATTTCTCCACGCCCGTCTATATGAGGCAGTTTGATGAGCCGACGAGGAGCTACTTCACTCCCACAGTAGTGGGTCCAGGATGGGGTTATATGCTGAGAAACACCCGGGAGGAAAGGGCGGATGCGATGGGTCCACCCCCATATCTTCCCTACCCCATTCGAGTGACGCGCACATATACCGGCTATTACTACGGATGGAACCTAATAGGTAATCCACATCCTTATTGGAATTGTTATTATGGTTATTCTGGTGTTCACTTCGACAGCCTCGGACTGGACAATGTAAACTACTTCTTCAAGTGGTTCACCGGAAGCCAGTATCTTTTCTATCCGGGCGGTGGACTGGACGGGTGGATTGAGCCGATGTGGGGCATATGGGTGCAGGTCACAAATTGGGGTGATGGCATGGTCACCTTCCCCGCAGAGATATTCTCGCCGGGAGGACCTCCAAAGAAAGAACAGATTACGGAAAGACACGAACTTCCCGGGAGGATATATGGATTATCGAAGAGGGAAAACCACGGGGAAGAAGGTAATCCCATTGCCTGGAATTGGCGTCTCAAGCTATCCGTTCATTCTGGTGGCATAGTCGATGACCACAATTACATAGGCATATCGAATGATGAGAGGGCATCCTCGGTGGCGGAGTTCCTGTTGCCCCTCGATGAGTATGTGATGCTCTACTTCCCCGACGGTGAGGTCGGTTATCAGCAGCTTAAACTCGACGACTTTGAGGGGACAAGGGATATTCCCGTTGAGGTGGAGGTGAATACAGACAATGAGTTCGTGGACTTATCCTGGGAATTTGAGGGTGATGTGAGCGGATACGACTTCTATCTCGTGGATGAATCGGGTGAGACCGTGAATATGATTGATAAGAGCAGCTACAGCTTTGTCAACACCTCAGAGAAGGTGGAAAACTCCAATGCAGAGACCGCCCTCACAGACCCCGTTCTGTTACTGAGCAGGAAGGCATCGGGAGATATAAGGCGCTTTAACATAACCGCCAAGAAGGTATGCACCGATGTGGAGCTCGCGGACTTCACTGGAATGGAGTCGGTTGCACCCAATCCGTTTACAACGAGCGCGACCCTTAAGTTTGCCCTTGCCGGTGTGTCAGATGTAAATCTTTCCATTTACGACGCCTCCGGAAGACTCGTGAGGACGCTCGTTGACGGAAGGCTCGACGCCGGTCATCACACATACAGGTGGGGTGGATTGGATGAGAACGGTGTGAGTGTGCCCTCGGGTATATACTTCTACAAGATGGCAGCGGGTGGATACGAGAAGATGGGCAAGCTGGTGCTGCTGAGATAGTGAGAACCTGAAAAAAGGGGGGGCTTTTGCCCCCCTTTTTTGTAGGGGCACTCTTCGGTTCCCCATCCCCCAATTCTACGAAGGGGGGATTGGGGAATCGCAATGACATTACCCCTGACAACCACAATAATAAAGAAATCATGGGCAATCTGCGTTAATCTGCGTCCGATTTTTTTACTTGACTTTTTTTAATTTTTATGATATAATCTAAACAGTCTGTAATTCCAAAATTCAGTGTTGGTCCGTGTAAATCCTTTGTGAAAATGGCGAGATAGCTCAGTCGGTACCTGCCTGTCATACGACCTGTCACTACGGATCCGTATGGATATAGGCGGTAGGCAGGGAGCACTGGACTGAAAATCCAGGTGTCGACGGCCTGCCCTGCACCATTTGAATTCGGTTGTGTAGCAGAGTTTGGTTAAAAATGGCGAGATAGCTCAGTCGGTAGAGCACTGGACTGAAAATCCAGGTGTCGACGGTTCGATTCCGTCTCTCGCCAAAATAAGAACTTGCCGATGTAGCTCAGATGGTAGAGCAGCGCATTCGTAACGCGCAGGTCAGCGGTTCGATCCCGCTCGTCGGCTATAACCATAAAAAATCAAATATCAAAATTCAAAAATCAAAATGACAAATCAAAACTCAAAAAGATACATAGTTTGCTGGTTTGTTAAGATCAAACCGACTAACAGCCTAACCAACTATTTTCCATTTTAATATGCCCGCCTGACGGTAGGCAGGTAATTTTGATATTTGCTATTTGATTTTTGATATGTTTATATGCCTGGCCTCATTTTTGGTGTCTCCGGTGTGAGGGGAGTGGTAAACTCCTCTCTCTTTCCACAGGATTCGCTTGCCCTCGGTCTCTCATTGGGGAATTTCATATCGGGTGATATCGTTGTCGGAAGGGACACACGAAAGACCGGCGACCTTATACTAAACGCCTTTGTGGGCGGGCTTCTATCCACGGGAAACTCTGTCATAAATCTCGGTATCGTTCCAACCCCCACAGTCCTCCTCAACACATATCTCCTGCGAAAGAGCGGAGGTGCCGTTATAACGGCGTCCCACAACCCACTTGAGTGGAATGGTGTGAAATTCAACGATAGGGACGGTATCTTCCTTTCGGAGGAAGAGGTGAGGGCACTTTATGAGATTTTCGAAAAGAAGGACTTTCGCATCGCACCGTGGGAAGAGGTCGGGATAATGGAGTGTGACGGAAATGGTGTGAAAAGGCATATAGACAGGATTCTTGGGCTCATTGATGTTGAGAAGATAAGAGAGAGACGATATAAGGTGATATTTGATGGTTGTCGTGGAGCTCTGTGCTCACCCGCGGAAGAACTCCTCTCACTTCTGGGATGTAGTGTCAAAATTCTCGAGTCAAACAGAGAGCCCGAACCCGTGCCTTCAAATTTAGGGGAGGTAAGGGATGCCTGTGCTTCCGGAGATTTCGATATAGGATTTGCCTCGGATATGGACGGAGACAGGATTGCGGTGATAACAGAGGATGGAAAAGTTCCGGGAGAGGAATATACATTTGCGCTCGCCCTCTCACATATTTTCAAAAGGAAGAAGGGCAAGGTCGTAACGAATCTTTCTACATCGAGAATGGCGGAGAGCATTGCGGGTGATTACCTCATACGCACGAAGGTTGGCGAGGCAAATGTGGTGAGGAAGATGATGGAGGTCGAGGCGGTATTTGGCGGCGAGGGCAACGGCGGTGTGATATGGCCGGATATGCATCCGACGAGGGATGGACTCTCTGCCATCTCAATTCTCTTGCAGTATATGGCAGAAGAGGGTGAGCCCGTATCGAAACTTATAAAAAGACTTCCGTGGTATCATATGAAGAAGGAGAAGGTTGAGATAGGGGACAAGGTCGATCTGGAGAGGCTTATAGAGCATTTACCGCGGGGAGAGGTGAGGAGAGAGGACGGAATAAGAATCGATTACGGGGATGCCTTCATCCACATCAGGAGGTCGAATACGGAGGATGTGATAAGAATTATATGTGAGGCGGAGAGAGAAAAGACATGCGAGGTACTGCTCGAAAGGGCAAGAAAGGCATTATCATTAAATGACTAATGACCAATTTCTAATAACTAATTAAATTTCCAATGACCAATGAAAACTACAGTCTAACTTTTTGACCTTTCGACTTTTAGACCTTTCGGCCTCATATTAGGCATTTGACATTAGAAATTAGACATTGACCTTATGTGTGGTATAGTTGGATACATAGGTAAAAAAGACGCTGTCTCCGTGCTCATAGACGGGCTGAAACGGCTTGAATACAGGGGATACGACTCCGCCGGTATCGCAGTTATCTCAAAAAAGAGATTGATAGTGCAAAAGAAGTCGGGTAGAATCGGCAAACTTGAAAAGACCCTTTCCTCAAAAGAAATTCACTCCACGATCGGTATAGCACATACGAGGTGGGCGACACACGGTGAACCCACCGATGCGAATGCACATCCTCATGTGGACTGTAAGGGAGAGATCGCAGTTGTGCACAATGGAATAATAGAGAACTACAATGCCCTGAGAGAATTTCTTTCAAGGAAGGGACACACATTTCGGACCGCCACAGATACAGAGGTGATCGCACACCTCGTTGAGGAACACTACGCCGGAGACCTCCTTAAGGCTGTGAGGTTTGCCCTCGCAGAGGTTGAGGGAACCTATGGGATTGCGGTGGTGCACAAGAAAAAGAGGGAAATCGTGGTCGCCAGAAATGGCTCTCCACTTGTAATAGGACAGGGAAAAAACGAATATTTTGTGGCATCCGATATTGCCGCAATTATACGCCACACGAGGGAGGTCGTCTATCTCGAGGATGGAGAACTTGCGAGAATAACGGACGACGGGTTCTCCGTGACAAACCTTAAGGAGGAGGAGATTACCCCGAAGATCGAGGAGATTACCTGGACGCTTGGTGAGATAGAGAGAGATGGTTTTTCCCATTTCATGCTGAAAGAGATTTTTGAACAACCCAACACGATAAGGAACGCAACAAGGGGGAGACTTAATTTCACGGAGGCAACAGCAAGGCTCGATGGACTTGACAGGAATCTCGACGCCCTCCGTGAGGCGAAGCGCATAATACTGACCGGGTGTGGTACCGCCTGGCACGCCGCATTGGTCGGTGAGTATATGATAGAGGATACGGCGAGGATACCCTGCGAGGTCGAGTACGCCTCTGAATTCAGGTACAGGAGTCCCGTTCTCGATGAGAGCACCGTTGTGTTTGCAATCAGTCAGTCGGGAGAGACCGCAGACACACTCGCCGCCGTGAGAGAGGCAAAGAGAAAGGGAGCGCTTGCGCTGGGTATATGCAATGTGGTTGGAAGCTCTATTGCGAGAGAGACCGATGGAGGGGTATATATACACGCCGGCCCGGAGATCGGCGTTGCATCGACCAAGGCATTCACATCGCAACTCGTGGTTCTCTCGATGGTTTCCCTTTTGCTGGGCAGGATAAGGCAGCTCTCCTTTGAGGAGGGCAAAGAAATTACGACCGGGATCTCGGAACTCCCCTCAGCCGTGGAGAGGGTGTTGGAACTGGATGGGGAAATCGGGGACATAGCAAAAAAATTCTGTAGAAAGAGCAATGTCCTGTTTCTCGCCAGGGGCTATAATTACCCGATTGCCCTCGAGGGAGCGCTGAAGCTGAAAGAAATATCATATATCCACGCAGAGGGTTATCCCGCCGCGGAGATGAAACACGGACCAATTGCACTCATCGATGAGAATATGCCCGTTGTGATTATCGCCACAAGAAATGCCGTGTACGACAAGATCGTGTCGAACATCCAGGAGGTAAAGTGCAGGAAGGGGGTGGTAATTGCCGTTGTGTCGGAGGGTGATGAGGAGATAAAAAAGCTTGTTGATTATGCAGTTGAGGTCCCGGAGACCATTGATATACTCTCCCCCATACTCACGGTGATTCCATTACAACTTCTCGCTTATCATATAGCGGTTATGAGAGGGCTTGATGTTGACAAACCCAGAAACCTCGCAAAGAGTGTAACGGTGGAATAGATGCAAGGTGTTAGGTGACAGGTGATAGGTGTCAGGTGGTATTATCGGTTATCAGTAGTGCGTAATCTACAATCTTCGATCGTCAATTGTCAATTGTAAATGGAATGTTAATGTTATACATCCTATTAATAGTTATTGGTTATTTCTTTGGCTCCATTCCGGTTGGATACATTGCGGGTAGGCTTGCCGGCAGGGATATAAGGCGGGAAGGTTATCATCGTATAGGTGCGTCAAATGTATTTTCGCTTCTGGGATTTAAACCCGCCGTTTTTGTTTTCTTCGGGGACTTTTTTAAGGGTATTATCCCAATAGTTATACTGATCCTTCTCGGGTTCGATGAATCTGTGGCATCTATCGCGGGACTTTCGGCAATAATCGGACACAACTGGCCGATTTTCCTTGCCTTCAAGGGTGAGGGAAGGGGACTTGCAACATCGTGTGGAGTTTTGTATTATTTACTTCCCCTTGAGACTATATGCGGATTTGCAGTCTTTATAATACTGGCAATAATACTGAAGAGTTCGCCCCTCCCCGCATTTATACTTGCCTGTATCGTGCCCATTCTCGCCCTTTGGTTTCCCGAACCCCTCTGGACATTTGGGATTTCCCTGTCCGTCTCGCTCATCCTGGTTTTTACACGGGTAGTGGGTGGGTTGAAGCAGATCGAAGTTGGACAGGATAGAAAGAGAGCTATCCTCAATCTCATACTCTACGACAGCGTACGGTAGGGCAAGAGTTAAATGAAAGTGTAAAAATCAAAAAGAGGTATGGATATCAGAGCCACGGATTTCGCTGATTGACACAAGATTATAAGAACACTAATGCCACGGATTAGACAAATTGCCACAAATAAAATTTACTCGTGTAGTTCGCATTTTTCGTGTCCATACGGATCCTTTGGATAATTCGTGTTAAAAAATCTGTGCGATAGTGGCTATATTTTTGCAGTTTAATTTTTGATTTTTGCTTTTTGATATTTAATATAACTACGGGGGTGTTATGCAGGAAGAAAAAAAGAGAAGTCTGGATCTCGCAATTCAACAGATCGAAAAGGCATTTGGTAAGGGGAGTATAATGAGGCTGGGGGAAAAAGAGATTAGATTGCAGGAGAACACAATATCAACGGGTTCTATATCGCTCGATTCGGCGCTTGGAATTGGCGGAATACCGAGGGGCAGGGTGATGGAGATTTTCGGTCCCGAATCTTCGGGAAAGACCACACTCGCCCTCCATATGATAGCAGAGGCGCAGAAGAAGGGGGGGATAGCGGCATTTATCGACGCAGAACACGCACTCGACCCAAAGTACGCCGAGAATCTCGGTGTCGATGTGGAAAATCTCTTGATCTCTCAGCCCGACACGGGAGAACAGGCGCTTGAGATCATGGAGACACTCGCGAGAAGCGGGGCGACGGATATAATCGTGGTGGATTCTGTTGCGGCGCTCGTTCCGAGGGCGGAGATAGAGGGGGAGATGGGCGATTCACATATGGGACTTCAGGCGAGACTTATGTCGCAGGCGCTGCGCAAACTGACATCAGTGCTGTCAAAATCAAAGACCGCCGCCGTATTCTTAAACCAGGAGAGGATGAAGATAGGGGTTTTTTTCGGGAGTCCAATGACCACACCGGGAGGACTTGCACTGAAGTTCCACGCATCTGTGAGACTGGATATACATCGCGTATCTCCCATAAAGAAGGGAGACCAGAAGATAGGAAATCATCTATTGATAAGGGTTGTGAAGAATAAGCTCGCTCCCCCATTCAGGGATGCAGAATTTGATATACTGTTTGGCAAGGGCATCTCAAAGGAGGGAGAACTTATCGATATTGGCGTGAAGGAGGGGATGATATCAAAGTCGGGAACCTGGTTCTCGTACGGTAACGAGAGGCTTGGACAGGGAAAGGAGAATGCGGTTGAGTATCTTTATGCCCATCCCGAGATAAGAGACGAGGTTGAGAGGAAGGTGAGGGAGAAAAAGGGACTCGTGAAGACAGAAGAGGGAAAGGAGAAAAAGGAAGAGGGATGAAAAGATTCTGCCTGTTGCTTTTTCTCGCTTCCAGTCTCTTCCCGATTGAGTTGGAGACAGATATTGAGGGTGAGGCATCGGAGGAGCTGATAGAGCTCCTCGAGAGCCTCAAAGAGAACCCGGTGGATGTAAATACCGCCACGAAGAAAGACCTCCTTCGTGTACCCCACATAACGGAAGAGATTGCGGACAGCATAATCGGCGTGAGGGGAGCAATGGGCGGTTTTAAGAACAAGGAATCCCTGAGGAATGTAATTCCGTCCATAGTATACGAGGGTGTAGCTCCCTACATTGCGGTTGTGCCCCCGAAGGTAAAAAGAGCGAGACCTTCCATTTATCCCGGGATAAGAGTCAGAACGAGGGCGAAAAACAGGTATCCCAGAGACGAAGATGTACCCGGCAGTCCCCTCGGATTATACAACAGGATACTGATAGACTACGGAAGATTCAGCGCATGCATCCTGCAGGAAAAGGATGAGGGGGAGAAAGAGCTGTTGGACTTTCTTGTCCTCAGTTTCGAGGTGAGAGATATTGGTCTTTTAGAAGATGTGGTAGTCGGGTACTACGGGCTCGATTTCGGGGAGAGACTCGTTTTGGGTTCTCCCGTTCTCACCTTCAAAGGTTCACCATACCAGACGAGGAGGAAGGGTATCTACCTGTATACTATAACGGGTGAGAATACATACAAAAGGGGATGTGCCCTCACGATGAAGAGATTTGGTCCTTTCGGGTTGTCCCTTTTCTACTCAAATACCGCACTTGATTCGCGAGGGGGTGATTCTCTATATTATACATATTCGGCAGAACACATCACATCATCCTGGGAAGACATTGATGATAAGGCGAGAGAGATAATCTACGGTGGGCATTTAGATGCCTCGGGAGAATATGGAGCCGTTGGAGTAACTTACTACCACGCATCTGATTACGACGGCGGTGAAGTAAGGTCATATTCGCCGTCCTCGGTTAATTTCTCCATGCACGGCGGCAGGATGAGTTTCTTCGGAGAACTTGCCTATTCAAGACACTTTGCGGCGATCTGTGGTGCGAGAGCCCGGGGGGATAAATTCATGTGGGATGTCGTCTATCGCTACCTTCCGACATCCTTTTTCTCTCCCCATTCATCCCCGTTCTCCGACAGGAGAATCTCCTCTTACGGGATTTTGAATGATAGGGGTATATATACCTGTCTTCTCTTCAAGCCCCTGCCCAAAACCAATTTGACTGTCTACGGCGACCACATGGAGTGGGAGGACGATGGACTGCCTGGAAGGGGCTATGAATACAGGGTTATATTGGACAGGCAGATCGCAAGGGGATTTGATATCGGTGTAAGTTACAGGTATAAGAGCAAGGAAGACGATCACGCCAGGTTTGTTAGGGTAGATATGGATGTCGACCCCGTGAAGTGGATTGGATTTAGAATTAGAACGGAGTGGGCAGAGGAGAATGAATTGCTCTCCGGCGAACTCGTCTACGGTGATGTATGCATACAACCGGTAAAAAATCTATCGATAAATTTCAGACACATAATATTTGACAGCGACCTATCGAGATTCAGGTTTACGGAATATGAGAGGGATCTTCCGGGGGTTATGGGGAACAGGTTTATAACGGGTCACGGCAAGAGGGATTATCTGCTTCTGAGATACAAACCGTTCGGGTCATTGCGGTTCTCTTTAAAGTACGAGGAGGTGTTCAAGAAATCATCAAAACTCTCGGGACAGGTAGACATTAGTATCAGGTGATCGGTAATCAGTTATCGGTGTAATCTCTTATATGGGACGCAGATGAACGCAGATTTACCCTGTTAAATAGAGGCGCCTTATAGTAACATACTCGGTATTTGTTCTAAATTATTTAACGGGGTGAACAGGATAAAGAGTTTAAATAGGTGGAAAATAAAGCAATCCATACGGATCCTGTGGATAAGAATTTTGGCACTTTTTATTAGACAGGAAAGAGACTACCCCAACAGTCCAACTTTCTCGGTTTTTGAATTAACTGTGTTAATCTGCGTTTATCTGCGTCCAAATATTTTCTTAATTTTGGGCCTCAGCCGGAGATTAAAAGAAAGGCATTTGATAACCGCAGAAAAAGAAATATAAAAAATCTTGATAATCCCTGCCTGACGGTAGGCAGGTGCGTTAATCCCTGCCCCGCACCTATGCATAGGTGCGGGGTGAACGTCCCGAAAAATAATACCACGCGGGGTGTGGCTATAATTTTGCATTTTGATACCTGCCTACCGGCAGGCAGGTTTGATTTTTAATATGAGTTTGGGGGTTTTATGGATATCGGTGTGATAGGATGTGGATATGTTGGGCTTGTAACGGGTGTCTGTCTTGCAGAACTCGGGCACTCCCTTATCTGCGTTGATAACGACGAGGAAAAAATAAGAAAGTTGAAGGCATTCATTCCCCCCATCTACGAGCACGGGTTGTCTCAACTTCTAAAAAAGAACAAGGAGAGATTGAGATTTACAACCGAGATAGAGGATGCGGCGAGGAATAGTACCGTGATATTTATAGCGGTGGGCACACCTCCGAGGGAATCCGGAGATGCGGACCTCTCGGCGGTGGAGAATGTTGTAACCAGCATTGCAGACTATATGGACTCATACAAGTTGATAGTTGAAAAATCCACCGTCCCCGTACAGACGGGTATGAAGATAAAGGGCATAATGGAGATGCGCGCCGGCGGCGTGCCTTTTGATATCGCATCGAATCCCGAATTCCTGAGGGAGGGCTCTGCCATAGACGATTTTCTCCACCCCGACAGGATCGTTATAGGCCTGGAAACAGAGAAGGCAAGGGAGATACTTTTGAAGATTTATGAACCCCTCGGAGTTCCCATCATAGTTACCGATATACACTCGGCTGAGATCATCAAGCACGCATCGAACTCATTTCTCGCAACGAAGATATCATTTATAAATGCCGTCTCTGTTGTGTGCGAACTCTCCGGCGCCAATATACGGGAGGTTGTCAGGGGAATGGGACTTGATCCCCGCATAGGCGATAAATTCCTCAATGCGGGGGTGGGTTTTGGCGGGTTCTGCTTTCCAAAGGATGTGAGGGCATTCAGAAGAATCTCCGAGAAACTCGGATTCAGATTCAACCTTTTAAAAGAGGTGGAGAAGATCAACGAACTCGCGAAAGAGAGGTTCGTTGAGAAGATGAAGGATGTGCTTTGGAACCTTCAGGATAAAGTTGTTGGGGTACTCGGACTCTCATTCAAGCCAAACACAGATGATATGAGGTATGCCCCATCGATAGATATAATAAATATGCTCCTCTCAGATGGTGCGAGGATTGTTGCCTACGACCCCGTTGCCATGGACAACGCAAAGAAGGTATTATCGCATATAGAGTATAAAAATAACCCCTACGATGTTGCGGACGGGGCGGACTGTCTCGCCATTTTGACGGAGTGGGATGAGTTCAAAGATCTCGATCTCGAGAAGATAAAGGGTCTCCTAAAAACACCCATAGTATTTGATGGAAGGAATATATTCGAGAGAAAGGAGATGGAGGAACTTGGATTTATATACAGGGGAGTTGGGGTATAGAACTACAGATGTAATATTAAATATCAAAAATTAAATATTAAAATTATCCGCGGGATCCGTGCACGGCATCTGTATGGATATGGACAAATCAAAATTCAAAAAGGAAGATTATAGGCTTATGTTTCTTGTCTGTTGTTATAAATTTACATTTTGATACCTGCCTGCCCTGCCTACCGGCAGGCAGGCGCTAGGCAGGTTTGATTTTTAAATTTTTTTGCCTCTGGGTTCTCTGCGTGCTCTGTGGTTAAGTTTTCCAAATCTGGTTAGGAGGAAAATGAATATCCTTGTTACGGGTAGTGCGGGATTTATCGGGTCGCATATATGCGAGTTCTTACTTGCGAGGGGAAATAGGGTCACAGGGGTAGATAATCTCCTTACGGGTTCCCTCTCAAATATGGAATCCTTCAAGGATGACCCGAAGTTTACATTCTTAAAGCAGGATGTCACGGGGTTTATGTCTATAGATGGGGATGTACACTGGGTCTTGCACTTTGCCTCTCCGGCATCGCCGGTGGATTACCTGCGGTTTCCAATCCAGACCCTGAAGGTGGGAGGACTCGGGACACACAATACACTCGGGCTCGCTCTCGCAAAGGGAGCGCGGTTTTTGCTCGCATCCTCTTCAGAGGTGTACGGCGACCCGCTCGTAAATCCACAGAAAGAGAATTACTGGGGGAATGTTAATTCCGTCGGTCCGAGGGGTGTCTACGACGAGGCAAAGCGGTTTGCCGAGGCAATCACAATGGCGTATCACCGGTATCACGGTGTCAACACGAGGATAGTTCGGATTTTCAATACATACGGCGAGAGAATGAGAATGGACGACGGAAGGGTGGTGCCCAACTTTATATGTCAGGCGTTGAGGGGTAAGCCCCTTACGGTATATGGCGATGGAAAACAGACGCGGAGTTTCTGTTATGTATCCGATTTGATAGAGGGTATATGGAGACTCATGCAGACAGAATATCACGAACCGGTGAATCTCGGAAATCCCAATGAAATGAGCATACTTGAATTTGCCGAACTTATAAACGAGATGGTTGGTAACAGCTGCGAGATGGTCTTTAAGCCACTTCCAGAAAATGACCCGAAGGTGAGGAGACCCGATATAACGAGGGCGGGAAAACTTCTTTCCTGGCAACCGGAGGTTAGTCTGAGGGATGGGTTGCAGAGAACGATAGAATACTTCAGGAAAGTGCTGCCCAATAGTCAACACCAAACTTAGAAAATTGTATCGTTGTAGCCGCAGGCTGTGCAGAAATGTGATTTTCCCATGTTGCGGGCAGGAACGACTCGACTGAGCTCGCCGAAGTCAGACCTTGTCCCTACAGTGTAGGGACAGCCCTTGCCATACGGCTCTGTGAGTGGTTGTCCGCGGGAGAGCTTTTAATGTCGATTGTGATGGAATTAAGGCGCCTGCCTGTCATACGACCTGTCCCTACGGATCCGTATGGATATAGGCGGTAGGCAGGTAAGCCTTTGGAATTAAGGCGTAAGCCTTTTATATAAAATCCTCACGCCTGCCTGTCCATACGGATTCGTAGGGACCGGTAGGCAGGGATTAACTCCAATCTACCTGTCCATACAGATGCTGTGCATCGGTAGACAGGCTTGCTGCACGGTTGTTTTTTTTGCGCAATCACCAAAGGGTCTATTTACTGAGTGCAGATGGTGCGCTATCGCAGGATGATTATTTTCTTTGTGGTCTGTGCCCCACCCGCCGTGAGTCTCAGGAAATAGACACCCTCCGGACATTGTCCGTTAAATGCGGCGGAATGCGAGCCCTTATCTTTCCATCCCCTGAAAATCGTTCCCACCTTCCTGCCCATTATATCGTACACATCGAGAGTTGTAAAGCACCCCCATGGAAGAGAATACGAGAGCTGGAAGGGTAGTTTCGTTGGGTTCTGGACGAAGATTTTGGGACCGTGTGGTCTTATGGTATCGCTCACCTCGGCAAGTTCTCCAACGCCGCCCCAGTAGTGGTCGGGGGAGGGGACGGTACAATCGAGCGAGGCATCTATAAAACTCTGGACCCATACGGGAAGTGATGGTGCGTCGTCTTGAAGCATTGTCTGCCATGCCTCGTCCGTCAGCCTGTCACTGATGGGTTGTATGAACTCGAAGTATGAAAAACAGGCGCCCCTCGTGATATATAATTCTCCCTCTATGGGGGCTATCGTATAGATATAAAGTGGATAACCGACACCCTCCTCCAGACAGCACATAGTATTCCTATCGGTATGCACATCCGCCACAACCGGCATCTGGTCATCAGAATCGAAAGAGGGAGCCTCTGATTGGTCATCGGAGTATTCATCCTCAAAAGACACAAGATTTTGGAGAATGCCACCGATGGAGTTTATTAACTCGTAGTCCTCGTCCGAGAGGAGTATGTTCTCGAGTTCCATCTCGCTCAAAACCTTCAGGCACAAAAGTAGATTCTTCAATGCTGTAAGTCTTTCCCCGTGGTCAGAAAAGAGGAGGTCAAGGCGTGAGAGTCCATTTTTCATATACTCCGCAAGGGACGCAAGGCGTGCGTATAAATATGGATTGGGTTCGATATAGCCCGGTGTCTGGGGGGGTGACGGTGGGAATCCCTCCAATGTAACGCTCTGCTTTGCATACAGTATGGTGTCGTGCCGAAGTTCTGCCCAGGAGCCGAGCGATGCGAAGATTTCCCTGTCCTGCCACCCTTCATTCTGCATAAACAGTGGGTATCCATCACCCTTCGGGAAAAGTAAAGGCATAAGACAATAGAGCCAGTTCCAGTACAGGTTTTGAGCCCAGGTGGCATCGGGGAGTGCTGCAAACATAACCTTGAGAGAGTCCATCTTTTCCTCATAACCCATATAGTCCGTTTCGTGGTATATCTCATCGAGAATCCAGAATGCCCGCTCGGAGCCCAGTACAGACATCACATCCAGTCCCTTTGGGAATATCCTCAAAGAGGGTATATTGGCATATACGAGCTGCCCAAGGATGTATGAATCGGGGATATATCTCTGTCCCATAAACCGGAGTCCCTTCCCAACCGTCCATGTAATTATCTCGGGACCCGGAAGCGCACTGGCTTCTGTTATGAATGCGTCAAGTAGATACTCGTCTACAAAGTAGTCGGGGGTTTGCGATGCGAAGTCCTCTCCATAGACATCTTCCATAATGTCAGTATACTGGTAGATATTTATATCGTCCGTTCTCCCAACGAAGAATACGGTGGGAACATATATCCTCTCCCAAACAGAGATGGCGGATTCATCTTCAACCATTGTATTTGCTACAGCATACAAAAAGAGTATTGCCATACGGGTGGATTTTCTGACATTATATTCTGGCATCAAAAAAGGAGGTTCCACCATAAAAGTCATTCTTCCGTACCACATCATTGCCCTGAAATATCTCTCGAGCGCCTCTGAATCCGTATAATGTCCCCTCGGAACATACTGGGAATAGTCTTCTCTATATTCGAAGATCGGGGAGGGGGTATATCCCTCGTGGGCGAATATGAGTGCTACTTCTGCATCCACGAGTGAGTCGACGAGGGAATCGGGGGTGAAAGTGGTGTCGATGAGGGAATAACCAACGCTCATGTAGGCGATGTCGAGAAGCAATGCCTCCCTCACCAGTGTATCGGTCGCCGCATCGTGGGCACTCTCAAGTTGAGCGAGAACGGCATCGGTGAGGTCGATCAGATCTTGTGTGAATCTCTCCTCTTCCGCCGTCTTCAGGATCTTATCGTAAAGAAGATGATATGTATGCAGCACGCAGTCTGTGGTTATAAATATCGGTACATCGTGCTCTCTCGCCTCGTTGTAAATGTCGTACATCTCCATATAACTCGATGGGGCAACGCAGAATGCATTCTGGAGGAGATAAGATTCATCATCATCTGTGAATTCAAAATCGCCGTAGTTTGAAACATTTGAGAAATCGGGTTCTATCGAATAGGGGGGGATGCCTGGCTGGACATTTACCGTGTAAGGATGGTATGTGCCGAACTCGGTCTCCACATCCTCGGTGATATCTGCTATCATCTGGGAGGGTGCCCGCGAGGCAAATATTATTGCAAAGATAAATAATAGCCTTTTCATCTTCACCTCCCTGTTTATTGTCAACAGAGACCTGCCTGCCGTCGGGCGGTAGCGGGAAAATCCCCATCCATTCCATACGACTCCTGTGCACGAGTCTGTGACCCGCCCATATCCATACGGATCCTGTGGACGGGTCTTGAGACGGAATGGATCTTGGAACATTTTTATCTCTCAATATATATTATAATACAAGTCTGCACTTTTGTCAAGGAAAAAAATTGGACGCAGATTCACCCCGTTAAATAATGTAACGGTAACTATCAGAGCGTTCTTGAAACAGATCTATTTAACAGGGTAACCGCTGATTACCCATGATTTCTTTATTATTGTAGTTGTCAGAAGTAATGTCTTTGCGAGGAATGTCATTGCGAGGCGAAGCCGAAGCAACCTCCGAAGCAATCTCCACATGACACATACTTGAGACTACGACTTGCTGTATATTTTCCTACGCAATCAAGGAGAAAATTTTAAATTTAGAAGACCTGGCTGGTCATCCTTTCCATCGGATCCTTCGGACAGGGTGACGGAGAATAACCATCTCGTAGCAGCCGAGTATTGCCGCCCTGTCGCCGAGCTCGCCAAACACGATACTGATACCTTTCCTTGAATAAAGCCTCTTTTTAACCTCACTCTCGACACCAGAGAGCAGGATGTCACCCATTTTTGATAATCCCCCACCCAATATCACCCTCTCCGGGTCGAGAATTGCGCAGTAGTTTGAGATGGCAATTCCGAGAAATCTCGCCATCTCCCTCACAATATCCATTGCAACACGGTCGCCCTTATATGCCTCATCCTCTATAATCTTTGGTGTGATATTGCCGGCATAGTTCTTGAGCGTTGTTTCAACCCCCGTTCTCACCTCTTCCTCCGCCCTTTCCATTATTCTGTTAGCTCCTATGTAACTTTCAAGGCAACCATAATTCCCACACCGACAGAGGGGACCATCGGGGTCTATCGTTATGTGTCCCACTTCGCCCGCATATCCCCCGCCGTGGTATACCTCGCCGTCGATGATTATTCCTCCACCCACGCCAGTGCCGAGTGTGAGCATAATGAGGTTCTTTGCCCCCCTTCCCGCTCCGTATCTGTATTCACCCAGCGCCGCCATATTTGCGTCGTTATCGACTAAGTGTCAAAGTCAACCACATCGTTCAGTATTTCTTAACTGAGGTAAGGACGAGAACGTCGTTCAGTTTTCTCTATTTCTAATTATATCTATATTTTC
>Ga0209121_10000950_pt1 | contig 30723 bp, 21 predicted proteins | sample Cruoilmetagenom3_FD_187292 | JGI IMG/M metagenome (GOLD analysis project Ga0209121, IMG submission 187292) | Oil polluted marine microbial communities from Coal Oil Point, Santa Barbara, California, USA - Sample 3 (SPAdes) (version 2) | ecosystem: Environmental > Aquatic > Marine > Oil seeps ...
ATCAACGTCGCCGTTGTTGGTGACAGTGCCGGAGAAGGTGATGGGATCACCAGGGGTAGCCGCGTCCACACAGACCTTGGTCACTAGGATCGACGGAGCAGTGAGCACCTCGCAGGTGTCGTCGGCAATTGCCGAGATGATCGTGGTGCCCACGGTCCCCGCTGCTGTCACCACATTGGTGCTTGGCGTCTCGCTGGGGATGTAGGAGCTGCTGTACGGTGCGCTGGCACCTGGAGTCAGGCTGATGGGTCCCAACACCAGGCCGGCATGGTCGTCGGTCACGGTCACGTTCGGGATCGTTACAGCACCGGTGTTGGTGACGGTGCCGGAGAAGGTGATGGGCTCACCGGGATGGGCGGCGTCCACACACTCCTTGTCCACGGCGATGCTGCACAACGAGAAGTCGCCTATGGCGAAGTCGTGCAGCCGTGCGTCCGTCGATTGGGAGGCGCGGGTATTGGCCAGGAAGGTGCCGCCGCAACCGATGTCCAGGCCTGCCGCCCTGACGTTGACGCCCCCTTCGAACAAGGCCGCGTCCCCGTAGTCTTCCGTGCCCTGCTTGTTCCAGTAGGGCCAGGGCGGGGTTACTGTACCATTCTTGAGAAAACTGTTCACCGTAGCACAAGCGACGTCATTCTCAGTGACGTCACAGTCTGCCCCTACTGCAACGAGCTGCAGGGGGCCATCGCCCGTCCCGGGGGCCGGCGGAGTCGTGCTGTCCTCGACCCCATTGTTGTCCCCCACCCAACTGAAGACCTTGACGGTGCTGACGCCGCCACCGATGGTGAACTCGCTGAGGACAAGAACATCCCCGATGTCATGGGTGCCCTCGAACGTGCCCTTGGTCGGGTCGCCGGCGCTGGGGACGAGGCCGTGGGTGCCCTTAAAGAACCAAAAACCTACATCGGCGTCTCCGGTCCCGGAGCTGAAGCGGTCCAGGAAGAAGTACATGATGGAGTCCCCAGTCCTGTGACACCGCGGATCGCCGGATAGTACACCTGGGGCACATGCCTCCGATCCAGTGTAGGTGTACAGAGCAGCGCCGGCAGTGATGATGTCGTTCTTGTCCGGCACCGGGGAGGTGTCCCACTTCCAGTTGGGGATGTCCAGGTCGTCCTTCGAGCCGCCACCGAGGTAGTTGATCTCCTTGGGATCGTCTATGCCATCGGTGCCGTCGTCGAAGACGAATACGCTTGCTTTGGCGTCATCGTCGTTGTTCGGGTCGCCTACGCCATCGTCAAGCAATTCCCAGTCGTCCGCTGGCGCGCTGTCAACCGCGACGTTGCCGTCCAGCTCGAAGAGGCCTATCTCGTCCACCGCGAGGACCACGCCCACTAGCACGGCGAGCAATAGGCCGAGCATAGCAGTGATGGCTATGATTCTGTTGCGATGCATCTTTTTCGCCTCCTTTCTTTTTAGATTTTGTGCTGCATTCCGCAAAGCAGTTACCGCTTCGCTGAACATCTAAGTTCTCTCCTTTCTATTGGGTTTCTTGACCGTCACAGCGAATCGTAGTTCCTTTCTCTCTATGATCACCCCCTTTCTAAATCATCGGCCCGTTCTTGACAAACTTGACCTCTCAGGGTATAATAAGCGTGCATGGTCTCGGTTGGCCGCCACCGGCCGAGACTATTTTTCTATTTGTAACTTACCTAATAACCGGCCAGACCTCCTTGTAAAAGAGGTTGGGGCTCGCCCGGTTGCGGGGTTGCACCCAGCGAGCCCCTGTGCCATAATGAGGATGCACAAAGGGTGCTGCGCGCCCCGAGTGCTTGGTCTCGGCCGGCCGCCACCGGCCGAGACCACTTTCTATTTGTAACCTACCTAAAAACCGACTACCGCGTCTCTGCTGGGCTGGATTTGTCCCACAGGGATCCTGTAAGGAAAATCCAGCCCCAGGGTTGAACCCACTTAAAAACCGGCCCTACCTCCGGCCGGTTTCACTACTGGCTCCCTGGGGGCCAAGCCCTTCGGATTCCTCAGGACTGAGTGACCACTCTATAGCCTCCAGTTCTTCGCCGCCGGGATCGTATTTGTCTTGATAGAAGAAAAACGCTAATCATCCGCTGCTCTAGCGAAGACGATCAGCGTTTCTACACTTCTTGGCCCCTCCTTTCAAGTGCCTCAGGAACCCCAAGGCCGCCACTTCATAGCAACACCACCCTACCCTAGTAACTCCCACACTACCACTATAGCATATTTTTCGTCTTTGCACATCCCCATCCCTGACCATTTCTGACTAGTTAATCCGCTCAATTTGACCAGTCATCACCTTCCTCGTTGACGAAAAAGACTTTCCGCGGGGAAAGTCTGCTCTTCGGCCCAGCCCATAGGCGAAAGGTGAAGACCTACAATTCCAAAATCACTCTCTTATCCCGTTCCCTTCTCCGTCATCCTCCAGAACTGTGCTGCTACATGCCTGTTTGAGAGCCGCATCTTGCTCAGGATGTTGCTCACATGCGTGGCCACGGTGTGGGGACTGATCACCAGCCTGCGAGCGATCTCCTCGTTGGTCATGCCCTCGGCCACCAAGGCGAGTACCTCGACCTCGCGTGGCGTCAGGGCTTCCTTCAGGTGGGCTTTCCATATAACCTCATCAGGGAATAGAACCCTACCGTTAAGAATCTGAACGATGGTCTCATGCCATTGATCACCCGTCAATCTCTTCGATACATACGCTGAAGCCCCCGCCAGAAACCCCTGCATTTGAGCAAGATCAGTCTGATAATGGTGGTGCGCGGTCATCAAAAGTACCCTCACAGTCGGATTCCGCACACGCATCTCCCGACAGGCAGCGATCCCGCTACCCCCGATCAGGCCCACAGCCATAATCACCAGATCTGGTTCAGTCTGGAGCATCTGCTCGAGAGCCCCATCAGGCGTTTCTGTTTCTCCCACCACGGCAAAGCCACGTTCCTCGAGGCAGGCTCTCAGGCCCCGCCGGAAGATGGGTTGATCATCCACAATCAATATCTTGGCTTGCATCATTCCGCTACTTGTATCCCAGGCAGGCACAGTTGCAGCGGTCTGAGATGCCTGTCACCGGCCTATCCTCGGGCCAAACAGTTGCGGGGACGATGCCGTGCTCCGTCACCCGCCACTTACCCAGGAGAGCCAGGAATTCATCCTTTGAACGGGGAAAGATCTCTCCGCGCCCTTTCAGCACTCGGAAGAGATCAGGGTGTTGGTAGATCTGCTCATTGACGAAAGAGAGGATGATGTGGCTGCCTTCTTCCGCCCACTCATATAGTGCCTTGAGGGCATGGGCCAGATCCTCATCTATCAGAAGGTGGGGGAGAAGGCTGAATCCAATGCCTACCCGTCGCTCTTCACCCAGCATCTCCCTCACGGCTGTTGAAGTCAGGAGTTCTTCGGGACGACCCGCGTCACATTGTTCATACCGAACGTTGTGGGGGTTGGTAATGGCCAGGATCTCGCGACCGTAGGCCACGGTGGTGGGGCTGATGTCGCTGTAGACGACTCTTGCTGAGGGGTCGAGGGCCAGGACAGCCTCATGGATGTTCCCGCAGGTGGGCAGACCCGATCCAAAGTCGATGAATCTGTTGAGGCCTTTCTCCTTGACCAGGAAGGTCACCGCCCGCTTCAGAAACTCCCTGTGCATGCGCTGGGATTCCGGCATGTCAGGCAGAGCAGCCTCCACCTGATGGGCCACTTGCCGATCGATGAGGAAGTTGTGGTGGCCTCCCAGCCAGTAGTCTACTACCCGTCCTCCATCCGGTTTGCTTAAGTCTATTTTCATCTTGACATCCTCCTATGAAGCAAACGGTTCCTGCCCTCTCTGACGTAGAATGGCAATACTTACTATCGCCGTCTCTGCCTTCGGTAAACGAGCCACCATGGCGACATTTATCGCTATAGGGCTGTGGCTTTGCGGTTCTCGCTCCCAGGACCGTACTCGTCTTCGCAAAACAAACGCGCCAATCGTCTGCTCCTTTAGCAAGAGCAATCAGCAAGGACAGGCGCTTGCTAAACCAGCAAGGACAGGCGCTTCTACACCTCTCGGTTCCTCCTTTGTACTACTCTGTACGAAGGAAGAGTATATGTACTCCTGGCCCAAACATGCCAGGACAAGTCGATGCGAGTTTTGTGTAAGTTAGTGTTGGGCGGCACTCCTTTACCAATGACGTATATCAAGTATATCACACCACAGTCTGCTTGTCAATGATTCGAATTGAGAGATCCCGTCACGTTTAGTCGGGATTTTGTGTCCTTACAGGATCCCGTCCCACCGGGATCCCGAGGGATGGGAAAGGCATCTACCTTACAGGAGTGCTCACCTCTTCCCTTCTCTCATCCGTTGTCTCAGTTCATAACCTCCCCTGGCCTGACGATCCCAGCCCGTCCCCCGGCCTGGCAAGTATCGGGGCAGGCTGGCATCAACGGGCCAGGGGACCATCGTTTAGCAGTCTGGGTGGATCGATGCCTATTAGGGATCAGTTTTGGCTCTTTTTCCACCCTTGAACCTGCTCGTACATCTCCTGAGCGCTCATTTGGATCGACTCTGTAACCTGCCCTAGCATCTGGGCTAACTCTTCCAGCCTCCCCGGCTCATCGAGGAGTTGAGCTCTGGTGACCGTCCGCTCACCCACTTCTTCCTTGGCCACCTTGAAATGGGCGTCGCCAAAGGAGGCGATCTGGGGGAGGTGGGTGACGCAGAGGACCTGATGGTCAGCCCTCAGCCCCCAAAGTTTGCGCCCTATCACCTCTCCTCCTCGCCCTCCTAGTCCAGAGTCGATCTCGTCGAAGATGAGGGTAGGGGTCTGGTCTACCGTGGAGAGCACGCTCTTCAAAGCCAGCATGAAGCGGCATGTCTCTCCCCCGGAGGCGATCTTGGAGAGAGGCTTGAGCGGCTCCCCTGGGTTGGGAGAGATGATGAACTCTACCTTATCGATCCCTGTGATATCAAAAGCGAACCGCTGGCCATCAACCTCTACCCCCTTAGGGTCCTCGGCTTGCTCCAGGGCTACTGCGAACCTGGCTTTCTCCATCTGTAGGTCCCGAAGTTGCTCCTCCACAGCCTCCGAGAGCCGGTGGGCTGCTTCTCGCCGCGCCAGGGAGAGTTGACCAGCCAGGGAGCCTATCTCCGCTAGCAACTTTTCTTCCGCAGATCTCAGTTCCTCGATCCGCTCCTCGCTATGGACAATCCCTTCCAGTTCCTGGGCGGCTCTCTCGCCGAAGGCCAATATCTCCTCGATGGAGTCGCCATACTTTCGTTTCAGGTTGTAGATCAACCCTAACCGCTCCTCCACCCAGGCCAGCCGCTGGGGGCTATGATCGATAGCATCCCTGTAGGAGCGCAAAGAGTGGGATAACTCCCCCAGTTGCGCGCTCGCCTCCTCGATTGATTTTCGCCTCTCTTGGAGTTGAGGATCGATTTCCTCCAGAGAGGCGAGGATCCGTCTCGCTTTCCCCAATAGGTCGAGGGCCGTCTCTTGATCCTCTCGCCCTTCGTATAGGGCTTCATAGGCGGCGTTGATTTGGGTGATCAACTGCTCGGCGTTGGCCAGTAGGGTGTGCTCTCGCTTGAGTTCTTCCTCTTCCCCAGGCTCTAGTTTAGCGGCTCTGATCTCTCGCACCTGATATTGGAGAAGGTCAACTCGCCGGGCTAGTTCCCTCTCGTCGAATACGAGCCTCTCCAATTCTCGCCGCACTCCATAGAGCGCTTTTACTTTGGCCTCCACCCTTCCCCGAAGATCGATTAGCCCCCCAAAACGATCCAGGAACTCTAGATGCTCCCTGACCCGAAGTAGGCTGAGATGTTCTCCTTGATTGTGGATGTCGATCAGCCGCTGGCCGACCTCTCGCAGAAGGCGGAGGGTGACTATCCGGCCGTTTATGCGGCAGATGTGGCGCCCTTGGCGATTGAGTTCCCGGCTGAGGATAAGATCTCCTTCTCCCTTTACCCCATATTCTTCCAGTAGAGGAAAGAGGAACTCCTGTTGCAACTCCCCCGACAGGGTGAAGACCCCTTCTATTAAGGCTTGGCTTGTCCCGGTGCGGATGAGGTCGCTATCGGCCCTCCCACCCAGGAGTGTGCTCATGGCGTCCACGATGATCGACTTCCCTGCTCCCGTTTCGCCGGTGAGGGCGTTGAAGCCGGGAGAGAGATCTAGTTCCAGGTGGTCGATTAGGGCGAAATTGGAGATGGAGAGGTGGCTGAGCAAACTCCCTCCTAGTTAGCGCAAGCGGCCCACTGCGGCCAAGATGGCTAAGAGAAGGTAGATGATGCGGTAAAAGTCAAGCCAGGCCCAGAACGCCGCTATGGGTATCCTACCCACCGGAAGATGACTAGTAGCCAGAAGGAGCAGGGGGTGGCCTATGAAGTAGCCAAAAGCGACGCAGATGGCAGCCACCACTTGGAGACCTATGCCCCGCTTATATCCGGTGACCCGACTGATCGCTTCGGCGGTGAGAAGGCCCACGGCGAAGGCGATGACTAAACCGCCGATGAGGGGGATCCAGATAAAGCGGCTTAATATGCCCCCTAAGATTACGCCCACTATGGCCGAGGGGAGGCCAGCGGCCAGAGCCAGGGCGTAATGTCTGGGGGAGAGATCGTAAGTGGGAATCCTATGTAGTTGGGCACATTCGCGGCAGCGCCAGCCTACGGGGTGGCGGATAGCGCATTCAGGGCAGATGGGCTTGCCGCATTTGTTGCAACGCAAGAGGGTCTCCCGATTGGGGTGGTTGGCACAGTGCATAACTTCTTCGGTCATAATCAGCTCTACTTGAGCCTCTTTTGCAGGGTCTTGTAGAAATAGTCTCGCGGTTGGGTTCTGAGAAGGCGACAGAGGTGTTCACTGGTCCTGACCACCACGCTGTCGCCGTTCAGAAGTTCTTGATGTATCTGGCCGTCTATGGTGAGAGTGGCTGGTTGGTCGCTCTCGATGGTCACTTCTATCTCGGAATGGGCAGGGAGCACCAGGGAGCGGGTGGGCGAGAGGTGGGGAGCGATGGGGGTTACTAGTAGGTCCCTCAATCGGGGGTCGAGGATAGGCCCTCCAGCGGCCAGAGAGTAGGCTGTGGAGCCCGTAGCCGTGGCTACGATCACTCCATCGGCGATGTAGGTGATCACCTCCTCGCCATCTACGGAGGTGGTGAGATGTAACGCCCGGGCCATCACCCCCCGGGCGACAACCACATCGTTGAGAGCCTCATAGGCCTCTATCTGGGTGCCTCCGCGAAGGGGGGTAGCCTGGAGCATATTGCGCTCCTCCACCCAATAGTCGCCCTCAAGAACAGCGGTGAGTTTCCCCGCCACCTCTTCAGGCTCGGCCTCAGCCAGGAACCCCAGGTGTCCCATGTTCACCGCCAGGATGGGGGTACCATGGGCGGCGGCGAGACGGGCGGCCCGCAATACGGTTCCGTCGCCTCCTAGGGTGACCAAGAGATCGAGTTCTGCGATGCGACGAGCGATCTTTTCCTCCTCCCAGGCGGAGACTAGCCAGGGATCGAGCCCCTTAGAGCGAAGTTCTTCCCTTATCCCCTCGGCTAAAGGACGTGATTCGGGTATCCGGGGGTGGAAAAGGAGGGCTATTCTCTTCACCATTTATCCTCCAATCGCTCTCTCAGCCACTCCTCAAGGTGGCCTATCTCCACTTGTGCCTCTTGGCCGGTGGTCATCTCTCGGGCGGTTGTCTCCCCCCTTCGTCTCTCCTCCTCACCGAGGATAAGGGTATACTCTACCCCCTCCCGGTCCGCCTCTCTCATCTGGGCTTTCAGGCTGCGATCCCCGAAACTCATGATAGCCCTGAACCCAGCCTCCCGCAGTCGGTCGACGAGCCTCAGACCTTCCCCTTTAGCCTTCGAACCGTGGTAGGCCAAAAAGATTTGGGGGCGGGGCCAGGCGGGAACCTGAACCCCTTGGGCCTTCATGGTCATGATGACCCGTTCCAGCCCTATGGCGAAGCCAATACCGGGGGTATCCCTTCCTCCTATCTCTTTAGCCAACCCATCGTATCGGCCGCCGCCACCCACGGCGTTCTGGGCCCCGATCCCGGGAGCCCATACCTCGAAGACGGTCTTGGTGTAGTAATCGAGGCCTCGCACTAGTCGATGGTTCAATTGATAAGGTATCCCCAGGAGGTTAAGTTGCTCCTGTAGGGTTGCGAAATGCTCCGCACATTCAGGGCAGAGGAAGTCGAGGCTCTTGGGAGCGGCCTCGATGATGGGTTGGCAACCCTCGTTCTTACAATCGAGGAGCCGCAAGGGGTTTCGCTGCAAGCGAGCCCGGCAGTCGGTGCAGATCTCCCCCTCTTTTCCCTGGTAGTAGTGTATCAGCGCCTCTATATAGGCGGGACGACAATTCTGGTCTCCGATACTATTCAATTGGAGACCTAGACCTCTGAGCCCCAGACCTTCGTAGAACCGCCAGGCCAAGGAGATAACCTCGGCATCGAGGGCTGGATCCTGAACTCCTATCGCTTCGCAATTGAATTGGTAGTGCTGGCGGAAGCGGCCTGCCTGGGGACGCTCGTACCGGAAGATGGGGAGGATAGAGTAGAGTTTAACCGGTTGGGGAAGGACATACATGCCGTGTTCCAGATAGGCCCGCATCACGGAGGCGGTGGCCTCAGGAAGGAGGGTGAGGCTATCTTTTCCCTTGTCCTGGAAGGTGTACATCTCCTTCTCCACTATATCGGTAGTCGCACCGATGCCCCGGGTGAAGAGGGGTGTCTCCTCGAACATGGGGAGGTCTATCCGCTCATACCCGTAGAGGGTGGAGAGACGACGGATCTGCTCTCTGATGAACCCCCAGTAGGGTTGGTCCTGGGGCAGGATATCTTGTGTGCCTCGTGGCGCCCGATACAACGAACCTCCTTTTAGGGGGATTATAATGGATTTCCGCATCCACTACAAGACCGTGCTGTGGCCAAAGGAGTTCGAGACTGTTGAAAAAGTGGGATAAAATTTTTGGCAATCGATAATTTCTCCCACAAACCGTTAGAATTTCAATGATTGGAGGGACAGAAAGCAGGAAGACATACTGCGGATGCAATTTCTTTCCCACTATGCTAGACGAGGAGGCGTTTTTCAGCACCCTCGAGTTCCGGGTTTGCCGAAGGAGCGTAAGTGGGATAGAATTATGTATTCTGAAAAAGGGAGTGTGACTTCTTGACGTTATTGTTCGCTTCTATCGGTGTGGCCTTGGTCTTCGATTTCCTAAACGGCTTCCACGATAGTGCTAACATCGTGGCCACCATGATCTCTTCTGGGGCTATGACTCCTCGCAAGGCTTTATCTATGAGCGCCATCGCCCATTTCTGCGCTCCCTTCTTATTCGGGGTGGCGGTGGCTACCACCATCGGCAAGGATCTGGTGAGCCCGGGCAGCGTGACCATCGTCGTGATCCTGGCCGCCTTGGTGAGCGCTATAGTCTGGAACCTGATAACTTGGGCTTTGGGGCTCCCTTCCAGTTCTTTTCACGCCCTGCTGGGGGGGCTGGTAGGCGCGGTAGGGCTGGCGGAGGGGCTAGGGGCCATACAGATGAGCGGCCTACTGAAGGTGGTAGTGGCTCTCGTGATCTCACCGCTTTTGGGTCTGACGATAGGCTATCTTCTTATGAAACTGGTTCTCTTCCTGGCGCGAGGGGCTTCTCCCCGTATCAATACGCTTTTCAAGCGTCTACAAGTCATAACCTCGCTAGCCTTGGCCTTGAGTCATGGTACCAACGATGCTCAGAAGACGATGGGGATAATCGGTATGAGCCTGGTGGCTGCTGGTTGGTCGCGGGATTTCGTAGTCCCTTGGTGGGTGATCGCGCTCAGCGCAGCGGCCATATCTTTGGGCACCGCCTCTGGAGGGTGGCGGATTATCAGGACCCTGGGGGCGAAGATATATCGTATTCGGCCCATCCATGGCTTCACCTCCCAGGTTACCTCGGCTACGGTGATCCTGAGTGCGGCCCTCCTGGGGGGGCCGGTCTCCACCACCCAGGTGGTTAGTTCAGCCATTATGGGGGTAGGTTCGGCGGAGAGGTTATCGAAAGTTCGTTGGGGGGTGGCGGGCGAGATCTTCACCGCCTGGGTCCTTACTTTGCCCATCACCGCCCTTTTGGCAGCACTGTTGTACATCCCGATGAGTTCTTTCTTGGGAGGGGGATAGTCATGAGCATTAGAAGGCTATTCGGGGGGAAGGAAGATAAGTTCATACGGCTTCTCATCGAACAGGCGGCCAAGACCCTGGAGGGTATGGAAGGGTTGGAAGAGTATATGAAGGATCGGGACAGAGAGGCGGCGGAGAAGGTTACCAGGGCGGAAAAGGAGGCGGATGAATTGCGTCGTATCCTCATCGATGAACTAAACCGTACCTTCGTCACCCCCATCGACCGGGAGGATATATTCGCCCTCTCCAGGGCCATCGACGATATCCTAGATTACGGCTATTCCACGGTGGATGAGATGACCATCCTCAACGTGGAGCCCAACTCTTACCTGCGACGGATGGTATCCCTCCTGAAGACGGCAGCCAACGAGATCTATATGGCCACCTTGCGCGTGAAGGATCACCCCGGGGTGGCCAATGAGCACGCTTTGCGAGCCAAAGCCCTGGAGAATCGGGTGGAGGACGTCTATCGCGAAGCGCTGGCCGATCTCTTCAGTGGGCCGAAAGATGTGGAGCATGTGGTGGAGATGCTCAAGTTGAGGGAGATATACCGACACTTGAGCAATTCCGCCGACCGAGGGGACGAAGCGGCCAATGTCATCACCGATATCGTGGTCAAGATGAGCTAAAAATCGCCTCTTTTCGCACTTCGGGGATGTGGCTTCCTATGCGTATCGCCCTTCCTTGTTGTTCCAGGCCCGGAGTATCAGAATCTTGGCCAGTTCTCTCCTATCCATAGTTCTTCCTCAGTCAAGGGATAGTCTAGCCTATTTTTGACCCACTCGTAGACCTGGAAGTAAGCCCCTTTCTCCTTCAAGCCTGGTGACCAGGGAGAGTGAGGCGTAACCTGAAGCGCTCTTTGGCCTCCCTCAGATGAAGGAGCCTGGTTGTATTTCCCTAGCGGTGGTGATACTATCGGTAGTGGACTCTGAAGTCAGGGGGTGCATTTCGTGTCTCGCCGATGGGTGCTTGTTATCCCCATCCTAATTGGGATCTTGGCTATCACCTGCCTACTATTCCAGGTGGGGACGATCCCCCAGCGGAGCCTCAAGCCCTCACCTGACTGGAGCCGGGGCCTGAGGGTGAGCAGGGGTGAGGGAAGGTGTGCTGATATAGCCATGGCTGTCGAGGAGGGAGATCTCTACCTCGTCTGGACCCTCCTGCGCGGGGAGGAGGCACTTCTCCATTTCGCCAGGCTGGATAGAGAGGGTCATCCAATCACCGATAGAGACCTATCGAGTGGGCTATCCCTTCCCCGCCAGAACCGCATCTTGGTAGGGTCAGATAGCTCTCTCCACCTCTTCACCCTGGCTCGACAGGAGGCCGATGCCCACCAGGGCCTTTTCCATCTCACCCTGAGCCCAGAGGGCGCCCCCCTATCAGAGCCAGAACTCCTCTCCCTTCCTGGCTGGGAGGTGAAGAGTTACGACCTGGCTGGCGATCCAGATGACACCCTCCACATCTTCTGGTCGGGGGAAGATGAAGATGGCCCTCACCTTTTCTACCTACGCCTAGAGCGAGGCATCGCCTCTGGCTCTGAACCCTTGGTCCCCGGAGGGGTGGAGCCGGCTGCAAGGATCGATAGGGATGGCCATCTCCACTTCATCTGGATCGAGGAGGGCGAGCGCGAGGAGGAAGCGATCTATGCCGCCACCTTCCCTGGGGGGGTGGTCACTTCAACCAGAGGGGTGAAACTCCTCGACATACAGAAGGGGATAGGGGTAATTCGCTCCAGCCCCGTCTTGGGCCTTGATAGTCGATATGGCTACCTGATTTGGACGGTAGAGCAGCGGGCCGGGCTCGCGGCGGGCACCGTTGAGGGCTGGTACGCCTTCTTCCCCCTAGAGAAGCCCCAGTCAACTACCCCTCTTCCCTTTGACCTGCCCGCCGTTGAGAGGCCCATCTACACCGAATATGAATCCCCCTATAGTTACCACTATCTAATGCCCCTGTCCGCTCGCCTCCCCTCGGTTAGCGATCTTATCGATATGCCGGCCACGATAGGGACTCAAGGGGAAGAACTTCCAGTCGTCTTTAGGCTCAATGTCAATTACGGGTATCGTAGGAAGTTTCAGATCGCTATGGCCGTATTCAAGGAGGGACGCCTTGTGGGGTACCAGTTGGCGGGCAAGAGCGGCTACCATTCTTCTCGCCCCACCCTCCTTGCTGATGATGAAGGCAACCTTCATCTGGCTTGGATCGACTCCACCGGTGGCGATTCGACCCATCTCTACTATGCCAGCACCTCACCGTTGGTTAAAGCCCATCTCGATCGCCTAACGGGGGAAGACCTCCTCTCTGGGGCCGCGAAGATGACCCTTGGTTCCATCTTGGGCCTCCTACTTGTGGTATTGATGCCCCTCTGGCTGGCTCCGGCTCTTATCTGGGGCTTCGTCTGCACCGCCGTAATCCGCTTCGACGATCTGGGGACCAGGCGAGGGAAGATCGGCTTGGCCCTAGCGCTGCTCATCTACCTTGCGACCAAGCTCCTAATGTTGCCCTCTTTCTTTTCTTATGTCCCCTTTTCGGCCTGGTTCCCCCTCCTGCCCAGCAGCCTCTCCCCCCTTCTGATGGTAGGGACCCCCCTATTCGTCAGCGGAGGGGCAGCGGCCATAGCCATCTGGTTCCTGTGGCGCGTGGAAAGCAGGGAATTATTGGCGGCTTTGCTAGCCTTCGCTCTCCCTGATGCGCTCCTGACGCTAATGGTCTATAGCCCCAGCATTCTAGGCATGGCTTGGTAGGGCTCTTCCTACCCTCGGTGGGGGCCCAATCACATCACTGGACTAGCCTCTTGGGAAGGCTCTGCTTTACACCTTCTTGCAAACCTATAGTTTGTGAACCTTCGTTGACAGGGGAACCGAGTTATGATATGATTTTTATAGTTGGGACCTATCAAAAGAGTGCACAGATGTCAGAAGAGAGTTATAGAGTGATATATGTAAGGGTCTTGAGAGCACGGAGCGAGGCTTCGTGCTCTCTCCATGGGTAGAGATGGCTAAGTTCATTTTCTGCACCGGGGGTGTGGTCTCTTCGGTAGGCAAGGGGGTCACCGCGGCTTCCATCGGTCGCCTCCTAAAGAGCCGGGGGATCGCCGTCTCCATCCAGAAACTGGATCCTTATATCAACGTCGATCCAGGGACCATGTCTCCCTACCAGCATGGGGAGGTCTACGTCTTAGAGGATGGTGCGGAGACGGACTTGGATCTGGGGCATTATGAGCGGTTCATCGACGAGAACCTCACCCGCTCTTCTAATGTGACCGCTGGTCAGATCTACCAAGCGGTCATCGCCAGGGAAAGGAAGGGAGATTATCTGGGGGGAACCATCCAAGTGATACCCCATATCACCGATGAGATAAAGGAGAGCATCATAAGGGTAGCCCGGGAGACGGGCGCGGAGGTGGTGATCACCGAGGTGGGTGGCACCGTGGGCGACATCGAGGGATTGCCCTTCTTGGAGGCCCTCCGCCAGATGCGCAAAGATATGGGCCGGGGGAATGTCCTCTATGTTCATCTTACCCTCCTCCCCTATATCTCCTCCACCGGCGAACTCAAAACTAAGCCCACCCAACACAGCGTGAAGGAGTTGCGGAGCATCGGCATCCAGCCCGATGTCATCGTCTGCCGTTCCGACTACTCGGTGGATGATAAATTGAAGGAGAAGATCGCCCTCTTCTGCGACGTGGAGGTCCGGGCTGTCATCCCCCTCATCACCGTGCCCACTATCTACGAAGTCCCTCTCCTCTTGGAGGAGGCAGGGCTTGGAGATTTCATTATGGAGCGGTTGGAACTGCCTAGGCGGCGCAAGGATCTCTCTGCCTGGCGGGAGATGGTAGAGAAGATGAAAGAACCGAAAGAGCGACTTCCCATCGGTGTGGTGGGGAAATATGTGGCCCTGCCGGACGCCTACATCAGTGTGCGAGAGGCGCTGCGTCATGCTGCCCTCTACCACGATAGAGAGGTGGAGATAGATTGGATCGACGCCGAGGAGTTAGAGAAGGGGAGGGGATGGGAGCATTTGGACGAGGTGGGGGGGATTGTCATCCCTGGAGGGTTCGATGTGCGAGGGATAGAGGGGAAAATCAAAGCCTGTCGCTATGCCCGAGAGAAGAAAGTGCCCTATCTTGGCCTCTGTCTGGGGATGCAGGTGATGATTATAGAGTTAGCCCGTCACGCTCTGGGGAGCGAGGAACCCAACAGCACGGAGTTCGATCCCCAAACCAGATACCCGGTCATCGACCTTTTGCCAGAGCAGAGGGGCATATCGGAGATGGGAGGCACCATGAGGTTGGGGGGTTACCCCTGTCGGGTCCTGCCTCACACTCTAGCCTTCAAGACCTATGGTCAGGAGTTGATCTCGGAGAGGCGAAGGCACCGCTTCGAGGTGAACAACGACTATAGAGAGTTACTCAAGGAAGCGGGCCTCATCATAAGCGGCACCTCTCCCGATGGCTGTCTGATAGAGATCGCGGAACTCAAAGATCATCCCTGGATGGTGGGGACTCAGTTCCATCCAGAGTTCAAGTCCCGACCCAACCGGCCTCACCCCCTTTTCCGCGACTTCATCGGCGCGGTCAAAGAGGCGGAAAAAGAGGGTTGAAACCCTCAGATGTTACCATCCCTGGCCTACATCAACCAGCCTGTCCCCCGGCCCCTGGCCCAAGTCGTACCAGGACGGGCTGGCAAGTACCGGGGCAGGCTGGCATTAATGCTTCGCACCCTGCGCTTCCCACAGGGATGCTTTACGTACAGCACGGGCGGGCCAGGGACAGGCTGAGGTCACCTAAGATTTTAAGGGAGGTTTATGGTCTCATGGAGATCTACCTAGACACAGCGAAGATCGAGGAGATAAGGGAGGCGGTAAAGTGGGGCGTCATCAGGGGGGTGACCACTAACCCCTCCCTGATGATGAGGGCGGGCCGGAGCGACTACCGCCAGGTCACCCAAGAGATATGCTATCTGGTACAAGGCCCCGTCAGCGCCGAGGTGACGAGCGAGGAGGCGGAAGGGATGGTCGCCGAGGCGGAGAAGATAGCCTGCTGGTCCCCCCATGTGGTGATCAAGATGCCGGTGACCGCCGAAGGTCTGCAAGCCATCTATGCCCTCTCCCAAAAAGGGGTTGAGGAGACCATCTGCCAGGATTGCAGGTGGGAAGGGGAATGTGAAACGGACAAGGAGACCGCTTGGCGTCTGGCGACCGCCCAAGGGATTCGCACCAACGCCACCCTGACCTTCTCTCCTAATCAGGCTCTCTTGGCCGCCCAGGCAGGAGCCACCTTCGTCTCCCCCTTCATAGGTCGTCTGGACGACATAGGTCATGATGGGATGGCTATCCTGGCAGAGATCGTGGAGATCTTCGACTACTACGATTTCGATGCCCAGATCATCGCCGCTAGCATCCGCCACCCCCTGCATGTAACCCAGGCTGCCCTGGCCGGAGCCCACATCGCTACTGTTCCCTACCCAGTACTTCTGAAGATGATAAGACACCCCCTTACCGACGTAGGTATCGAGCGTTTCTTAGCCGACTGGAAGAAGGTGAGTGGCTAGGCCGGCGACGCTTTTCTCTACGCCCGCCCCACATCATCAGGGCGGGCTTTATTATCTTTTGGGCGGTCTGTTGTATAATGTTAAGCGAGGGGAGATATGCCGCGTACATACGTAGCCCTGGACATCGAGACCACGGGGTTGGATCCAGAGCGGGATGCTATCATCGAGATCGGAGCGGTGAAGTTTCGCGGCCAGGAAGTTCTAGATACCTGGTCTAGCCTGGTTAACCCCCAGCGTCTCATCCCCTATAACATCCAACGGCTCACTGGGATAACCCCGGAGGGGGCAAATAGAGCCCCTTCCCTTTTCTCCCTCCTGGGGACTCTCTCCCGATTCGTAGGCCATCACCCCCTCGTGGGTCACAATATCGCTTTCGACCTGGCCTTCCTGGGGAAGCAGGGCCTCTTTCTCGCCCATCAAGCGCTGGACACTTTCAAGTTAGCCACAAGCCTCGTCCTCTATCTCTCCAGTTATAATTTAGGCGCTCTGGCCCAAACCTTAGGGGTTTCTCAGGAAGAGGAACATCGTGCGCTAGCCGACGCCTTGACGACCAAGGAGGTTTTTGGGGCTCTTTGGGAGCGGGCCCTGCGCCTAGATCTGAAAACCATCCAGGAGATAAACCGGCTGGCCCTGGGGGGCGATTGGCCGTTACGCCACTTCTTCCTTGACCTGGAGGGCGAGAAGGCCGCAACCTTTGGTGCAAGCCTCCGGGAGCAGTTGATAGCCAGGAGGGGCCAGGAGGCGCACCTCGGCCCTCTCTTCCCCCTGACGGTTGAATCGAAGCGATTCAAGCCTACCTCCAACCCTAAGCCTCTTGATGTCGAGGCCTTGAGTGCCACCTTGGGGGAAGGAGGTCCCCTAAAAGAACACCTTCCTCATTATGAGTATCGCCCCCAGCAGGTGGAGATGCTCAAAGCCGTGGCCAGGGCCTTCAACGAGGGGGAGCATCGCCTTATCGAAGCGGGTGCCGGTATCGGCAAATCCCTGGCCTATCTTCTACCGGCGGTGCATTTCGCCGTGGAGAACGGCCGGCACGTGGTCGTCTCCACCAATACCATCAACCTCCAGGATCAACTCTTCAAGAAAGACATCCCCGACCTACAAGAGATCCTACCTCTGGAGTTTCGGGCCGCTCTCCTCAAGGGGCGGAGTAACTACCTCTGTCTGCGAAAATTCTCTTACTTGAAGCGTCAAGGGGGGCTAACCGTCCCAGAGATCGGCGTCCTGGCCAAGATCCTGGTCTGGCTTCCCACGACGATGACCGGCGATAGGGTGGAATTGAACCTCTTGGAGGGGGAGGAGCAGGTCTGGGCTAGGCTCTCTGCCCAGGAGCCCTGCGAGCCAGAGAAATGCCCGTTCCTGAGAGAATGTTACTTCTACCGCGCCCGTCGCAGGACGGAGGGGGCTCATATCATCGTGGTGAACCACGCCCTTCTCCTCTCAGATATGATGATTGAGAACCGAGCCCTCCCCGAATATCGGCATCTCATCATCGATGAGGCCCATCATTTAGAGGATCGAGCCACCGAGCAACTGAGCGCGGAGGTCGATCAGCGCTGGATCTACGCTCTCTTAGAGAGGATCAATTCTCGAAGGAAGGCCTACGGGTTGCTCAACCGCCTATCCGCCTCTCTGAAGGGGAGGGGTGTACCCCCCACCCTAGGGCGCGAGGTGGAAGGCTACATGGAAGTGGTGCGACAACAAGTGATCAATACCAGGGAGGCTTTACGCACCTTCCTAGAGGCCCTCTCCCTCTTCCTGGCGCAGCATCACCGGGGCAACGAGCGGTACGATGAACGGATACGCCTTACCCCCGCCCTCCGAGCCCAGCCCGACTGGGTTCAGGTGGAGATGGCCTGGGAACCTCTATCTCAGGGCTTGGCCAGGCTGGCCGAGGGCTTAAAAGTGGTCCACCGAGGCCTCTTGGGCCTGGGAGAAGAGTACGACGACCTCCTCCTCGAACTTAGGGGGAGGGAAGGCGAACTCCATACCCTCCGCCAGGAGATGGAGGCCGTCATAGCCCAACCCCAGCCAGGACGGATCTATTGGGCCACCATCGCCGCAGGGGAAGGACACATATCCCTCCACGATGCCCCCCTTCACGTGGGCGATATCCTGAGGGAGAACCTCTTCGCCCCCCTGGAAACCCTGCTCCTCACCTCCGCGACCCTTCGGACAGGAGGAGAGTTCGGCTATATTCGGGAGCGCTTAGGGCTTGAAGATGCCGAAGAAGTGACCCTGGGCTCCCCCTTCGATTATGAAACCTCCACCCTCATATTCATACCCACCGATATCCCAGAGCCCAACACGCCCGGCTACGTTAAGGCCGCGAATGAGGCCCTCTTTCATCTCTGCCTGGCTGTGGGGGGCAAGACATTGGCCCTTTTCACCTCCAAAGCCCATCTCTTGGAAGCCCATAAAGCCTTGGCTCGGCCATTGGAAGAGAGAGGGATCCAAGTCTATGGCCAAGGGATCGATGGTTCCCGACATCGTATCTTGGAGAACTTCCGGCGTCAGCCCCAAAGCGTCCTTCTGGGGACGCGGAGTTTTTGGGAGGGGATAGATGTGATGGGCGAGGCTTTGAGTTGTCTAGTCATCGCTCGGCTTCCCTTCCCCGTTCCCGACGACCCCATCATCGCCGCCCGGAGCGAGGCCTACGAGGACCCCTTCGGCCAGTACGCCGTCCCCCAGACGGTGCTCCGCTTTCGGCAGGGGTTTGGCCGCCTTATCCGCTCCAAGACCGACCGGGGGGTAGTGGTAGTGCTGGACAAAAGGGTCCTCACCAAATATTATGGAAGTGTCTTCATCGATTCCCTGCCCCAATGCACCATTAAGCAAGGCTCAGTAGAAGAGTTGCCCCAAGTGGCGGCGACGTGGATTGAGAGGCTCTTGTAATTGGCAGGGAGAACCATGTCCGTCAAGTGGGAATGCTTGGATTGCGGATACGTATGGGATGGGACACCAAACGAAGAGCGAATACGCAGAGCATTTTGTCCGCGTTGTAAGTCCCACTATGTCTATCCAGGGTGGGGAACAAAGAGATGGACCCAGGTCTCCGCCATCGTGAAGAACATGCGGGGAAACCGATGCGAGCATTGCGGGGCCACAGACACAACCCTTAACACTCATCACAGGGTTCCCGTGAGTGAAGGAGGAGGTAGTCAGGCTGCAACCCTAGTAGTTCTTTGCCACGGTTGTGATTATAAACAACATAACCCTCTGGCATGGTTTATGGGCATTGTAGTTCCATAGAAGCATGTCTATGTGGCTACCCAGATTGTTACGGCTTTACTTTTGGCAGTTGCACTTGGTATCTGCATCGTATTCACTAAGATAGAAGCCCAGCCTATGCGGTAGATAAGGCGAGTTTAGATGTTTGTTACCGTCATGTCTCATATATGTATTGCTGTCAGGAGGAGTAGCCTATGATCTCAGCCAGTGATTTGAGAAAGGGTGTCACCTTCGAGTATGAAGGCGACCTCTGTCGCGTCTTGGAGTATCAGCACTCCTTTATCGGCCGAGGGAGCGCCAACGTGAAGGTGAAGTTGCGCAACCTCAAGACGGGAGCCACTATAGAGCGGGTCTTCGGCGCCGATGAGAGGTTTGAGGAGGTGCGCCTCGAACTGCGGGAGGTGCAATACCTCTACAGCGATGGCGATCTATACTACTTCATGGACACGGAAACCTATGAGCAGCCGGCGCTCAGCGCCGAGACCTTGGGAGAGAGGGTCGATTACCTCAAAGAAGGGCTGACACTCCATATTTCCATGCACGAGGGGCGGCCGGTGGAAGTGGAACTCCCTGTCACCGTGGATCTGGAGGTCACCCAGACCGGGCCCGGAATCAAAGGGGATACCGCTACCGGGGCCACCAAGAAAGCCACTCTAGAGACAGGAGTAGTGGTACAGGCACCCCTCTTTGTAGAAGAGGGCGATATGGTGCGGGTGGATACCCGCACCGGAGAATATCTAACCCGCGTAAAGGGGTAAGGATGGACTACTTCGACCAGGTCGCCCAAGAGTGGGATGACTGCGAGCCAGACATTTCGATGAGACGGTCACGAGAAACGGCCATGAGCAGGCCGGGCTCTCTCCAGAGATGGTAGTGGCTGATGTGGGCACGGGGACCGGCTTCATGATCCAGGGGCTGGCTCCCTCATGAGAAAGGTCTACGGTTTCGACGAATATCAGTTGTTACCCTGTTTGCAAAGGCAACCTTGGTTTTAGCCCTTAAGGCTCTTTTTCTGGTTGGTCCACCTTTGGTGGTGGCAACTCGGGAGCGGTGGGCTCGCTGGCGCTGAGCAGTTTATCCTCGAACCTCCCCAGTTTCTTTTCCGCCTCATCGTATTTCTTTCTGGCTCGCTCTATGTGGCCCCCTAGGGTGTCGTAATCCTCTTTGAACCGCCCGAAATCGCCTTGCAGGCGAGCCAGGTACCGCATTATCTCTTGGGCCCGCTTTTCGATTTGCAAGCCGCTGAGGCCCAAGGCGATAGCCTGCAGGTAGGCGTAGAAACTGTTGGGGGAGACGGGGATGACCCGTTTCTCCAATGCGTAGTTGAGGAGGCTCTTCTCCTCGCCTAGGGCCTCGTCTCGGATGATGGTCTCGTAGTAGACGTTCTCGGCCGGGATGTACATGAGGGCGAAGTTGAAGGTGCCCTCATCGGGGAGGATATATTTGCGGGCGATGTCGTCGATGTGACCCTTCACCGCGCGAACGAACTCCCGTCGGTGGCGCTTCCGTTCTTCCCCATCTTCCACCACCATCATACGCTGGAAAGACTCCAGCGGGAACTTAGAGTCCACCGGCACCATTCCCGCTTTGAGGATGATCACCGCATCGACCCGCTCTCCGCTACGGAAGGTATGCTGGAGTTTGTACTGCTCCGGGCTAAGGATTTGGGAGAGGAGGTCCCCCAGGAATAGTTCTCCGATGCCGCCGCGCAACTTGGGAGCCCGCAGAAGGTCGCTGAGGCCGGAGATCTCTTTCCCCACCTCCTCCATATAGCGGCTAGTGCGGGCCAACTCTCCCAAGTTTTGCTGGATCTGGCCAAAGGATTGGGTGGTGGCCTCCTGGATGCGCCGGTCCGAGTCTAAAAGCCGTTCGGTCAGACTGTTGATGCGGGAGTTGGTCTGAAGCCATACCACAATCAGAACCAAGACAATTAGGCCCAGAAAACCTAAAATCGCTAGTTCCATCTCCACCTCCTCTTGGTTCCCCAATTAGGCAATTCCATTATAGCACAAACGAGCGGATGAGAAAGCCTCATCCGCTGGTTCGTTGCGTAACTTCTACCTTCCTACGCTGGGAGCCGGGCCATGGTTAACTCGTTTGGAAGCAGACAGGCGCATGTTCGCCAGCCGATTGTTAGGCGCGGTGCTGTGTTAGGCCAAATTGATGCCCCTCCAACACCAAACCATTCCTGCCATAAATCACTCTTACAGAACCACTTTTTCTGGCCAGGGCTCTTGCTTTGAAGTTCCCCAGAGCCTGCTAATGTACTCTATTGAGAACAAGTCCTGTAATAGATGCAGCCAATAGGTCCCGTTGTTAGAAAGAACTATCTCATCCCCATCGTCCTTCAAGAATCCAACGAAAGATAATGGCCTTATAAATTTTCCGTAGACTTTATCAAATTCTTTTCCAAACCTTTTCTTGAAATCGCTTCTTTTGAACCTTGTCTCATAAACCCTCCAGTAAAGCCATCCTGCCATTTGCATGCTTTCTGTCAGATCAAGTGATAGGGCAATGGGCATCTTTCCACCTTCGAGGGCCCTGATATACTCTTGAGCATTGAAGGTATTGAGGTAAAAAACGTCCTTGAGGTAAGATCCTCCGCTTGCGCCAAGACCAATGTAGAGAGGCACTGTCACAGAACAATACTTTGGAACTCCTGGCCTAGTGAAGGCCCAAACAGAGGTTCTTTCAAAGCCTGAGCCATAAAAGATCCTCTCTAGGATGCCAAGCATCTTTCTTCTCCCGAAGATGCTAGCGCTTTTGCAGTCCTTTTCTTTAGCGATCTGTGCCCATTTAGTATAAGGAAACTTGAAGAGAGGGTGGGCTGCAATCTGATCGACTCCCATCTCAACCAGGAGATGGCCTGCTTGCTGTACCTCGCTGTAGGTCTGATTAGGTAATGCGAAAATGATGTCTGCATTGACGCATTTGAAGCCCTTGCCAAGAGCCCCTTCGACTGCTGCCCTTACTTGTTCGACAGTATATGGTCTGTGAAGGGCCTTTAAGTGGTGGTCTTGGAGGGCTTCCACTCCAATGCTCAGATGCTCTACACCCATGGAGATGATGGCCTTGAGATTGTCTATACTCAAATCATTTGGATGGCTTTCCATATGTATGTCGCACTGCATATTAAAGGCTTCAAAGACATGCTCCAAAATCTTATCAAGGCCACTATAGAGCATTGTTGTGGGTGTTCCGCCACCGATGTAAAAGGAGGTCACAGGCCTATTGCCAATCAGCGCAGAATAGATATCAATCTCTTTTTTAACAGCATTTGTGTATCTTTCCGCTACCTCAGGATCATAAATCTCCTTGTTGTAAGGACAGTAAGGGCAGATTTGGCGACAGAAGGGGATATGAAGATACAGTCCTAATTCGTCTATATCCTGAAACCTGCTCTCGAGCAGGGGGATCTTGCTTTCAAGTGCAGTATGACTCTCTTGGGTCAATAATCTCCTAAGTTGGGTTCTAAGGAAACCTTCAAGCCACATCAAATAAATCCCCTGATCCTACTTTACTTGAAGCAAATTGCGCCTAACAGCCTGGTGCCATCCTCACTGAGGTAACGGCGGAGGTTCACGGATAGGCGAATGTCCCGAAGGGCAAAGCCCGCAGCGTATATGCTGTGTTAGGCGATGCGGTGCCGCCATCTCAACGTCGTCTCCAATTGCTATCGCAGTTCGTCCATGCGTAGCCCCACCCTCATGGTTCACGCACGCAGCGGTAGCCGTGGCGGGGGTTTCCCCAGTTCTTCGGCTGGTGACCGATCACTCCGCCGTATCGACCCCCACCGGTGTAGGGGACGTACCAGGCTTCTTCCTCGTCGTATTCGTCGGCCGACCAGTAGTAGATAGGCGACTCATCCGGAGCCCACAATGGGGTGTCCTTGTTGGGCTGCCTGCTGCAGTCGGCATTCCTAGACTCGCCGTCCCAGGTGCACCCGGCGTTCTCACCATGCCACACGAGCGAGCGGACGATCTCGTCGGTGGTGGGCATGCGCCAGATACCCTGCGGCTCGGTCATCAAGGTCATGCCATCCTTGCTCAGGTACCGGCAGAGACCGGTGGTCTCCATATCTTTCGCCGTAGCGTCCCTGTCTTCGTACCCCGGCTTGTCTCCAAAGCCAACCGGGGGCACACCGTAAAGAGCGATGTCGTTCCACGAGAGGTTCGCTCCGGGGAGTAGCCTGCCCGCTACCCGGCTCGGGCCTATCCCCTCAGACCAACCGGGCCCGGCCGGCGCCCACGCTAGCGTTACGCCGTGGCCTTCAATCAGCCGCGCGCCCCGGTCGCCGTCGTCAACCCGGTTCAGCAGCAAGGGCGCAAAGAGAGCCGTTACTGAGATAAACACTAGTAGTGGAGGTGTTAGGGCCACGATGTAACGCCGGTTGCGCCGAAGCCAACTTTCAGGAGGCGCCCACCCTTGGGCGCGTCGCTGTCGTCGGTAGCGACCCTCGAGAAGAAACAGCACACCGGTGGCGACCAACAGGCCGCTAATAGGGAACCAGCCCAACATCCAACTTAAGGTCAGACCGCCAAGACACGCCTGTAGCCACCAGCGCCATGCGGTAAAGGCACCGCCAATCAGAATGATCAGCCAGCCCCCAAGGCGGGGCCAAGTGAGTGCCATCAGTGTAAAAGCCAGACACACCGCAGCGGGCACCAGGTAGGGTAACCGGTTGTACCACGCCCCCCACCAACCCTCGTAATACATCTCCCCCACGCCCCAGAATGTCCAGAAGGCAGTCGTCAGAATTATCAATCCCGTGGCAATGTACCCGGGGAGCCGGCGCTTGAATTCCGTACGAGTCATGATTCACCTCCTATGCAGAGGGCTATCGACCGATGCACGATTCATTCCCTTTCTCTCCGCCAAGAGGCGAGGAAGAGCAAGCCTGCCACGAGAGGCGGCAAGGCCATGGTGGACCAGACAATGGCCACCATCTGGCGGTAACCACCGCGAAACAGAATGGCCCAGAGCAGGAAAGCGGTGACCAATAGGGCTACTCCCACCAGGAGGCTTCCGCCGATCCCTTCCCACCTCCAGGCCACCAGGGTGGCGATGAGGATGAGCAACCCCGGGGCAGAGTGGGCCAGGAGGCTGAACCAACTGAAGCCCTCGACATAGGCGGAGCCAACCCCCCACCAGAGCCAGAAGACAGCCACGGCCAGCGCTAGGATTCGCGCCGTCCAACCTAACCACTTTCCACCGTGGGGTCGGGTATATTCAATATCGGTCATCTCTCCTCTCCTTGTGTTTTCCTACCCCTTCGGATTCATGGTTGTTCAAATATCCCTTAGTTCACCCTCATTGAATCACAAAAGGAGTGCCAATACCAGAGCAAGAACTGCCAAAAAGTGTCAACTTTGGGGATTGGATAAGCGCTGAAGGGGTGATAGCAGACGCTGGCTTAGTGACCACCTTCAGAGGTAGGGAGGGGAGATCTCTTGCCTAGCCCCACGTTCCATCTCTAGAAGGGCCTTGGCCAAGGCTCGGATGGCTCGGCGGCGGGTGCGGTTGAAAGTGCTCTCGCTGATGTAGAGTTTGCTCATTATCTCCCGATTGGGCTCGCCCAAGACATAAGCATCGTGGAGCACGAGGAAGGGGTGCCATTCAAGAGTGGGGGGATCGGGTTGAGAGCCAGGGGGACGAAGTTTACCCAGGGCTTGCAAAAGGACTTCTTTTAGCGCCTTTCCCCGGTCGAGGTGAGTGATAGGAGCTTCTCCAGGCTGGAGTTCTCTTTCCACCATGTTCAAGTGAGCCAATTTATGCTCCCCCAGATAGGAGTAATCGAAGAGCCTGCGCAACCCCTCCTCCACTAAGGCCACGAACTCTTTTTCCGTTACTCCCTCCCAAAACTCTCCCGGTCCGCGTTGAACCACTAAGGCTTGGAGTCGTCGCTGGAGTTCTCGTTCTCGATCCCGGAAGTCACTGACTAGGGCCTCGATCTGTTGGATGCTCTCTTCCTGGAGACGGCGCTCTTGGATAATAGCTCCCATCTGAAGGGATAGGTCGTCCAGCATATCCACTTCCTCTGGCGAGTAGGCCCCCGTTGCTCTCTCGCCCAGAAGCAAAGCGCCGATCTCCTCGCCTCCTGGGTGGAGGGGGACCAGCAAAGCCATACCCAGTAGTTCGTCTGCCATCTGGGAGGTTAGGGGAGTGACCTCCTCAGCGGGCAAAGGTTTGAGGGTTCGCCCTCTCAGTTTGAGGGGGAGAGCCGCTTCCACGCGGAGGCTCTCGCCTTCCTTTATCGCTATTAACCCCTTGGGTGCCCCTAAGGAGCGGCAGAGGGCGGCTAGGATGGCTTGGAGTTGGTCTGGAAGTTCTCGATAGGCGCCCGCTTCCTGGGCCAAGAGGCGGAGGTTAGCCCGGAGGGCCTGGTAACGGCGCCCATAGAAGAGCCTGTCCAGAAAACTCCTTATCCCGTCATAGAGGGAGTGGGAGATGATGGCTAAGACGGTCACCAAGATGATGACGGCAAAGGGGAGGTGATAGTGGAGGTAAAGGGCGGAGGTGAAGATGAGGAAGAAGGTGGTGACTACCGCGGTGCTGAGGAGGGAGTAGAGGAAATCCGGCCGCATGACCCGCCCTTCTATCAGGGCATCGTATCTGGCTACAGCGTAGCCCAGGAGAGAGACGCCAGCCCCCAGGCTGAACTCTCCAGGCAGGGTGGGGATAGGGAGGCTCTGCCAGATGGAGATGGTCAAGTAGGCGGCTCCTGCCGATCCTAGAAAGGTAGCGGCCCAAAGGGTGGCCGATTGGCGGCTGGCGGCTGGCTCATCACGCACACAAAGCCAGCCATAAGTTAGGTTGCCCAGGGCAAAGGCTAGGGTGATGAGAGTGAAGCCTAGGAAATAGGGATAAAGGGTTCCAGCCTGGCGGCTGGAGGCCAGTTCTCGGCCGGCCTCGGTCACCCCAGGCAAGAGTTGGTTCGTGGCCCCTCCTATGATCAAGAGAAAAGCCGCGACGAGATAAGCCGCTGCCACTAGGTGGCGTTGCCATCTTGATACCTTGGGAGGAAGGAAAAGTGTGGTAAGGTGGAACCAGAAGGCGGGAGCGGGGATCACCGTCCCTCGAAAAGAGGTAAGCCAGAGGGGGAGGGTCTTATCAGGGGTGATATTGAGGTGGAGGAGGTTGTTGAAGAAGAGGGAGGTTATCGACCAGAGAGTTAGAGCCGCCAGCCAGGAGCCCCGGCGTCTGGGGCTGCGAGTCACCAGGTAGAAGCCCAGCCATAACGAGATGGCCAGGGCTAGGAAGTTGACAGCCGTAGTAGCGGTAGTCAGGTAGGCCATTGTTTCTGCCTTGTGGAAATCACACTACTGCACGATTAGGCGCACTACCACATTAGAAAAAGGGGGCTCTCTCGCCTTGCCGAAAAGCTTGGAACCTCCTATTGCGCTCGAACGTACAAGAAATCCTGTGTCTCCATAGCCCCCTTTCTGGGATTCCAACCTGCAAGGACGGTCACGCCTCCTTCTCCTTCAGGCCCCAACGCTTCTTGTCCAACGGGCACGAAGCAAATATGTACTGGTGTTTCAAGATGTGGCCTCTGTATATGCACAATGAGGGCACAACGATGCTTGAAAACAGCAGCAGGTGCAGCATTGACAAAGATTACGACTCTTCCACTTTTCGCCTCATCATCGGCGGGAATCTCAACATCCCGCTTAGCCCCTGTTATCTTAAGCTCTTGCCGGTGCTCAGGCAGCTTTTCAAACGCATCTATAGAGACGCTGGCGATGTGCTCTCCTCTTAGCTCTCGTAGGGGAATGCTTTGCAAGGGACCAGCCTTCTTCTGTTTCTCGATGTACACGTGTACTTGACCCGTTTCGTGAATGGAAAGCTTTGGGATCTTGTCTCCCTGGAACTGTTCCTTGAAGTTAAAAGTATGGCTAACTTCTTCTTCCGCCATAGTCTGACTGCCATAGAAATAATGGCCGGTTGTACCGTAGGGGAACAAATACATACTAGCATCCTGCTTGCTGAATGCGAGTTTGCAGACCCTTCGCAAGATACCTCGGTGGCGCACTAGAAGCCGTATCTCTCGGATTTCGTTCTTCTCTCTTGACATTTGATTTGACGCAGCGATTACGGGGATTTGAGTTTTTGTCTCGGTCTAACCGAAACAAGCGCTGAAGAAATCTAGTGGAGCCGAGGGCACTCGAATGGTACATCCTGAGCGCAGCGAAGGGCCCCTGACCTCCTATGTCCTATGTATGGAAGAGACGCTGTGACGACAATGATTCTTGGTGGAGCCGGCGGGACTCGAACCCGCGCCCTCCTCCGTGCAAGGGAGGCGTTCTCCCACTGAACTACGGCCCCTCGGACTTGTATCTGGGGACAAGTCTCGGGCTAGGCCCCGTACTCTACTTATTATAACACAAACGAGCAGGTTTTATCTGCTCGTTATGCCCTTCGATGACAGTTAACAAGTGGGCCCTCGTGGACTCGAACCACGGACCTCGCCCTTATCAGAGGCGTGCTCTAACCAACTGAGCTAAGGGCCCACAAGAGTAGTTATTCCAGCGCACCAGGACTTGGTGCCGTGCCCCCCGGAAGTTCCTTTATCCTTCTCGCTATCTCCCTGGTGTTCTCCTCGATGTCCAGAAATACCTGTATCCCTTCGGCGATGGCCAGGAGGGTTACACCGATGATGCCGGTGTAGAGCAAACCGATGACCAGGATCATGATGCCCTCAATCACCCCGAACCCTGGGCCGGCCCGGTATCCAAATCGTTGTCCCATGTAGGGCCCTGTGGCCACTGCTGCAGAAGTTACACAGGTGCCAAGAGCACCAATGACGACGATTATCCAGCCTATGATGCGGTAGATCGTGGCTACGATGTGGAGAGCGCGATATCTCATAGTTGGTTCCTCCGGGGTGATGACGAGAAAAGCCTATCTTGCAGATAGGCTTCCTTTACCTTAACAACTGAGAAGTGATAGGAAGGTGGTGCCTTGGGTGGACATCCCACCGAAGCGGGATGATTGACCTTGGAGATAGGCTCCTCGCCGAAGCGTTGAGCCGGTTCTCCCTAGAAAGGAGGTGATCCAGCCGCACCTTCCGGTACAGCTACCTTGTTACGACTTCGTCCCAGTTGCCAGCCCCACCTTCGACGGCTGCTTCCCCCCAAAGGGGGTTAGCCCACCGGCTTCAGGTGTTGCCGACTCCCATGACGTGACGGGCGGTGTGTACAAGGCCCGGGAACGTATTCACCGCAGTATTGCTGACCTGCAGTTACTAGCAACTCCACGTTCATGGAGTCGAGTTGCAGACTCCAATCCCAACTGAGACCGGCTTTTTAGGATTAGCTCCACCTCGCGGCTTAGCAACCCGTTGTACCGGCCATTGTAGCGTGTGTGTAGCCCAGGACATAAAGGCCATGCGGACTTGACGTCATCCCCACCTTCCTCCGAGTTTTCTCGGCAGTCTCGCTAGAAAAGTATAACTAGCGACGAGGGTTGCGCTCGTTGCGGGACTTAACCCAACACCTCACGGCACGAGCTGACGACAGCCATGCAGCACCTGTGCACGCTCCCCGAAGGGTCGGTCCCCTTTCAGTTCCCTACCACGTGCATGTCAAACCCTGGTAAGGTTCTTCGTGTAGCCTCGAATTAAACCACACGCTCCGCTGCTTGTGCGGGCCCCCGTCAATTCCTTTGAGTTTTAGCCTTGCGGCTGTAGTCCCCAGGCGGGATACTTAATGCGTTAGCTGCGGCACCGATGGGGTCAATACCACCAACACCTAGTATCCATCGTTTACGGCGTGGACTACCGGGGTATCTAATCCCGTTTGCTCCCCACGCTTTCGCGCTTCAGCGTCAGGTACAGCCCAGGAGGCCGCCTTCGCCACTGGTGTTCCTCCCGATATCTACGCATTCCACCGCTACACCGGGAATTCCACCTCCCTCTGCTGCCCTCAAGCGTCTCAGTATTGGATGCACCCTTCCAGTTGAGCCGGAAGATTTCACGCCCAACTTAAGACGCCGCCTAGACGCCCTTTACGCCCAGTAAATCCGGATAACGCTTGCGTCCTACGTTTTACCGCGGCTGCTGGCACGTAGTTAGCCGACACTTATTCCTCCCGTACCGTCCTTCCTCGTCCGGGAGAAAAGGGCTTTACGATCCGAAGACCTTCTTCGCCCACGCGGCGTTGCTGCGTCAGGGTTTCCCCCATTGCGCAATATTCCTCACTGCTGCCTCCCGTAGGAGTCTGGCCCGTGTCTCAGTGCCAGTGTGGCTGACCGTCCTCTCAGACCAGCTACCCGTCATAGCCTTGGTAGGCCATTACCCTACCAACTAGCTGATAGGCCGCAGGCCCCTCCCGAAGCGCCGGAGCCTTTAATCCCGCAACCGAATGCGGGACCGCATGGGGTATTAGCCACCGTTTCCAGTGGTTATCCCCCTCTTCGGGGCAGGTCGCCTACGTGTTACTCACCCGTTCGCCACTAGCCAAGGAACCTCACGGGCTCTTCCGGGACGAACCCTTCCGAAACCCGATCAACGGCCCCTCGGTTCGTTCGACTTGCATGTGTCAGGCACGCCGCCAGCGTTCATCCTGAGCCAGGATCAAACTCTCCGTTAAAGTTTCTCAAACTTAGGGCCCAAGGTCGCTGCCTTCCTACCACTCTTCAGTTGTTAAGGTACAACCTTCTGCGCTACGATAGTAGCACAGAAGGGATAAGTTGTCAAGAGGGACCAAAAACCGCCGACTTGCGGCGGAGGCGAAAAGCCTGTCTAGTTGTGAGCGGTTTGTTGGCTTCCACCTCCCTTCCCTCAGTTGTTGGATCTTCTCGTCAAAAGACGAGCGAGATCGATTAATCCTAATGCAGTGATATTATACCACAAAGGGTAGAGGTTGTCAAGCGCTGGGGTATCGATCCGCTTACCAGTGTAGTGGCAGTTGGCCTTGAGCCATTCTCAGCGATGGCCAGAGGAGATATCCCATCGCTAATCAAACTCCTCTGCCATCTTTCCCCAAACTGCATGAATATGCTCTATCATCTTCTTCAAATAGTCGAGGCAAGCTTCTTTGAGATCCTCAAACCTGGCTTTCCTGGCATCTGTATCAACGTGGAATAACTCTACCTCGTAGTAGTAGTAATCCCAAGGCATTTCTCCCGCCCCGGCTTTGTACGAACTAGTTGCAGTGTACATGTGGTGGGTAGCCGTGTTTCTATACCAGCGGAGTCTCTTAAACCATGCCGCCTTCCATTCGCTTTCCATTAAATCTACCAAGTCAGCAGGCAACTTGTCCTTCATAGATGACCAGCAAGCCTTGTCTACACCCAGGTTGATCTCGTAGACGACGTTTAACTCCTGCAAAAGAGTGTCATAGGCCGACATCAACTCGAAAAAGAAGGCATCCAAATACCATTTGGTCTGGCTGCGGGCTAGAAGTGGCAACCCCAAATCATGGGGCATGCTAGCCGCACCGAGCGCTAGCCTGCAAAAATGGTCAGCCCCCTCGAGCTTCAGTCTGGTCGAAAAGTGCGCTATTTTCCAGTTCTCGTATGCGGTCTCGTCTAGGCTCCTAGTTTTCTTATACTCGAAGGAGCCTTCTTCGCGAACCACTAGGGGTCTTTTAGCCAATCAGCCATAGAGGATGTCCTACATCTCCCTCCGCCCCTCAAGCGCCCTGGTGAGGGTAACTTGGTCTGCGTATTCGAGGTCGCCACCGACTGGGAGGCCGTGGGCTATGCGGGTGACTTTGACAGGGGAGGAGGAGAGCAGTCGCCGGATATACATAGCGGTCGATTCCCCTTCCAGGCTGGGGTTGGTGGCTAGGATCACCTCTTTCACCGGCTCACTCTC
>Ga0209121_10000951_pt1 | contig 30702 bp, 34 predicted proteins | sample Cruoilmetagenom3_FD_187292 | JGI IMG/M metagenome (GOLD analysis project Ga0209121, IMG submission 187292) | Oil polluted marine microbial communities from Coal Oil Point, Santa Barbara, California, USA - Sample 3 (SPAdes) (version 2) | ecosystem: Environmental > Aquatic > Marine > Oil seeps ...
GAAACTCGCGACTGGAACCGGAAGATTTTCAGGAGCAGGACCCTTACGGATACGGCCTGCGGTGTCATAGTGCGAACCGTGGCATGGGCAGAACCAGCCACCAAATTCGCCAGCGCCATCGCCCAGCGGAACACAGCCGAGGTGGGTACAAACACCCATCATCACCAGCCATTCGCCAGCTTCATCAAGCGTACGGTTTTCATCGCTAGCGTCGGAACCTTCTTCAAGGTTAACATTCCGCGCTACGCCGTCTGGAAGTGCCGACACGTCTTCGGCGCGGCCTGCTTCAATTTCTTCGGCTGTGCGACGACGAACAAAAACAGGTTTGCCGCGCCACTTAACCGTCAACTGTGTGCCGGCTTCCATGCCATCAACATCAACTTCGATCGAGGCCAAAGCCTGTACATCTGCGCTTGGGTTCATCTGGTGGACCAGCGGCCAAACTGCAGCGCCCGTGGCAACTGCGCCGGCCGAAGCGGTGGCGACATATAGAAAGTCGCGACGCGAGCCTGTGTCTTCTGCGTGAGACAAAAGATACTCTCCTCTAGTAACTGCCTCGGAATTGAGGCAAAGAAATTCATTAGCGCCCATCGAAAGGCGGGTACATTAGGGGAGGGGAATACACCCGCAATCCTCTTGGGTCCAGCGGACTTTGCGCCGCACTTGTTACTAAAAGGTTTTTTTCAAGGTATGAACGTCAGATTAGCCAGCTATCAGCCAGATATCGCCCTAAATTTGGGTAGCATGATTCGTTTAAGTACTTGTTTCGCTATCCCAATCGACGTGATTGAGCCGTGTGGCTTTCCGTTTTCCGTTAAAGCTTTACGAAGATCGGCGATGGATTACGCGGATCTGGCAGATATTACACGGCATAATTCGTGGGATTCATATCTTTCAGACAAGCCAGACGGACGCATAATCTTAATGACAACCGAGGGCGCAACTCCGCTGTGGGATTTCCAGTTTCAGGAAAACGATACAATCTTGATGGGCCGAGAAAGTGCGGGCGTTCCACCGGAAGTTCACAACCGTGCCGATGCCGCCATTATCATTCCTATGCCCGGAGGTGGTCGCTCGTTAAACGTAGCTATGTCTGCGGGGATCGCGGCTGGCGAAGCATTACGACAATTAGGATAAAATCAGCGTGGGCTGCGTTTAGCCAATATCCGCTGCAACGTGCGGCGGTGCATGTTCAAGCGACGCGCTGTTTCGGAAACATTACGATCACAAAGTTCAAATACCCGCTGGATGTGTTCCCAACGCACACGATCAGCTGACATCGGATTTTCAGGGGGTGGAGGTTTATTTTCCGGCCGCGCAAGCAACGCATTCGTAATATCGTTGGCGTCCGCAGGCTTGGATAGGTAATCCGTTGCGCCAATTTTCACCGCAGCAACTGCTGTCGCAATCGCGCCATATCCGGTAAGAACTACAATCCGCGCATCAGGTCGCTTTTCGCGAAGCATTTCCACAACATCGAGACCGTTTCCATCCTCCAGACGCAAATCAACGACCGCGTATGCCATTGGTTTATTGGCAACCGCGCCCTTACCCTCGGCAATGCTTTGAGTCGCAATCACGTTAAATCCACGCTTTTCCATTGCGCGCGCTAGGCGACGAAGAAACGGTTCATCGTCGTCCAGAAGTAACAGCGAGTTATCTTCACCGATTTCTTGCAGCGTATTTTCCGCCATTGTTGTTCCCCTTCTTATATTCGTTTTTTCTTATATAGATAGCGGAACTACAACTTTCTGTCCAGCTTTTACAGCTTGTCGGCAAAGCAGGCAACTTGATCGGCCATATCTTCTGGCGTTATATCACGACCAAAAAATTCCAGGAAGCCGTATTCCGGGGCCATTAAATACGTCCAGGTCGAGTGGTCCATCAAATAGTTCTCGCCTTCACCATTCTTGGCGGCATACACCCGATACGCCTTTATCGCGGCCGCTATTTCCTCGGCGGTACCCGTCAGGCCAACCATATCCTCGTGCAAATACCCGACAAATGCTGCCATCGATTCGGGCGTATCACGAGAGGGGTCAATAGTTACCATTACTGGCTTCACATCGACTCCGCGCTCATCAAGAATGGCGACTGCCTCCGCGTTACGGTAGGTATCCAACGGGCAAACGTCTGGGCAAAAGGTGTAACCGAAATACATTAAGGTCGGGCCATCAATCACATCGACATCCGTAACACGTTGCCCATTGTGATCTGTCAATTCAAACGGCCCACCAATCGCGGCGCTGCCACCAGCAACTGCTGTCGTTCGACATTCGGCGAATTGGTCCGCCGGAGCGGGTCGGAGTGCGAAAAACAAGGCCGTTCCCAGACCTGATAATACTACTAAAACTGCCGTTATTGCAAAAAACCGTGACATGTATGTAATCCTTTTATGTGTTGGCCTATAAATCGGTGCAATTCGCCAGATATTCAACTCTCAAAAGTGTCGCTATCGAATTTTCTATTGGATGCACAAGTCTCGCCTGATAATCATGCAAAATGTTTGATGCACCATTAAAACTCTTTAACAGCACCGCACGCAGCAAATGGCTCCGCTTGCGAACACTAATACTTTTGCGCTGGCTGGCCATCATAGGCCAGCTAGGCGCAATCATAATCGCCACACGATTCCTCGAAATAGATCTACGGCTTGACCTTTGCGCGACAGCTCTGGGGTTTTCGGTTGCCTTCAACATAATTGCGACTGTTATTTTCCCCGCCAACAATCGTCTTTCCGAGAAAAACGCAGTGTTGACGCTGATGTTTGACCTATTCCAACTTGCTTTTTTGGTTTCGTTAACAGGCGGCCTATCGAACCCCTTTGTAGTGCTGATGTTGGTGCCGGTAACAATTTCAGCGGCAGCATTAACTTTGCGGGCCACCATCATCATCGGGCTGGTATTCATTTCGCTAATATCACTACTTGTGTGGCTTTACATTCCCTTAACCACCTTGTCTGGCGAGCGCATCCAGCTACCAGGCCTGCTAATTTACGGAACATGGGCCGCATTGGTCACGTCAGGGTCTTTCTTGGCAGCATATGCACATCGCGTCACCGAAGAAACATTCTCTATGTCCGAGGCACTTACCGCAACGCAACTCGCATTAGGCCGCGAACAGCGTCTAACCGCATTGGGCGGAGTCGTCGCGGCGGCTGCGCATGAACTTGGAACACCGTTGGCGACCATAAAACTGGCAGCCGCTGAGTTGGCCGATGAGCTTGGTGACCATCCACACCTTTATGATGACGCTAAACTCATTTATACTCAGGCCGATCGTTGTCGCGACATTCTGCGAGACATGGGCCGAACTGGTAAAGACGACATACATTTGCACTACGCCCCGATTTCCGCTGTAATCGAAGAGGCAGCAGCGCCGCACATGGATCGCGGAAAAATGGTCATGATTCGGATTGATGGTGCCTTACAAACCGAGCTCGTACCCGACCAGCCAGAGGTTCCCCGTCAACCTGAAATAATTCATGGCCTGCGAAATCTTGTCCAAAATGCTGTTGATTTTGCTGCCGCACGCGTGTGGATCGACATCGACTGGGATGAGAAAGAGCTACGAATTCATGTTGGCGATGACGGAATGGGATACCCACCTGATCTTATTGGTAAAATTGGGGATCCATTCGTCCGAAAACGAAACGACACGCAAAAAACCCAACCTGCCCGACCGGAATACGAGGGGATGGGGTTGGGCCTTTTCATTGCAAAAACCCTTTTGGAACGATCCGGTGCCCGCCTAACATTTGCAAATGGTTCTGAAACACCGGGGAAACGACCTAGATCACCCTTAGGTCCACCCGAGTTCGCACGACCAACTGGTGCTATCGTTGAAGTTGTCTGGCAAAGATATGACATCGAAGCCACGCAGTCTGCCCTTCGCGGCCCATTGGGCGAAAACTCCAATTTCGACGATTGATCTGCGCCATATCAATTACTTTTTATTGAACGATAAATTCTGCATGAAGTGCACCAGCGGCCTTAATTGCCTTCAAAATATCTATCATATCCTGTGGCGTAACACCCAATGCGTTCAACCCTTCGATTACTTCAGGCAGCGAAACCGCGTCATCGACCATCGCCAACCCTATTCCCGGTTCTTCCTCTATATCCACCTCCGTACGAGGAACCACAATAGCCTCACCTGATTGAGAAAACGGATTTGGCTGCACCACCAGCGGCACCTCTTTCACGCGTAAAGTCAAGTTTCCTTGTGAAATGGCTACACGGGAAATACGCACATCATCTCCCAAAACAATCGTTCCGGATCGCTGGTCAACAACAACTCTTGCCTTTTGTGCCGTAATAACTTCGATATTCTCCAGCATGCCTATCAAATGTGCGGGGCTGGATGCACCCGACCGCTGAATATTCAATTGCACAGTACCTGAATCCATCATCGTCGCTATGCTGTTACCTAATTTGTTATTTATCGCTTGCTCAATACGGACAGCTGTCGTGAAATCCGGATTACGCAACGCAATTCGCATATCCCTTATATCAGCCAAAACAAAATCAACCTCGCGCTCCACCCGTGCGCCAGCTGGAATTACAGCCGATGTCGGGACGCCCCTTACTATCTCCGACGCCTCACCCGAAGCAGAAACCCCACCAGCAATCAATGACCCTTGTGCAACTGCATATATATTGCCATCTGCTGCACTCAGCGGGGTCATTATCAATGTACCACCTCTCAAGCTTTTTGAATCACCGATAGCCGAAACCGATACATCGATTTGCCCGCCCGCCCGCGCAAAAGGCGGCAAATTGGCCGTCACGAGAACCGCCGCGACATTCTTTGGGCGAAACTGTTCGCCAGCAACATTAATACCCAAACGCTCCAACAAATTTGCGAGCGCCTCCTCGGTGAATGGCGAATTTCGCAGACCATCGCCCGTACCATTCAAGCCAACCACCAGCCCGTACCCAACCAGATCGTTACCACGAACACCGTCATATTCCACCAAATCCTTAATCCTGACCGCAGCCCCAAAAGACATAGACGGCCCTAGAAGAACTAGAAGTATCAACAGGGAGTATCGAAACAAATTCAAAATCTTCACGCGTTACCTCAAGAAGTTCGTTAATGAAAGGTTCGATAAGCGAGTGGTAATCGTATAAATTGTCTGAAGCTGAACCTGTAAAGCTTCAAATTTTGTCGCTGCTTCATATGGATCCGCCGAAACTAATGAGGATCTTTCCAGCTCAAAAAACCCACGCATCGCACTATTTCTCGCCTCCATACCTTCAATCCTGCCTTCCGCAAAACCCAACTTCTCTCTAAGAGTGGTAATGTCTCCCGTAGCGGCAATAGCAGCACTTCCAGCCTCTCGAAGCAGGTCAACTTGGTCGGATGTACCCAAAAAATTCGGAACATCAGACGCAACTACCGCAATTGTAAGCGCGCGTATGGCGGTTCGAATACCGAAGGAGTCTGCTCCTAGTGCATACTCGATAGTTTCTCCGCTTTCGTCGCGAAATGGTGGAGCTTCTTCGGTAGCACCCCGAAATATATTCGTTTCAAACCCACCTGTCGGGCTAAAAAAATAATCGTCAATAGCAAGCATTGCGGCTGTGGAATCCGCAGCCCCTGCAATAATCGAAGAAATATCACTGATGATTACTTCAGTCGGAGCAATTGACTGTTGGTCCAGAGCAGCGCCAGAAAAAATACTGTGCCGCCCATATCGAACATTCAGAGACGTAACCACCGCCCCCAACGCATGGCGCGCATCACCTGCGACAAGTCGGGCAGATTGCGTATCACCGCGCTCAACCGCTGATAAAAGTTGGGGGCCAAAGTCGACCAGATTTTCGTGAATATTTCCAAGCGAAACCTGTGCCAGCGCAGACTTACTACTGGCCAACTGAATTGCGTCTGTTTCCGAGTTCAGCCGCAAAAGTGTTCGGTCAATAGAAAATAGTTTTCCCAAATCCCCCGCCGTAGCCTCTATCAGGTTGTTCCTTACGCCAGTCGAAAGCTCCTTGCTTGCTGCCTCCAGAGCAGTTTTAGTACGCGTGTTTTGGTCCAAAAGACTCATCGCGGACGCAAGGTCCGATTGCCCGACGGTGATCATTTTACATCTCCAATAACTTTTTCATTAATCCATCAAGAACAGAAATTACACGTGCGTTAGCGGCATACGCTTGCTCGACAATAAGTAGCGATTGCATTTCTTTGTCAGTATCAACACCTATAGCGTGCAGTTCTTCTGCTCGAAGCAGTGAATGCACGCTCTGTGTATAAGCGCTTTCTTCATCCGTTCGGGCAGCCTCCGATGCCCAGAATGAAGAAACCTCTTCGGCAAAACCCGGGCCACTCATGGCAATTCCCAACCCTAGATTGGGGGGTGCCGGTCTAACCTCTCCAAGTGCGTTTACCATGCGAATTAGTTGTCCGCTTTCACCGACAAATCCTTGTGTCACCGTGCCTATACCGTCGCGCAAGCGCCAAATTTCTCCCCCGCTTGCAGGATCAACTAGTGCGTTCACAGACATGCGGCCACTAATCCCGATCTCGTTTGTCGAATTGTAGAAACCACCCGCATCCGTAAAGAGCCCAGCGTCACCAGCCGCCAAAGTTGTATCGACGGATGCGTTTTGGAGTCTCTCGAGTAGATCGCCGGAAAGCGCATCTAAGCGAATTTGAAAATCAGTTGTAATTGTGTCTCGGACCAGGAAATTCGCTGACAATGACCCTCCAGCAATTCCGCGTCCGGAGGTGCTGATATCGATTGGTTTCCCGTTGATTGACAGGCCAGATAATGCCCCTGATGCTAGCGTCATGCTTGGTGAAATCAGATGTGTTTGCGCAAATTCTAATGTTCTTGCCGAGCCGTTCAGCAACACCTCTCCGCCTTTTGAAAAAATCGCTATCTCGCCGTTGCCCGTTATTGTTTGCCTGATAGGAATAATTTCATTCACGCGATTTACTTCGATTTGCCGCTGGTCTTCCAATGCAGAAATATTTCGCCCGGACATTGAAAGCATTCTGATTTCCGAGTTTAGGGACTCAATCTGCTTTAACGAGGCGTTAACTGTATCCACATCTTTTGCAATGCTCGCATCGGCATCAATACGCACGCGACTAACTTCGGTTGAAATCTGATTCAACGTAGTTGCGAGACTCTTTGCACTAAGCAAAATACCCTGCTGAAGCGCCACCGAATCCGGCGCACTAGCCGCGATAGACAGTGCATCTTCAAACGTAGCATATTTCACAGCTAAAGCCCCCGGGTCCCCAGGTTCACCCAATGCGCCTGCCAATCTGGCCAGCGCATCTGACTTGGCGGATGTATTGGCCAAATCCGCTGCCGCACTTAGCCGTAACCGTGTGGCCAACACATCTTCACTACGCGTTATTCCTTCAATTTGGACGCCCCTGCCTTGGCTGCCCAGAACCGTTGCCGTATATTCAATTTGCTGACGGCTGTACCCATCGGTTAGTGCGTTTGACACGTTGTTGGATACTACTTCCGCCGATCGTGACATTACAGACAGGCCGGAATATGCATTATTCATGGCGTTTGAGATACTCATGGCCTGCCTCCTTAATCTAGCGTTTTATGTTCGTCGTTTCTTGCAACATCTCGTCAACGGTCTGGATGATCTTTGCGTTTGAGGAATACGCCCGTTGCGTTTTGATCAAAGCGGTTAGCTCGCCAGCGATGTCTGTCGTTGATTCTTCGCGGGCATATCCGATTGTCGATCCTGTTGGGCCAGCACCCGCATCCCACAAATACATCGGGCCGCTCGCTTGCGAGAGGGTGAACGCTTGGTTGCTCTCGGCGTTCAGACCGTTGGGGTTACGCACGTCGATAACGGGAACCTGATAAATGGTGCGCGTAAACCCACTGTCATAAATGGCCGAGACTATTCCATTTTCATCAATCTCTACCGACGTTAAATTTCCCGTCGGGGCACCGTTTTTAGTCAGTGATATAGGCACAAATTCAGCAGACATTTGTGTTAGTCGGGCTGCCCCGCCAGGCTCCCCAACCTCAATTTCAACTGGGCCGCTTGCAAAAGCTACCGAAACATTACCAGTCAACGGATCATAAGTACCACCAAACACCGGTGTTATCGATGCCACAGACCCACCTGTGGTTGGGGTGTCATTAAAGGCGACTGTGAATTCTGCAATCGGTAAAGCCCCCGTAGCGTCATCGATGATTTCTAGCGTCCACGTATTTGATTGCCCTGCGCCCGGTATAATTGGCGTAAAGACTGCCGTCATAGTTTTCGTTGTGCCCAGATTATCAAAATACTCCATCGAAATTTGATAAGGATCACCGGACGCACCCGCTTCCGTAGCAATTGCCGGAAGGTTAACACCTAAGCCAATCAAGTCGGTTGGGCTTGCGGCGAATTGGTTTAGGTTCACGAATACCGGCTCCAGCCCAGCGGCGCTATCTCTTGGTTGAACAGGAATTGTTCCATCAGCCAACGCAGGCCAGCCCATTAATGCCAAACCATTTTGCGACGTCAGAATGCCGTTTTTATCTGGTGTAAATGAACCTGTTGTAGTCATCATCAACGGATAGGTTCCGCTTGTCTGCCCCAAAGCTGACGTTTGCGTTACTGGCAACATTCCACGCCCGGCAATCGCAATATCCATCGGGTTCGAGGTAGGTGTAAGCGATCCTTTCGCCGTCACGTTTCGGTACATGTCCACCGTCACACCGCCTGCCGTATATCGCCCCTTGCTTTGCGCCAAAGCAACTGATGAAAAATCCGCGTCGGCACGTTTATATCCATACGTCCCCGAATTCGCGATATTATCAGCAATGGTTGCCAGCTTGCTGGCATTGACGTTCAAACCTGTAACGCCTGCATTCAACGATGAAGATATTGTCATAATAAGCCTTCTGAACTATTTCATTTCAGAACAACTATTCCTGCGGGCCTCTTAACATCAGGTAAACGCGGAACGTTATTCACCACCCTGCCGCGCCAAAATACGTCAAATTTTATCGAATTACTCACCGGTCCGTAGATACACTGCGTAATAAAATTATTTCGATTCTTCGATTTCGGATTACGCCCGCAAGGGGTTGGCTGGGCGAGCGGTCTGCGTATCCCGTTACTCGCGCGATTCGCGCATCAGAGACACCGGCACTAACCAACCGCTGTCGGGACAAATGTGCCCTCTCTGAGGACAGAATAAACTTGTCGCCACCGTTCAACATAATTTCGTCTGTGTGCCCGAGAATCGCAACATCGTTGCTGACAATTCCTATTACACCAGCAATCATATCCAGCAATAAGAGTAGTTTATCCCTTGGTTCTTTCGTATTGGCCACAAACAATGGTGATGACGACAGATCGAAAATTTCGATAATCAACCCCTCGTCTGTGATGCGGGTGTTTATGTGTTTCAACATGTCGTCCGCTACAGTGCTCTCGCCGCTGTCACCCCGAAACATATTTTCGATATCTGTGAATTTCAGTTCTAAAATACCCTCTTCACCGCCACTGATATCGGATGGCGTGACGCCAGTATCTCCGTCAGCTTTATCACTATCCGACGCCCGCATATCGGCCGCGCCCGTACCATTCTGTGTCATTATTTCCTGCGATAGCGTATTCTCGCCACCAAAAGCACCATCACCACCGCCAGAAGTTTTATAAACAGGAATCGTCGGACTGAAATAATCCGCAAGACCCTTGCGTTGGGCTTCCGTCGTCGCGTTCATCAACCACATCAGTAGGAAAAACGCCATCATCGCTGTCACAAAATCAGCGTAAGCAATCTTCCAGGCACCGCCATGATGCCCGCCACCTTTAATCACCTTTTTCCGCTTAATAATTATAGGAGCTTTATCATTTTTCGCCGCCATTTGACCCACCACTTCCCTTCTCGTTGAAAGGATAATAGACGCCAGGTCATTACCGGCTAGTTACTAAGTCAAACATAATGCCAACAAATTAAGCTAAATTCAGCCAGCCGCCACCGTATCCTTTGTTCCCATCACCACCGGTGATCCGGCTTTCGACATGATTCGTCACGGATAATTCCACCCTCGACGATAGTAGCCCGTCCTGCGTAACCAATCCGATTTGTTGGTTCAAATGGGTCAAAAATGTTCTCGAGATATTTCATTCATCCGCTCCGATAAACCCGCCAGACTGACGGTTCCAGAAGCTGGCGTACAGCCCATCACGGGCCAGCAGTTCGCTATGCGAGCCTTCCTCGACCACACGCCCGGCATCCAGAACAATAATCCGGTCCATCTGCGCGATTGTAGACAGACGGTGCGCGATTGCGATCACTGTTTTGCCCTGCATCATGCCATAAAGCGTTTGCTGAATCGTTGCTTCGACCTCGCTATCCAAAGCACTCGTCGCCTCGTCCAGCACCAGAATCGGCGCATCCTTCAGGATCACGCGCCCAATTGCGATCCGCTGGCGCTGGCCGCCAGACAGTTTCACACCACGCTCGCCCACAAAGGCATCATATCCAGTGCGGCCTTTGGAATCTTTCAAATCAAGGATAAAATCATGCGCCTCGGCTCGTTTCGCGGCCTGGATCATCTCGGCATCACTCGCGTCCGGTTTACCATAAAGAATGTTCGCCCTAACCGAACGATGCAGCAAACTGCTGTCTTGCGTCACCATCCCGATCTGGTTGCGCAAACTGTCTTGCGTCACTTCAGAAACCGACTGCCCGTCAATCAAAATCTGCCCTTGCTCCGCATCACGGAACCGCATCAACAAGTTCACAAGACTGGATTTGCCCGAACCCGAGCGCCCAACTAAACCAATCTTTTCGCCCGGATTAATCGTCAGGCTAATCCTGTCCAGCCCACCCTTGCCCTTGCCGTAGTGGTGCGAAAGGTCAGCGACTTCGATCTTCCCTTTGGTCAGATGCAGATCAGGCGCGTTCGGTTTGTCCGTCACCGCTTGTGGCACGGCCAGCGACTGTAGCCCTTCGCGGATCACACCCGCATGTTCGAACAAACGGATAGTTACCCACATGATCCAGCCGGTCATGCCATTTAGCCGAATTGTTAAGGCCGAGGCCGCCGCAACTTCGCCCACCGAAACCAGCCCCTTGGTCCACAGCCAAATCGCTGGCCCGATAACGCCAACCATCAGGAAGCCGTTCATACTGGCCAGATTAAACGTCAGCTTCGTCATCAGGCGCAAGAACCTTTGGAACCTGATCCGGTGGCGCTTCATGGCGGATAATACGTAAGCCTCCTCACGTTTGCCATGCGCAAACAGTTTTACACTTTCTATGTTGGTGTAGGCATCAACGATCCGCCCCGTGACCAGCGATTTCGTCTCGGTCATACGTTCGGAAACCGTCGCCACCCGTGTCGCAATGCGCGTCACGAAAACAACATAAACCGCCAACCAAATGATCATTGGCGCAGCTAATCGCATATCTATTTGCATCAGCACAATGATTGCACCCAGCACATATACGGCAGCATACCAAATCCCTTCCAGCGCCATGTAAGTGCTGTCTTCCACCGCCGGGCCCATCTGCATGACGCGGTTTGCCAGACGACCAGCGAAATCGTTCTGGAAGAACTCGCTCGATTGGCCCAACAGTTGTTTATGCGAGCGCCACTGGGCCTGAACATTCAGGTTCGACACCAGCGTTTGCTCTAGGAACAAGTGGTTCAGCGTAATGATAACAGGCCTCAAAAGTAACACAAACGCCGCCGCAAGGATCAGCTCAACACCGTGTTTTTCCCACATTGTATCCGCGCCAGCCGCGCTCATCAGATCAATTATACGGCCGGAATAGAAGATCAACCCACTTTCCATAACCGCCGTCAGCACACCCAGAAACGCCATCAGCGGCAGCCATTTCTTGAACGGGGCAAGATGGGTTTTCAGATAGGGCCAAAGCGTCGCCGGTGGCGTTTCATTGGAAAACGGCATGAATGGATCAACGAGACTTTCGAACTTCTTAAACATAGGTGCCTCCAACAGGCGTAGTTCTTTCAATAAATATCGACAGCCGAAAACCCGGCCAAACAGGGATTTTCAACCTCCTGTTTTTTACTGGCTCGAATGGCACGCCGTCGAAATCCCGCAGCAACCAGTTGGGCAGCAGCTCGGGGCGCGAATGCTGGCGGTAATCGCCAAAGGGGTGATGGGGTAACATTGGATTGCCCTCCTCGGGCATAAAAAAATCGTAAATGAAGTCTGTGGTCCGCGAGGCCACAGCAAAGCAGGCTCGTCAGAGGGTGACTGAGTTGTATCCTGCTGGGGTCATTTACATTCTCCTATCCAATTTGGGTTGCACCCCTATAGCGTGCAATTGTGTCGCAGTCACCCCCTTGGATTCCGCGGCACTTCCAATTAGAGATACCTGTGACGAAAATGCGACAGGATTCTCAAACATGACCTCTGACCTTACCAAAGAAAAAGCCCGCGCCTCTGCCTGGTTTAAAGATTTGCGCGACCAGATATGTTCAACCTTTGAAGGCCTGGAAGACGCACAAATCATAGGCCCGCATGCCGATTTGCCAGCTGGGCGGTTTGAACGCAAACCAACCAAGCGCGACAACGGCGATGGCTCGGATGCTGGCGGCGGCGAGATGTCCGTTATGCGTGGCGGTCGCGTTTTCGAAAAAGTCGGCGTTAACATTTCCACCGTTTACGGCACTTTGGGCGAAGCCGCACAACGTTCGATGAAGTCCCGCACAGGCATGGACGGCATCACCGATGATCCTCGTTTCTGGGCCGCAGGCATTTCCTTGGTCGCGCACATGCGATCCCCCAAAACACCCGCTGTACACATGAACACCCGTATGTTTTGGACCCCCCACGGCTGGTGGTTCGGCGGCGGCGCTGATCTTAACCCGATGGTCGAAGTTCCCGAAGACACCGAATTCTTCCATGCCCGCCTGAAAGAAGCCTGCGACGCGCACGACCCATCCTACTACCCGCGCTACAAGGAATGGGCTGACGAATATTTCATGATCAAACACTGGAATGAACCCCGCGGCGTTGGCGGCATATTCTATGATGACCACAACACCGGCGACTGGGAAGCTGACTTCGCCTTCACCCAAGACGTAGGCCGCGCCTTCCTGAAAGCCTTCGTCCCTATCACCGAAAAACGCGTGAACGAACCATGGACAGACGCCGACCGCGAAATCCAGCTAATAAAACGCGGCCGCTACGCCGAGTTTAACCTCGTCTACGACCGGGGCACCCAATTCGGCCTGCAAACCGGCCACAACCCCGAAGCTGTGCTGATGTCACTACCGCCGGAATGTAAGTGGCCATAAAGATGACTTCTATTTTGCATAAATACTCAAAGTCCGACGGGTGAGCCGGATTGCCATCCTTGGTTGGGGCTCTCTAATTTGGGATCTCGAAATACTCGCGCCACACACGGCGGGTGATTGGTTGATGGAACACGGCCCCCTACTGCCGATGGAGTTCAGCAGGGTTTCCCCAAAACGGAAGCTTGGGTTAGTGATTTGTCTTGATCCGGTGGTCGGTGTGGAATGTGCAACCAATGTAATCCAATCCAGTAGAGTGAATATTTCCCACACCATCGTCGACCTAGCCGCACGTGAACGTGCCCCGCTGGATCGAATCGGAGCGGTTCATTCCGACGGCCTCCAAAAGGGTCGGATGCCTGAAGTTTGCAAAGCTGTTGCCGAATGGTGCGAGGCAAATACATGGGATGGCGCGGTGTGGACCGACCTGGAGCCAAACTTTTATGACTACACCCAGCAGAATTTCACTATTGATGAAGGGCAATCCTATCTTCGCACCTTGTCAGGCGAAAACCTGATTGAGGCACACAATTACATCGAAAACGCCCCACATCAGACGCAAACCCCCTTGCGTGCCGCGCTTGCTAACAATGCTTGGTGGCAAGGGTTAAAGAAAAATCGCCAAACCTGACAGCGCCATCAGTACAGCCATCACAGTCATAAACCTGTGCCACAATGCCGGCGTGTTAAAGAACTTCGCCAACCAACTTCCCGCATTTGTATAAAACAGACAGACAAACAGGTTGATCCCGCCGAATGTCAGTGCCAGCCGCAGCCCCTCTTGTATCGGTGCTTGACCAAGGCCATAGCCAGCCGCAGCAGCCATCGCAACCGCCCATACCTTAGGGTTAACCCATTGGAATAACACGGCTTCGAATATGGTAAACGGCCTGTCGCGGGACTCTGCTTTCGGGACGCCTAACGAGCGATACAAACGGTATCCCAGATAAAATATCCACCCTGCTGCCAACAGCTTAAGCCCAAAAGATACAGTCGGGTATTGCAAGATCAGTGCCCCAAGGCCTAACCCTGTCAGACCCGCCGTCACTGCAACGCCCAACGCGATACCAATCACATGCGGTAACGTCCGCCGAAACCCGAACCTTGCGCCGGATGCAAGAAGCATGACGATATTCGGACCCGGCGAAGCTAGGCCAACAAGCACAAACATATAAAGCGGATCAAAGCTCATGCGCCCAATCCTGACCAGAGGATAAAAAATACACCTACCACGATCACCGCTGCCATCGTTAAGTTAAACGCCCTCAAATGCCGTGGGGATTTCAACCAGCGCTGCAAAAACTTGCCAAACGCGGCCCATCCAGTGGCTGAAGTCACCCCACTGACCATCGAAACACCCGCCAGAATAGCCGCAACCATAATAGAGCTTTCGCCCCCCATAAACTGACCAACCAAAGCGACGCACATCGCCCAGCCCTTGGGATTAATCCATTGAAAAGCTGCGGCTTGAATAAAGGTGAATGGCTTGGTTCGCGCCCCCGGTTCACCGGGGGCTTTCGTATTGGCAATCCGCCACGCAACCCACAACAGCAACGCAGCGCCAGCCCAGCGAAGGAGGGCCTGCAACACAGGCAAACGCTCGAATACCTCGCCAAAGCCCAGCGCGACAATGAACAGCATAAATCCGAAGCCAACGAAAACACCCACGATATGCGGGATGGTCGCCCGCAAACCAAACGTCGCCCCAGATGATGCCAGCATCAGGTTATTGGGGCCGGGCGTCCATGTGGCGGCCAACAGAATGCCGAAAAGCGCGATCAGGGAATCTATAGACATAGTATCAATCCGTTAGGTCAGAACTTGTGACCCTTCCAGAAGCGAGCGCGGCTGTCAACTCTGCAGCAGCTCCTTTTTGCCAACTTTGAAATCTGCGGCTATCCACAGGTTTTCCAACCGCTTCAGCTCCACGCCCAGTTGGGGGCCAGCACCCAAACGGTCAATCAAGTCCACTGCCTTTACCGGAAACGTGGCCTTCACGCCTTCGGCAATATGAGCATGCAACATATCGGGCAACGGGGACGATAATGTAGCCGCCTCGATCATCTTGGCATCTAGCGTGGCGGCGGCTCCAAACCGATACGCCATAATCCTGGTCGACTCGCCCGATTGCATTGCTGCGGTTACCTCATTCAGATGCTTCCCCTCAACTTTCGAAAGCCGCAGACGTTTCGCGTGGTTGTCACCACCCAGCGCTACCATTCTGCGTTGCCAGCTTGGAAGGATTTTGGCCGCTTGCTCCAAATGTATTAGCGGTGTGATGTATCGCGGATCGGCTCCGGGTAATATTTGTGCCAACACCCCACATGCCGCCATCGCAGCCAGCGCAGGGGCGGGATCCGGTGCCGACAACAGTTTTTTCATCTCTGCCCCGAGGCGCTCTTTCGACAGCTTCGAAATTCCGTCAACATGTGTGGCGCAAGCGGCCAACCCTTCAGCATCCAGCCCCGCAGTCTGGTCACCATACCATGCCGTAAAACGGAAAAACCGCAAGATCCGCAGATAATCCTCTTCTATCCGCTTTGCTGGGTCCTCGATAAACCTGATCCGTCGTGCCTTGATATCTGGCAACCCGCCGAGAGGGTCGTGCAACGTCCCGTCCGCCTCAACATAAAGCGCGTTCACGGTAAAATCGCGGCGAATGGCATCATCAGTGATGTTGTCTGAATAGGCCACAACCGCGCGGCGCCCGTCGGTATCCACATCTTTGCGAAAAGTTGTAACCTCATGCGGTTCGCCATTACTAATAACGGTTATAGTTCCATGTTCCAAACCGGTAGGTATCGGTTTCAGGCCCGCACTTTCCGCCAACTGAATCACTTCTTCAGGCAACGCGCTGGTGGCAATGTCCACATCCGCAACCGGCACACCCAACAGCGCGTTCCGCACACAGCCGCCAACCGCATAGGCCCGATACCCCGCGCCTGTCAGCATCCCCAACACGGTCTGCGTATCCACCGATGTCAGCCAATCACCCGTTACCCGCATTGTGCCACCCTATCCGCCAAAACCTTAATCATCCGCGCCGTCGCACCCCATATGTAATGGGGACCGTACGGAATCGTATAGTATTGCCGCCGATGTCCTTGCCAATTTCGCTCTTGAACAGACATATTTTCGGCAGCCATCAGAAAATCGAGTGGTACTTCGAACACTTCCTCTACCTCGCCTGCATCAATCACAGGGTTAAAATCACTCGCCAACCCGACAAAAGGCGTAACCGTGAAGTTCGTTACCATTTCATGCACATCCAATGCCCCGATCATCTGAACGGCCGTAGTTGGCAAACCAATCTCCTCCTCGGCCTCGCGCAAAGCAGCCGCTTCGGTGGATTCTCCAAGCTCGACCTTCCCGCCTGGAAAGGCAACCTGCCCAGCGTGATGTTTCAAATGTGAGGCCCGCTTGGTTAGAATAACCTGCCAACCACCCTGACGCTCAATCAGCGGAATCAGAACTGCCGCGGGGCGCAGAGACCGTTCCGGCAGGGCCGCCTTTATGGTGGGATTCAAGTCATAGTCAGACGAACCCTCAGATGGCCCCGCCTGCACAGCCTTCGTCAGATGGTCGAGGGTTATCACAATAAATGACCGCTCTTCTTGGCTTTGGTTGCAAGGTAATCAACGTTATGCGGGTTTTCCCCAACCATTAGCGGAACGCGTTCATCTACACTAACACCCGATGCTTCCATCTTCGCGACCTTCGCCGGATTGTTTGTCATCAGACGAACCGAATTAAAGCCCATCGCCTTCAGCATCTCTGCACCAAGCCGAAAATCCCGCTCGTCATCTTCGAATCCCAAGCGGTGGTTCGCCTCAACCGTATCAAACCCCTGATCCTGCAAAGCATAGGCGCGCATCTTATTGGCAAGACCAATCCCGCGCCCCTCTTGATTCATATATAGTAAAACTCCAGCGCCTTCTTCCCCGATCTGCGCCAGTGCCGCCCGCAACTGCGGCCCGCAATCACATTTCAACGATCCCAGCAAATCACCTGTGAAACAAGCCGAGTGCAAGCGCGACAGAACCGGAACCGCGCGGTCTGGATTTCCAATTTCAATCGCATAATGCTCCTCTCCACCATCACGGGGGCGGAAAACACGTACGCGGCCCTGCTTGGAAACCTCCAACGGGACACGAGCGGCAGAAACTTCCGTCAATTCGGACACTTCGTCCATACCCAAAAGATCAGTCGCTTCAATCCGATTCAGGCCATATTTATTCGCCAAAGATTCTACCTGATCCCGCCCAAGGGACAAAACAACCGCCGCAGGCAACAAATGTGCCCGCTTCGCCAATGCGATACTGGCACGGTGAATATCGGCCCCAGCCCCGCGGATTACCTGAAACGGGCCTTTCATCGGTGCGGTCAAATCCTGTGACGGGTCGGCCATCGCATGCACCCACGCGATGCCTGCATCCGCAGGAATAACGACCCGTGCGACGTCGCCATCATACGCAGCCGTTTTTAGCGTCGTCGCGCGGCGCAATGTTATCGCCAGTTCCACGATCCCCGCCATACCCCGTAAATCGGCCAATCGTTCGGCACTGACAACCTCGGCCGCCAAAACCAGCGCCCCATTATCACCATCAAACACGGCAATAGGCACACCGACACGTATGTCACTCCCCATACGGGCGATGCGTTCCTCTCGATTCAAAGCTAGGGTCATGGGATTCTGCCAGAAATGTTTCAGTTCTTTTCATACATATATCCCCTAGCCATCGGAATTGAAACATTTCCCGCAAAAGTGACACGCCTGTGTGAGCGATTGATGCAAAACCTTGCAAACGACCTGTTTTCACAACAATTATTAAGGACACCGCACGAAGGAGTCGGAAAAATGAGTAGCATTAAGAAAATATTGATGGTCGATGACGAGGAAGACCTGCGCGAAGCCCTCGCCGATCAGTTGGTAATGACCGATGAGTTCGATGTATTCGAAGCCGGAACTGGCGCGGAAGGGTTAAAAAAAGCTAAAGAAGCGCTTTATGACCTAATCATCCTCGATGTTGGCCTACCCGACATGGATGGCCGTGAACTTTGTCGCCTAATGCGTAAACAAGGTGTTAAGGCGCCAATTTTGATGCTGACGGGCCACACAACGGACTCCGATACCATTCTTGGCCTGGATGCAGGTGCAAACGATTACGTCTCCAAACCCTTCAAGTTTCCCGTGCTACTGGCCCGCATCCGCGCCCAGCTTCGTCAGCACGAACAATCCGAGGACGCCGTTTTTACCATTGGGCCATATACGTTCAAACCTGCAGCTAAAATGCTGCTGGATGACGACGAAAAGAAAATCCGCCTGACGGAAAAGGAAACCAACATCCTGAAGTTCCTTTACCGCGCCAACGAATCCATTGTCGCCCGCGATGTGCTACTACACGAGGTCTGGGGCTATAACGCTGGCGTCACCACGCACACTTTGGAAACCCACATCTATCGCTTGCGCCAAAAAATCGAGCCTGATCCATCGAACGCACGCCTGTTGGTTACCGAGAGCGGCGGATACCGCCTCGCCTCTTAAGAATTCCTCCCTGAGACTTGAGCCCGCTGCGTCAATCGTAGCGGGTCTTTTTTTGGTGTTGAAAACTACTAAATCGGTTTAGTAGTTTATTAAGAACCATTCCCGAAGCCGGAGAAATCACATGGCCCTTACTGTCTGCACTTGGAACATCAACTCTGTCCGTCTGCGCGAACCTTTGGTTCTTAAGTTGTTGAAGGAAGAGGCACCGGACGTTCTGTGTCTTCAGGAGTGCAAATCCCCGACGGATAAAATCCCGACTGAGAATTTCACGGCAATGGGTTACAACCTGATCGCACGTGGACAAAAGGGATATAACGGCGTAGCCATCCTTTCCCGCCTGCCGATGGTTGATGCAGGCCACCGGGATTTTTGCGAAAAGGGTGATGCGCGGCATGTGTCCGGGCAGTTGGAAAACGGCGTGACCATTCACAATTATTACATTCCTGCGGGTGGCGATGAAGCTGACCGGGAAAAGAACGAAAAGTTCGGCCATAAGCTCGACTTTCTGACAGAAATGCGCGACTGGTTTCTCCGCGAAACCCCGCAAAAGTCTATTCTGGTCGGTGACCTAAACATCGCCCCGCGTGAAGATGACGTTTGGGATCACAAAAAACTGCTGAAAGTTGTCAGTCATACTCCGATCGAGGTCGAACACCTCGCCGCCGCCCAAGATGCCGGAAATTGGGTAGACATAACACGCCAAGACATTCCAGACGGCAAATTTTACAGCTGGTGGTCGTACCGCGCCAAAGACTGGGATACAGCCGACAAAGGACGTCGTTTGGACCATATTTGGGCCACCGATGACATCTCAAACACGGCGCATTCCAGCCGTTTGTTGCGCGATGCACGCGGGTGGGAACGCCCGTCTGACCATGCACCCTTGTTTGCGAGCTTTGACCTGTGATCGAAGCAACTCTAGAAAACTCCGTCGGGCGAATTACGTTGAATAGACCCGAAGTTCATAATTCTCTTACACGGGAAACGATGAACAATATCCGTGCCGTTTTGAAAGACTGGGCAAACAGCGACATTCGTGTGCTGGTTCTAACAGGAACGGGTAAAAGTTTTTGCTCGGGCGTATCCCTTGGCGATGTCGGAACCGGCGATTGGTCAAACAACCCGCTGACAGCTCTGTGCGATGCACTTGAAAATTTCCACACTCCGACAATTTGCGCCTTGAATGGTGGAGTTTACGGCGGCGGAGTCGAGCTGGCCCTTTCGTGTGACTTTCGTGTTGGAACCGAAGGTATGAAAATGTTCGTTCCTGCGGTGAAAATTGGCGTTCATTACGATGCGGCCGGGATTGGGCGATATGTCCAAAAGCTCGGCTCGCAAACCGCACGGCGAGTGTTCCTGTTAGCAGAAAAGTTTGAAGATCACGCACTTCTCGATATCGGGTTCCTCGACTATCTCGTGGCTGCTGATAAGCTAGGCGAACGCGTTGATGACCTCACATCCACCATTAATAGTGCCGCGCCACTCGCCGTTCAGGGCATGAAGCGCACCATTCTGGAAACGAGTCGCGGATCCTTGGACACCGAGGCGGCTGAACAACGTACCGCACAATGTTTCGCGTCAGAAGATCATCGCGAAGGCCTCGCGGCCCTATCGGAAAAGCGCAATCCGGTTTTCAAAGGCCGTTAACCGAGTTTCGCCCGCCCTGACGCAGACTCGCGATAGAACCTGTAACTTACCGACTCGGCAATATGGTGGCGCTGAACGATACGTTCGCCTTCCAAATCCGCAATCGTCCGGCTTACGCGCAATATACGGTGGTAAGCCCGCGCGCTCATCCGAAAATGCTCCGCCATATCGCCCAACAACTTGCGGCCTTCTGTTGTAGGTTCGGCAATGACTTCCAGCAAGGCGCCTTCGGCGTCCGAATTCGTTGACATACCTTCGTAATCTGCAAATCGTTCCCGTTGAATTTCACGCGCTAGGGCAACCCGATACGCAATATCCGCCGAGCCTTCGGTAGCAGGCGGTTGCGACAGGTCTGAAACCTCGACCGGTGGTATTTCCACCTTAATATCAAACCGATCCATCAAAGGCCCCGAAATGCGCCCCAGATACTCATCGCCACACAGCGGTACCCTCGCACACGCCCGTTCGGGGTCTGTCATAAAGCCACATTTACAGGGGTTTGCGGCCGCCAGCAGCATAAATTTACACGGGTACCGCACATGTGCGTTTGCGCGGGCCACTATCACATCGCCTGTTTCGACAGGTTGGCGCAGGGTCTCCAACACAGCACGGGCAAATTCGGGGAACTCATCTAGAAACAGCACACCATTATGCGCCAGTGAAATCTCGCCCGGTTTGGCGTTGCGCCCACCGCCCACGATCGCGGCCATCGAAGCCGTGTGATGCGGTGTACGAAACGGCCGCGTCCGTGAAATACCGCCTTCTTCCAACATCCCCGCCAACGAGTGGATCATCGAGGTTTCCAGCGCCTCGGTTGGATCAAGCGGCGGCAAAATTCCGGGCAGTCGGGCCGCAAGCATCGATTTGCCTGCCCCCGGTTCGCCAATCATAAAGAAATGGTGTCGGCCAGCCGCTGCAATCTCCATCGCACGTTTGGCTTTTTCTTGCCCTTTGACATCCCGCAAATCGCGGGTGGAAATATCCGTATGCACCTCGCCGGGTTCGGACGCTGACAAGACCTTTCGCCCGTTGAAATGGTTAACCAAATCCAGCAGCGAATTCGGCGCAGTAACCTGCACCGCCCCAACCCACGCCGCCTCTGACCCGCAGCTTTTGGGGCAGACCAACCCAAAATCCGCCTCCGCCGCAGCCATCGCGGCGGGCAATGCCCCGACGACAGGCACCAAGGTGCCATCCAACGACAGTTCCCCAAGGCAAACCTGCCGCGCAGCCTCGTCCTTTGGGATAATATCCATCGCGGCCAGCAAACTCATGGCAATGGGTAGGTCGAAATGCGAACCCTCCTTCAACAAATCGGCAGGCGAAAGGTTGATCGTGATCCGTTTAGCAGGCAGCGCCAACCCCATGGAGGTAATCGCCGCCCGCACCCTTTCCTTGGACTCAGACACCGCTTTATCAGGCAGGCCAACCATATTGAACGCGGGAATACCGGGCGCGAGCGAGCATTGCACCTCGATCAGCTTGGCTTCAACGCCTTGAAAAGCAACAGTGTAAGCGCGCGCAATCATGAGGACTCCTGTTCCTAAAAGAACACTTGTCGCGCATTAACCATTTATTTTTCGTTAATTTTTAGACATTCGGCCACGGAATTGTTTCCAGATCCATATCATAGCCTGGCTGGATATAGTTCTCAGCCAACCCGCCTGCTCGCCACTCTTTGAAGGCTGTGTCAGTGATTGTCGTTTGAACATAGTCACTTGCCACTGCGCTCATTGGCAAATCATATGTTTGCAATCGTGTAGCAAGTGGCGCATAGAAAGCATCTGCGATGGAATACTCCCCGAATAACCACGGCCCATTTGCACCCCAACGAGACCGTGCCTTGTTCCAAATTACTTCGATACGGGCGATGTCGGATAGTACTGCGTCCGTGGGCGTGAAGCCCCTATAACAATGGCGCAAATTCATCGTACAGTCATTACGTAGCGATCCGAAACCGGAATGCATTTCTGCGGTGATTGAACGCGCAAACCCTCGGGCGATTGGGTCTTGGGGCCACATGTTTTTGTCAGGGTGGCGCTCGGCCAATGTTTCGGCGATGGCTAAGGTGTCGGATACAATTACAGGGCCGCCCTGTGTATCAAACCGGATAGCTGGCACCAGTCGCCCATCGCCAAAATTTTTCAGCATGGCAACAAATTCGGGAGAATACATACGCGCGCTTTGCACATCCACCGGAATGTCGAACTTTGCGAAAAGCAGCCAGCCGCGTAGGGACCAGCTGGAATAAGTTTTATCACCGATTGCTAAAGAATACATTATCAGACCTCCCTTTTCTTTCAACGTACGCAAGGCTGTGCGCTACGTCCAATCAGAAAACGGGATGGTATATATCACGGCAGATGATTTACCCCATGCACCCGCCATGATTTGGAGGAATGCAGATAATCCAGTCGCGTAACCGACAGGTTGTCGATTTTGAAGGCGAACGCCGCTTTTGCGTTCATCCCGCTGGCACGTTGCAGGGCGGCCAAGATGGCAGCGAAATGGCCGACTATGATGATATCACCTGTGCCGTGATCCGTGATAATCGTATCTACAGCACTGGAGATCCGTGCAGATAAATCATTCCAGCTTTCGCCATTCGGGGGTGCAATAGCTCCAGGAGATTCCCAGAACTGCCGGCTGGTTTCGGGATCAGATTTAGCGATATCGGCGAAAAGACGACCATCCCAATCGCCAAAGTTCATCTCACGCAAGGTCGGAGCATTTGGCAGGCGGTTTCGCGCACCCTGAACTGCATCGGCCGTAGCGCTAGCACGTTGCAAGTCTGACGATACGATATTGGCCTGTTCAGGTAGATAGTTTGATAGCCGCTCCAACGCCGCCAGATCGGACAGGTCTGCTGGAATATCGGACCAGCCCACCGCCGCTTTGGAGTGGGTCGGACCGTGGCGAACAAACCAAAGGCGCGTGGTCATATCATACCCTCGGGCAGCGTGCCTTTAAGGGTTAACGGTAAACCAGCAGCGACGAATACGGCGAGGTCCGCTTGCTCGGCAACCTTGCGATTAAGGCGGCCCTGAAGATCGCGAAACTGGCGGCCTAACGGGGTATCCGGTACAAGGCCCATACCCACCTCGTTTGACACGCAAATCACTGGATTAGGTGAAGTGGATAGGCCCGTTAACAATTTGGTAGTCTCGCTATCTGTGTCCACCTCGGCGTGCATTTGGTTGCTAAGCCAAAGCGTTAGGCAGTCGACCAACACAACAGAATTGGGTGTGACCGCCGTCATTGCCGACACTAAATCCAACGGTTCTTCGATAGTTTGCCAATCAGGCCCGCGATCTTGTCGGTGCTTTGCGATTTTAGCTTTCATCTCCACATCGAACGCCTGACTTGTGGCAATGTAGGTTCGCGGGCGGTTGGCGCTTGTGGCCAACGCCTCGGCAAACGCGGACTTACCGGAACGGGCTCCGCCGAGAATTAGGGAAAGGTGTGGAAAAACAGGCATGAAATGGTTCCAGATTGTTAACCCCTGCATTCTTTCACACTTGAGTAACGGAATCCACGGGCAGCTGCATAATAGGTATATTCTCCAACTTGAAACCCTTCAATTAATAAAATACATTACCAAATGGTAAATAGATTTATTTCCGTGGAATTAGGCAATGCTACAAGGTCGAAAAATTCTTCTTGTTATTGGCGGCGGGATTGCGGCGTATAAATGCCTCGACTTGATCCGGCGGCTGGCTGAACGTGGCGCGACGGTTACGCCTGTGCTGACACGTGCTGCCACTGAATTTGTAACACCTTTGTCGGTCGCCGCGCTGGCAGGCGAAAAAACCTATACCGATCTGTTCGACCTGACCGACGAGGCCGAGATGGGCCACATCCAGCTTTCCCGTTCTGCGGATTTACTGGTCGTTGCCCCTGCAACGGCGGACCTATTGGCCAAAATGGCAACGGGGCAGGCGAATGATTTAGCAACTACACTTTTGCTGGCGACGGATAAGCCTGTATTGGTAGCCCCCGCGATGAATGTGCGCATGTGGGAGCATCCGGCAACACAGCGCAATGTCGCGACCTTGAAAACCGACGGTGTGCAGTTCGTTGGCCCTGACGAGGGCAACATGGCTTGTGGTGAATTTGGCCCCGGTCGGATGTCCGAACCGCTGGAAATTGTTAGCGCCATAAGTGCCGCGCTGGCGGATGGGCCTCTGAATGGCAAACATATTCTGGTGACCTCTGGCCCAACGCATGAACCGATTGATCCGGTGCGTTATATCGCTAATCGATCATCCGGTGCGCAAGGCACTGCGATTGCCGAGGCTTTGGCAGCACTTGGCGCAAGTGTTACGTTTGTTACGGGTCCGGCGGATGCGGAACGGCCCAAGGGTGTAAATGTTATCGAGGTTCAGACCGCACAACAAATGCTTGAAGCGACCCAAAATGCCTTCCCTGCTGACGCAGCGGTTTTCGCTGCCGCTGTTGCAGATTGGCGTGTGGCGAATGCGGTGGATTCCAAGATCAAAAAGGATGGTTCCGGCAACCTGCCCTCACTCGATTTTGCCGAAAACCCCGACATTTTACGAACCGTTTCACAGATGACCAAAGGCCGCCCGCAACTGATTGTCGGCTTTGCCGCGGAAACTAACGATGTGTTGGCGAATGCAACGACCAAGCGTGAACGCAAAGGCTGTGACTGGATCGTGGCGAATGATGTTTCGCCAGAAACGGGCATAATGGGTGGGTCCGAAAATGCGGTAACGCTGATCTCCGACGCTGGGCCGGAAACATGGAAGCGGATGAGCAAAGTCGATGTCGCCCGCAAGCTCGCCACCAGAATTGCCGAGGCACTAGGGTGACCCAAACCCTCCGCATTCATCGTACCGGAAATTCGGATGCCAACATCGCTTTGCCTGCGTACGAAACCGAAGGTTCGGCTGGCATGGACATACGGGCAAATTTTCCGCCAGAAATACGCAGCGAAGGTATCACCCTCGCCGTTGGCGCACGGGCATTAATCCCGACAGGGATGAAATTTGAAATTCCGCTGGGCTTCGAGGTTCAAATCCGCCCACGCTCGGGCCTTGCCTTAAAACACGGTGTAACGCTGGTTAACGCGCCGGGCACAATAGACAGCGATTACCGCGGCGAGGTTGGAATGATCCTGATAAACTTTGGCGTTGATCCCTTCCGCATCACACATGGCGAACGTGTCGCACAAATGGTATTCACACAGGTTACACGTTGCGAAATTGCTGAAGTAAACTCCTTAACCACAACCGAACGCGGCGCTGGCGGCTTCGGATCTACTGGAAAAACGTAACCATGCTTCGAATGTCCCGCAAAATCGTTCTGGCCCTCGAGGCCGTTCTCGATATCGCCTACAACGGGCGGCCGCACCCTGTGCAGTCCAAAGACATCACGGAACGCCAAGGTATTCCACAACGATATCTTGAACAGGTGCTGCAACAACTGGTGCGTGCAGGTGTTCTGAAAGGTGTCCGCGGCCCGCGCGGTGGGTATACATTGGCACGCGAACGGCGACGTATTACGCTCGGCGATGTTTTACGTGTTGTTAACCAAATGGAAAACGAAGAGGATTCCACCGTTTCCCGTGCAGAATTAGGCGAGCGGATCATCAGCCCGATTTGGGATGAAATGCAAGACGACATCCTTAAGCGTTACGATGCGATCACGATGGAAGACCTGTGCCGTGATGCGGAAGCAAAGGGCATTAAACGTGCGGATGAGGAATCCGTAAGCTTTACCATTTAGAAACCTTTCTTAATAACCCCTTAGCGGGAGGGTGAACTGCTTATACCTATATTCCACGTACATCCTTTACAGTTGCCAAATTATTGAAGAGATCAAAATCCCGATAAGTCTGGTCGTTCCTTGAAAACTTTGTATAATCTGGCGCATTGAGGGGAGTTTTCATAATGCCTACACCGCCACGTGGCCTGATTTACGACGACGTAACGCAAACTATGGGCGGGACTCCGTTGGTGAGATTATCTCGTTTCGCCGCCGAAATGGGCGTAAATTCCGAGATTTGTGGAAAGCTTGAATTTTTCAATCCACTGGGGTCTGTAAAAGACCGGATCGGTGTTGGAATGGTTGACGCGCTGGAAGCCTCGGGCGCTCTAAAACCCGGCGGTACATTGATCGAGCCAACCAGTGGCAATACAGGCATTTCGCTGGCCTTTGTATGCGCCGCGCGTGGGTACAACCTGATATTGACGATGCCTGAAACTATGTCAGTCGAGCGGCGCAAAATGTTAGCGCTTCTTGGGGCAAAGTTGGAATTGACCGATGGTGCCAAAGGCATGAAAGGTGCGATTGATCGGGCTGAAGAAATGGTTAACGAGATCGAGGGTGCGATTTTACCTCAGCAATTCGAGAACTCCTCAAACCCTGCGATCCATGAAATCACGACTGCCGAAGAAATCTGGAAGGATGCCGGCGGCAAGGTCGATGTATTTATTTCGGGCGTCGGAACTGGTGGAACGATCACTGGCGTGGGCAAAGTATTAAAAGAACGAAACCCCGATGTCCGTATCGTTGCGGTGGAGCCAGAAGATAGTCCGGTTTTGTCCGGCGGTATTGCTGGCCCACATAAGATCCAAGGGATCGGGGCTGGTATTGTTCCTTCGGTAATGAATGTTGATCAGATCGACGAAATTATCACCATCGGCAACGAAACCTCGTTCGAGATGGCACGGATGTTGGCAACCCATGAAGGAATTCCGGTAGGTATTTCATCAGGTGCAGCCCTCGCGGCAGCGGTTGAAGTCAGCGAGCGGCCTGAGATGGCGGGCAAACGGATCGTCGTAATCCTTCCAAGCTTCGCGGAACGGTATTTGTCTACATCCCTGTTCGATGGCCTCTAAATGCTGGATCGACTTGCGTCCGGTGGATTGGTTACCGTTTTATTAATCACCTTTCTAGCGCTAGGATACGCCCGCGTATTGAACGCGCCCCGTCGGGTATATATCGGCATTGCTGCGTTGGTTTTTTCAACAATCATAGGCTCGCAATTTCTGCCGTCAGAGAATATCTTTCGTATCAGAATCGCCGATAGCTTCGGTTTTTGGGGCCGCGTCCTATTGTGGATGTCTCCGGTAATTGGATACGGGTTGTTGATCTGGTGGATACGTCGGAAAACGCGGATGCGGGAGGGAAATGATGGAAGCTGAAGAACTAGAACGCTACGCTCGTCATATCGTTTTGCGCGAAATCGGCGGAGCGGGGCAGCAGAAACTTCGCAAGGCACGGGTGCTGGTTATTGGCGCGGGGGGGCTTGGATCGCCAGTATTAATGTATCTCGCGGCGGCGGGTGTTGGCGTTATGGGCGTGGTGGACGATGACATTGTTAGCCTTTCCAATCTCCAACGGCAGGTTTTGCATTCCACTGAAAGTATTGGGATGCCAAAGGTCACATCCGCGATCGAGGCTGTTGGGCGTATTAACCCTCACGCAACTATTGAACCGCACCAAACCAGAATTACCTCTGAAAACGCCGCTGATATTGTCGCCGGGTACGATCTGGTGCTGGATGGATCAGATAATTTTGACACGCGGTATTTGATTAACGAAATATGCGTATCCCTTAACAAACCCCTAATCTCAGCCGCAATGAGCCAGTGGGAAGGCCAGATTAGCCTTTACGACCCCGCAAACGGCGGCCCCTGTTATGCTTGCGTATTTCCCGAACGCCCCGCCGATGGTTTAGCGCCGTCGTGTTCCGAAGCTGGCGTGATGGGGGCGTTGGCAGGTGTAATGGGGTCTATGATGGCGGGCGAAGCGATAAAATTTATCACGGGTGCAGGCGAAAGCCTGCGTGGTCAAATGTTGATATTCGACGCGCTTTACGGCGAGACACGCAAATTCAAACTGGCTGCCAACTCCAAATGTCCGGTTTGCGGCAACCATTCTTGATATGCATCAATGCAATGAGCTTGATAAGTGTTACTTTTCTTTTCTTACTGAAGAGTTAAGGAGTGCGCCTCGTGACCCCGCAAGATCAATACGACATCATCATAATCGGTGCTGGCCCTGCTGGTCTTAGCTTTGCGCGCAGCCTGTCAGACACCGGCCTTCAGGTTGTTTTACTGGAACGCCAGCCTGAGCATATTTTGGCTAATCCGCCAGAGGACGGCAGGGATATCGCACTAACGCATTATTCAGAAAAAACAATGCGGGACTTGGGGATGTGGGACCATATTTCTGAAACAGAGGTCGGAACTATCCGTGATGCCAAAGTGGTTAACGGCAAGTCCCCCTATGCGCTACATTTCGACAGCAGGAAAACCGATCGGGATTATCTGGGGCACATCATTCCCAACCATATCATCCGGCAGGCGGCTTATAATGTGGTCAAAGGTTTACCAAACATCACCATCATGACCGAGGCTGAGGTTATTGGAGTTGAAACCAACACGACTGCGGGCAAGGTCACACTAAAAGACGGAACTGAACTTGGTGCGCCATTGGTGATATCTGCAGATAGTCGTTTTTCCGAGACGCGTCGGAAGATGGGAATTTCATCCTCGATGACAGATTTTGGGCGCGTGGTGATTGTTTGCGAAATGGAACACACGATCTCGCACAATGATACCGCGGTTGAGTGTTTTCACTACGACCAGACACTTGCGATTCTGCCGATGCACGGCAACAAATCCTCGGTTGTTGTTACATTGACGACTGATAAAGCTGAAACAGTTATGAATATGCCGCCGGAGGTATTTGCTGCCGACATTCAACGGCGGTTTGGTGGGCAATTGGGCGAAATGTCACTGGTTTCCAGGCGACACCCATACCCTCTGGTCGGGGTTTTTGCGAAACAGTTCGTTAAAACGCGGTTTGCAGTAGTTGGAGATGCCGCAGTAGGTATGCACCCAGTGACCGCACATGGGTTTAACCTCGGGTTAACAGGTGCGACTATTCTGGCAACAGAAATTCGCGCTGCGCTTGATGACGGGTCAGACATCGGGGCATCTTGGGTGTTAAAGAACTATGAATCCAAGCATCGGCGTATTGCGCGACCGTTATATCTGGGAACAAATGCGTTGGTGCGTTTGTATACGGACACGACTGTTCCTGGGCGGGTATTTCGAAGGGCTGCTTTACGTGTTGGTAATGTTTTACCACCCGTCAAACAAATGATTACCCGTCAATTAACGCAAGTTTAGGGCGTTAAAGCATGCTCGGCACGACTTGATCCGGTGGGCGGTGTCCGTCGGCGAAGGTTTTGATGTTGATGATAACTTTTTCACCCATCTCGATCCGGCCCTCGATTGTTGCGGACCCCATGTGGGGTAGTAGCAAAACGTTGTCCAAACCCTTTAACCTTGGGTTAATATCATTGCCGTGTTCGAAAACGTCCAGTCCAGCGCCTGCAAGTTCGCCTGCGCGCAGCATTCGCGTTAGGGCGTTTTCGTCAACAATTTCGCCACGGGCCGTGTTGATGATAAACGCGCTCGGTTTCATTAGCTTCAACCGACGGGCGTTCAGCAAATGGAACGTACCGGGGGTGTGCGGACAGTGGATCGACAAGATATCAACCCGCGCCAGCATTTGATCGAGGCTTTCCCAATAGGTTGCCTCCAACGTGGCCTCGGTGTCTTGATGCAAGCGGCGGCGATTATGGTAATGGACCTGCAAGCCAAACGCTTTTGCACGGGCTGCCACGGCCTGACCAATCCGGCCCATGCCCAGGATACCAAGACGCTTACCGCCAATCCGGTGTCCCATCAGTGCGGTTGGCGACCAGCCTTGCCAATCGCCTTGTTGCATCATCATTGTGCCTTCGCGAAGGCGACGCGGTACGGCCAATATCATCGCCATCGTCATATCGGCGGTATCTTCTGTCAAAACGCCCGGAGTATTTGAAACCATAATCCCACGCTGAAGTGCTGTTTGCACATCAATGTGATCGAAACCTGCACCGTAGTTCGCGATCAGACGCAAGTTATCGCCAGCATGTGCCAACATCTTTTGGTCGATCGTATCCCCTAGCGTTGGCACCAGAACATCGGCACGCCTGATTGCGTCGGTTAAAGCTTCATCGTCCATCTTTTCGTCTGTCTCGTTCAGCTCGACATCAAAAAGTTCGCGCAGGCGGGTCTCCACTGGTTCTGGCAGACGGCGAGTTACGATAACTTTCAGGGGTACGTTTGTCATATTGCTTTTACGTCCTCGGGTTGAAAACTTTGTGCTAACATGGCAGCAAAGGAACGGCGGGGGAATGGCAAAAATGCCAAACTTCGCGATGTAA
>Ga0209121_10000952_pt1 | contig 30681 bp, 21 predicted proteins | sample Cruoilmetagenom3_FD_187292 | JGI IMG/M metagenome (GOLD analysis project Ga0209121, IMG submission 187292) | Oil polluted marine microbial communities from Coal Oil Point, Santa Barbara, California, USA - Sample 3 (SPAdes) (version 2) | ecosystem: Environmental > Aquatic > Marine > Oil seeps ...
GGGAGGGATGAAGAGGGATTGTCCCTCTACAATGAATTCAGATTCCAGCTGGTTGTATGCGATCAGCTCGTCGATTGTGAGGTTGAATTCCAGTCCAATCGCCAGGAGCGAGTCGCCTGACTGCACGATGTACTCGATCGGCGGGATGGGCGTAGGTGTCTCCGTGGGCAGCGGCGTCTGTGTCGGCGTGGGCGTTGCGGTGGGGCTGGGCGTGATCGTGGCCGTGAGCGTGATCGTTGGGGTGAACGTCGGCAGTTCCGCTGCGATGTTGCCCTGTGACAGGTCCATGCCCAGGATCGCCGCGCCCGCAAGGACGATTACAGTGACGAGGGCGAGAATGGCGATGCGCAGCGGCTTACGCTTCGTCGATGTGAAGACGGACTCGGGCTCACCCTGCAAACCGCCGTCATCCGATCCTGCCTCTGGGGCGGCATCGGATCGTTTTCGGGGCTCAATGTCGCCTGAGGGAGTCGCTTCGTCTTCCAGCTCCGCACCACACATCAGGCACGTCTTGGCGCCATCAGCGACGCGGGTGCCACACTCAGGACATCGACGGTGAGGCCGATCTGGCAGGGCTCGAATAGTCTCTTCTTCTGTCATAGGTCGTCTATATCCGAAAAACTGAGGATATCATAACACTGATGGTGACAAGAGCAAGGTTAGCCTGCTGGGGCTTCACAGTATGTTTTGGTCAGTTTGATCTGCGAAGAAGCGGTGGTTGGGGTTTGACTTTCTCGGCACGGTGATATAATGGTCCTATTATAAGGTCTGCCTTATAATCTGGGTGGCCAGGCAGGACTTTGGGGAGTCAAGATGCAGCAAGATCGGGTAGAGGAATATCTGGGGGCAATCTACCGCCTGCGCGCCGGCGCAGAGACGCCGGTGCCCTTGCCGCAGCTGGCCGCGCACTTCGGTTTCTCGCCTGTCTCGGTTCACGAGATGGTGCAGAAGCTGAAGTCCAGAGGCAGCGTGCGCTACCATCCCTACCGGGGGGCCACGCTTACAGAGAGGGGTGAGGAGGTTGCGATGCGCTTGGTGCGGCGGCATCGCCTCTGGGAGCGTTTCCTGACGGACATTCTCGAGATTCCTTGGGACGAGGCGCACGAGATCGCGGGTAAGCTGGAACACGTGGCGACCGGGTTGGTTACAGATCGGTTAGCCGCCTTCCTGGGTGACCCGCAGGCATGTCCCCACGGCGCGCCGATCCCGCCGCAGGCCCGCTCATCGTCGGACGTGTGTCTACGGAGCTTGCCTGAAGGTGCGCAGGCTCAGATCACCCGTATTGCACTGGAGATTCCTGCGCTGTTGCAGCGTCTCTCTGAGAGCGGCGTCGTGCCGGGCCGCCGCGTTCAGGTCTTATCGCAGAGTGCCGGCGGGACCGAGGTGTTGATTGCTGAGGCTGCCACTCCCGTTCACGTGCCGACGGAGGATGCCGGATCCATCTGGCTGGAACTCATCTAATCATCTGATGGCAAGGTATCATTGGAGGTATGACTGAATATGGTCTCGCTCGCTAGGTTGACTCCAGGGGAGGTGGGATTCATCGGTTCCTTAGGGGGGGGGCGCAGGTTTGTGTCCCGTTTAGCTGCACTGGGGTTCACCCCAGGCACTCCGATAGAAGTTGTGCGAAACCATGGCGCTGGTCCGATTATCGTCTCGGTGCGCGGCGCACGGATTGCACTGGGGCGCGGGGAGGCCCATAGGATCAAGGTTCATCTTTCGCAGAGTGGGGCCTGAGAGGCCTAAGTTATGCATATGCATCATCGTCGTCAACACGATACCGAGGGGAGGCTCGTTCATGCACTGCACGCATCCGACCCCGAAGACCAGGGGCTGGACACGGTGGTCGTTGCCTTGGCCGGTCAGCCGAATGTCGGCAAATCAACGATCTTCAATGTGCTCACGGGTCTGACCCAGCACGTCGGCAACTGGCCCGGCAAGACGGTCGAGCAGAAGACCGGGCATCATCTTCATCAGGATCACGATTTGCTATTCGTGGATCTTCCCGGAACCTACAGCTTGTCGGCCAACTCGGTGGAAGAGCGTATTGCGCGTGACTACATTATTAAGGAATCCCCGGATGTGGTCGTCGCGGTGGTGGATACTGCGATACCTGAGCGCAGCCTCTATCTGTTGGCCGAGCTCCTGCTCCTGCCTGCTCCGGTAGTGCTCGTGATGAATATGATGGATGTCGCCGAGCAGGAGGGGATCCTGATCGAGACGAAGGTGCTCCAGGCAGCTCTGGGGATCCCCGTCGTGCCGATGGTGGCCACCCGCAACGAGGGGGTGGAGCGGATGCTGGACGCGATTATGTCGATAGTGGACGGGACCTTCGCCTACGAACCCCGCCGCCCCACCATTCTGGCCACCCATCAGGAAGTCCTCGCCGGCCTGACCGCCCTGGTGACGGACTACGTGCCGGAGCCTTATCCTGTGCCGTGGGTGGCGCTGAAGCTACTGGAAGGCGATGAGGAGATCCACGGGGTGGTTGAGGAGCTCGTGCCGGAGAATGTGCGGCAAGAGATCCGTGCGATCCTGTACAAGCATGAAGATGCTGTGCTGGACGTTGCGGGGGCGCGCTATGCGTGGATCGGCCGTATGGTCCGCGCTGCCGTGGTTCGCCCGAAGGTCGGCCAGGTCGGCCTCACATCGCGGCTTGACGCGGTGTTGACGCATCCTTTCTGGGGTACGTTGGCCCTTCTGGCTGTGCTGGCCGGTGTCTTTTTTCTCACCTACACGGTGGCCGGTCCTGTTCAGGGGTGGCTGGTGGATCTGCTGGCGCAGTTTGCGGGCGGTGCCGTAGGCCGGCTGTCCGCTCTGGGTTCGCCGGCGTGGCTGTCGGATCTGGTCGCCGATGGCTTGATCGGTGGCGTGGGCACGGTGGTCACGTTTATGCCGATTCTGGCGATCTTCTTCGCTACGCTTGGCTTCCTTGAGGATACCGGCTACTTGGCGCGGGCGGCCTACGTCACTGATCGCTTTATGCATATGATGGGGCTGCACGGCAAGAGCTTCTTGCCGCTCCTCCTGGGATTCGGCTGCAACGTCCCCGCCGTTCTGGGGGCGCGCATCATCGAGTCGCCGCGCGCGCGGTTGCTGACGATCCTGCTGGCCCCACTTGTGCCATGTGCGGCTCAGCTGGCCGTCGTGACTATCCTGGCCGCGGCACTCTTCGGCAGTGCAGCAGGGGTGGTGGTGTGGTCGCTGGTGGCGCTCAACCTGGTGGCCCTGGCCGCGCTGGGCGTCGTGCTGAACCGTTTCGTGTTGAAGGGGGAGCCGGCCGTCTTCATTATGGAGCTGCCGCTCTACCATCTACCCAACCTGCGCTCCATTGGTCTGTACGTCTGGCAGAACATCTTAGCCTTTCTGCAGAAGGCCGGCAGCGTGATCCTGGTGGCTTCTCTGGTGGTCTGGTTCCTGTCGTACTTCCCGGCGGCCGGGGACATCAGCCAGAGCTACCTAGCGCGGCTGGGACGTGCTATTGAGCCACTGGGACAACTGATGGGGCTGCCGTGGCCGGTGCTGGTGGCGTTGCTGACAAGCTTCGTGGCCAAGGAGAACACAATTGCCACGTTCGGCGTGCTCTATGGTGACTTTGTGGCTGTGTTGCCCACGGTGCTCTCCGGCCCGGGTGCGTTGGCACTGCTGGTCTTTCAGATGCTCTTTGTCCCCTGCCTCGCCACGGTTGCAGTGATGAAGCAGGAGTCCGGCTCGTGGAAGTGGACGGCGATCGGTGTCGGTCTGCTGCTGGTGCTATCGCTGGTTGCCGGCATTGCCGTGTATCAGATCGGCTCTCTGTTGTAGGGCGTGGTGGATGCTGAAACGAATTCTCAGTATGATGGCGACAGGTGAGGTTCAGACGCAGGTTGAGCTGGCCACGGAGCTGGATGTCCCAGAGCCGCTGCTGTCGCAGATGGTCGCGCAGTTGGCATCCCAGGGGTATCTGACTCAGGCTGTAATGGGCGCGGATGGCTGTGATGGCTGTGCGCTGCATATGCAGTGCAACCCGGACCGTCGGCTGCGGATCTGGACGTTGACGGAGAAGGGGCAGCGGGCGGCGTCTTAGGGGACGCGCGAGACAAGACGGGCACAGGCCTCGCCGCAGGCGAGGTTGACACCGGCCCGAGCAGACAAATACGAAGAAGCGGGTCGCGACTTGGTCGCGACCCGCTTTTGAACTCCACTGAACGGAATTCGGTCTAGTACATTCCACCACCGGGGCCAGCAGGCGCCGGCATGGGTTTCTCGGGCTCGGGAATGTCGGTGATCAGAGCTTCGGTGCTGAGCACCATAGCGGCCACGGACGCGGCGTTCAGCAGTGCGCCTTTGGTCACCTTGACGGGATCGATGATGCCGGCCTCGATCATATCGACGTGCTCACCGGTCATAACATCGTAGCCCATCTGGTCGTTGTCGGTCTCGGCCTGCTTGCGACGGACCTCGGCCAGGATCACGGCACCATCTTCGCCGGCGTTGGCGGAGATGCGGCGTATGGGGCTCTCGAGCGCCTTTCGCAGAATGGAGACACCGGTCTGCTCGTCAGGATAGTCCATCTTGACGTCGTCCAGGGCGCTCATGGCATTCAGCAACGCCACACCACCACCGGGCACAATGCCCTCCTCAACGGCGGCGCGGGTCGCGCTCAGGGCGTCCTCAACTCGGTGCTTCTTTTCCTTCAGCTCGGTCTCGGTCGCGGCACCAACACGGATGATGGCAACACCACCGGCCAGTTTGGCCAGGCGTTCCTGCAGCTTCTCGCGATCATAGTCCGAGGTGGAGCGCTCCGTCTCGACCTTGATCTGCTCGATGCGGCTGGTGATAGCGACGTCGTCACCGCGGCCGCTCACGATCGTGGTGTCGTCCTTGGTGGTGATGACCTTGTCCGCGCGGCCCAGGTCGGCCAGCGTCGCGCCGTCGAGCTTGCGGCCTTGCTCTTCAGTGATGAGCGTAGCACCGGTCAGAACGGCGATGTCCTGCAGCATAGCCTTGCGGCGATCACCGAAGCCGGGGGCCTTGATGGCCAACGCGGTCATCAGACCACGCAGCTTGTTGATAACCAATGTCGCCAGCGCCTCACCGTCGATATCCTCGGCGATGATGACCAGATTGCGGGCACCCGTCTGCACCAGCTTCTCCAGAATCGGAACGAGGTCCTGTGCCGCGGAGATCTTCTTGTCATAGATCAGGATGTAGGCGTCCTCGATCAAGGCTTCCATCGTATCCGGGTTGGTCACGAAGTAGGGGCTGATGTAGCCGCGGTCGAATTGCATACCCTCAACGTACTCGGTCTCGAACTCGAGGCCTTTGGACTCCTCAACGGTGATGACGCCGTCTTTGCCGACCTTGTCCATCACCTCAGCGATCAGTTCACCGATCATGCGATCCTGTGCGGAGATCGAGGCAACGTTGGCGATCTGTCCTTTGGTGTTGACCTCAATGGAGGCCGCGGAGATCGAGTTGGCGACAGCGTCGGCAGCTCCAAGGATGCCGCGCTTGAGCAGCATCGAGTTCGCGCCGGCGGCAACGTTCTTCATACCCTCTTCGATGAGGACGTGAGCCAAGAGCGTCGCGGTTGTGGTGCCGTCACCGGCGATATCATTTGTCTTTGTGGCGGCCTCTTTGAGGAGCTGGGCGCCCATATTCTCGAAGGGGTCTTCGAGTTCGATTTCTTTCGCAACGGTCACACCATCGTGCGTGATCGTAGGGGAGCCCCACTTCTTGTCCAAAGCAACGTTGCGGCCCTTGGGACCCAACGTCGTCACAACGGCGTTGGCCAGCACGTCCATACCCTTTTTGAGATCACTGCGGGCCTCAGTTCCGAATTGTAACTGCTTAGCCATATTTATCTATTCCTCCTAAAGAATTAGCCAAAGGACCGACGTTACGTCGCTGTCCCTTAGGTCTTGAAGTTAGTCCTCGATAACGCCCAGGATATCGTCAATGCGAAGGATCAGGATTTCCTTGCCTTCGCGGGTCTTGAAGGTCGTGCCTGCGTACTTGGCGTAGATCACCAGGTCGCCTGCAACGGGCCCCACCACATCGCCGTCCTCATCCTCAACCTCAACCTCTGGCCCAACAGCCAGAACCGTGCCCTGCTGGGGCTTCTCTTTGGCTGTGTCCGGGAGAACCAGCTGGCCGCCGGCAAAGGTCATGTCATCTTCTTCGTTGGGCTCAACAATGACGCGGTCACCAAGGGGTCGAATCTTCACGCTCATACCTTACCTCCGATTAGGATTCATTGGTCTGCATAACTTAGCACTCTCGTTGATGGAGTGCTAAATACATTAGGATGATAGCACGGTTGCAGGGCCTTGTCAAGCAGTCGCGGGGCGTGAGTGCTAAGTATAATGTCTTTCTAATGCAATTTCTGGTCCTGCCAAACGGACCTATCCGGCGTGGCTAGCCTCGCGGGATGTGGCGCTGAATCGCCTGAACCAACAGCGCGTGTTCGGCCTCGTGAATCCGGGCCTCCAGCGTGTCGACGTTGTCCTCCGGGAGAATGGGGATCGTCTGTTGAGCGATGACGGGGCCGGCATCGACGGCTTCACCCGGCACGAGATGGACCATAATGCCGGTGTGGTCTATCTCGCCGCGCTGGTAAGCCCCAAAGGCGCGCTGGATGGCGTGGGTTCCCGGGAAGGTCCCCGGCAGCGCCGGGTGCAGGTTCAGGACCCGTTGGGGGAACCGGCTGATGAACGCGTTGGAGAGGATGTGCATCCAGCCTGCCAGCACGACCCATTCGGCGCCGAACCCTTGGACGATCTGGGCCAGGTCAGCGTCGTACTCTTCGCGCGCGCGGGCCGCATTCCTGTACGGCAGCAAGGGGAAGTAGACCAGGGGAATCCCGTGCCGGATGGCCCGCCGGGCGCCATAGGCCTCGCGACGGTTCGAGACCACCACCGCGATCTCGATCCCCGGCAGGCTACCGTCGTCCACGGCATCGAGTATGGCTTGCAGGTTCGTGCCGCTGCCCGAAACTAATACCGCGATTCGCGTCATCTGTCCTCTCCTTTGGCCCTGCAAGGGCGTGCGTCACTTGCCCACGTCAGAAGCCGGGAAGTTCGGTGTCAGGGCCGCGATCCGGTCGAGCCAGGCGCGATAGAGATCGAGCGCAAAGGGTGGAGTCCCCAGAAGGTAGTGGTTGCCGCCGGTCACTGTGCCGGCGGGCACGCCCGTGGGCACGCCGGTCGTCCACTCAATCAGGAAGAGCCGGTGGTCACTCCGCGAGACGGGGACCCGGCCCAGCACGGTGTTGGTGTTCGCCGGACTTGAGAAGGCATCCTCCAGCAGTGTCTCGCCGCTGTCGGCGTCCCAGAGCCGGTACTCACCGCGCTGATCCTGGCGACTGTCGTTGCCTGCCACGAGGCGCACATGCCAGTTCTTGGGTTCCTCGACCATGAGACAGAGCGGCTGCTGGACACGCTTGATATAGTGATAGGCGAGCTTCTTGCCGAAGGTGTAGTCCACCACGGCGTCGGAGAACTGCGGCCAGCCGTCCATCAGGTTCCACCAGATCACGCCGGTGCGCCGCCACTTGCCCAGGCGTGTCATCTCAATGAAGAACTTCTTCGCCTCGGCCTGCGAGATCTGTGAGGCCAGGATGAAGGTCTCCAGATCGTCGGGCTCGATGCCGAAGAGCTCCCGGATCTGGTCGGCCATCAGCTTCACGCGGAACTTGCGGTCGTCGTTTTCCATAGCCGGCGCGGTACAATGGGTCATCCACTGGGTGTTGTCCTGCCACGGCCACAGATGGTCATCGTCGATGAAGCTCTTGATGGAGGAGAGGTTGGGGCAGCCGTGGTAGCCGATCTCGCTGACGAAGTGCGCGGTGTGCTGCGTATAGAAGTCACTCTTGAAGTAGTCGCGCGGCCCCCACAGGTGCTGTTCCGGTCTCAATTCGCGGTTCCCGCTGCTCTCCGGGGAGATGTAGGGTGAGCTGGGCAGATAGGGGCGGTAGGGATCGGCCTGGGTGACGGCCTGCGGCAGGGCCTCGCGGGTGATGCGGTTTCGGGCGGGATCCTCAAAGAGCTCGTCGCATTCGTTGTCTCCGCACCAGAGCGCGATGGATGGATGGGCGCGCAGGTTGCGCACGACGGCCACCGCCTCGCTGCGGATGGCCTCCAGAAACGCCGGGTCCTGGGGATGACGGGCGCAGGCCATCGCGAAGTCCTGCCAGATCAGAATGCCGTGACGGTCGCAGGTCTCATAGAACGCCGTGTCCTCGTAGACGTTGCCGCCCCAACAACGGATGATGTTGCACCCGAGGTCCACTGCCATATCGAGGATGGCCGGAATGCGCTCTGCATCCCGACTGTGGAAGACATCGGCAGGGACCCAGTTAGTGCCCTTGCACAGGATGGGGACGTCGTTGACCCTGAAGAGGAACTCGCCGGGATGTTCCAGGCTGGTGATCTCGGTGCGGACCAATGCCAGTGTCCGAATGCCGAAGGATGTTGTCTTGCGGGCCAGGATCCGATTGCCGGCGGTCAGCTCGACAGTCGCCTCATAGAGTGCGGCGTCGCCGTAACCGTGCGGCCACCAGAGACGCGGGGAGGGTACCTCGAAAGAGACTGTGCCGGCTTTGAAGCGTACCGGCTGCCGGGTTTCGAAGGTCGATGTGCCGCACCGTCCTGTGATGCGCAGCCCGAGGTCGAGCATGCGCTCCGGGGCTGTGGCGACCTCGAAATAGAGCCCTACGACGGCTCTGTCCGGGTGGATCGACCGAGTGAAGAAATAGAGGTCGCGGATCTCATTCTCCTCGTGGACTATCAGGTCCACGGAGCGCCAGAGACCGGCGGACAGGGCACGCGGCATAATGTCCCACCCGTAGCTGTGTGCGGCTTTGCGCACCCACAGCCGGTCTTCGCCGAATCCCCACGTGGCCATTGAGGGATCAAAAGGCCGGCGCAGGGCCTCCAGAACCGGGGATGCGAGGCGGACGGTGAGGGTATTAGGACCATCGCGGCGCAGCCGGCCCGTGATGTCGATGTGGTGCGCGACCAGCATATTGTCGGAGGTGCCGATTTTCTCGCCATTCAGCCAATAGGTCGCCATACAGTCCACGCCCTGGAAGACAAGTTCGGTCGGTCGTGCGGCGTCCGGGGCCGCGACAGGCGCCTCGAAGGCCAGCTCATACCACCACTCGTAGAGCTCGTACTCTTTGAGCGCGTGGATGTTGTCGCCAAAGAGCGGGTCGACGATGCGGCCCGCTTCGACCAGATCCAATTCGACATTGCCGGGCACCCGAGCTGAAAGGGCTGCGTCACGGTGATGTGCCAAATCTAGCGGATGGCGGACGGGGCTATTCCGCTCGGGGAAGCCATAGAGATCCCAAACACCGTCGAGAGAGTGGTGGTTCACGTTGTCCTCCTGGCTGCTGTTAGAGAATGATCCTGGGGCCGCTGCCGTCCCAGGCGGTGGTTTCGCCGATGACGATGGCCTCCGGCAGAGCGGCGAGCGCTGTGTCAACATCGTCCGGGGCAACCATCGCGACGAGTCCTATGCCCATGTTGTAGACACGGTACATCTCCAGTGCATCCACCTTGCCGAGATCCTCGATCAGCCGGAAGATGGCGGGTACCTCCCAGGCGCTGCGGTCGATGCGGACGCCGATGCCGTCGGGCAGGACGCGGGGCAGGTTCTCTACGAAGGCTCCGCCGGTGATGTGGGACATAGCCTTGATGGTGAGGCCGACGTCCCACAGGGCCTCTATCTCTCGTAGATAGGGGCGGTGCGGCGCCAATAGTGCTTCACCGACGGATTTCCCCAATTCCGGGACCACGGTGTGCCAGCCCACGGGGCCAAGTATACGGCGGGCCAGGGAGAAGCCGTTGGTGTGGAGCCCTGATGAAGGGATCCCGATGCAGACGTCGCCGGGGCGCAGCGTGCCGGTGTCAATGAGCGCGTCGCGGTTGACCCAGCCGACCATGGTGCCGACCAGGTCAAGGGAGCCGGGGATGTAGACGCCGGGCATCTCGGCGGTCTCGCCGCCGATCAAAACGCAGCTCACGGCCTTGCAGGCCGCGGCACAGCCGTTGACGACTGTGGCGATCCGGACCGGGTCCAGCTTGGCAGCCGCGATGTAGTCCAGGAAGATCAAGGGGCGGGCGCCCTGGACGAGGATATCGTTGACGCAGTGGTTGACGATGTCGTGGCCGATAGTGTCATAGATTCCCATCGCCTCCGCGATCATCGTCTTGGTACCCACGCCATCGGTGGTGGCTACGAGCACCAGGTTGTGGGCCCGACTCAGAGCCTCAATGCTCATTGATCCGCCAAAGGCGCCGATGCCGCCCAGTACCTCGGGGGTATAGGTCTGCCGCACGGCGGTCTTCATCAGTTCCACGGCGCGTTCCCCGGCGTCGATATCGACACCGGCAGCGGCGTAGGCGCTTTCCTTGCTCCGTGCACGATTTGTGTTGGCTGCCTCTCCTCCGGCTATCTCTCCGTGGTGCAACGCCGCGATATCGGTACGGAGCTGCATACCCTCGAAATGGATCTTGCTGACGGCCTTGTAGGCTTTGTTGCGCGCCGCTTCTCGGTCGGCTGCGGTTGCCACGACGGCCAGCACGCGGCCACCCGAGGTGACGGTCCGGTCGTCCTGGCGCTGTGTCCCTGCATGGAAGATCATGCCGGTTGAGCCGGCGCCGGAGCGGGCGGCTTCTTCGAGGCCGGTGATCACCTTGCCCTTTGCGTAGCTGCCGGGATAGCCGCCAGAGGCCAGCACGACGCCGACGCTGCACTCGGATCGCCATCGCACGTCGCCAGGTGAGAGCCGGCCCTCGACGCAGGCCAGCAAGATGTCGACGAGGTCGGACTCAAGGAGCGGCAGCAGGAGCTGTGTCTCAGGATCTCCGAAGCGGGCGTTGAACTCCAGCACCTGAGGGCCTTCGGCAGTGAGCATCAGGCCGGCATATAGGATGCCGACAAAGGGTGTTCCGCGGCGGCGCATACCATCGATAGTGGCCTGCAGGACGCCGGAGGTGACGGCCTCGATCCTCTCCTCCGTCAGAGAGAGCGAAGGAGCGTAGCCACCCATGCCGCCGGTGTTGAGGCCTTGATCGTGGTCCAGCGCGCGCTTGTAATCACGGGCGGGCAGCATCGGTACGACCGTGGTGCCGTCGGTGAATGCCAGCAGCGAGGTCTCCTCGCCTTCCAGGAGGGCCTCCAGCAGTACGCGGTCGCCGGCGCTGCCGAAGACGCGCTCAACCATCATCTGGTGCAGGGCCGTCTGTGCTGCTTCCGGTGTGTCGCAGAGGATCACGCCTTTACCAGCGGCAAGGCCGCTGGCTTTGACCACGATGGGGCCGGTGTGTTGGGCAAGGGCAGCACGGGCCGCTTCGTAATCGTCGAAGATCTGGGCCGGGGCGGTCGGAATGGACTCGGCAACCATGAATTCCTTGGCGAAGGCCTTGGAGCCCTCCAGACGCGCTGCAGCGGCGGAAGGGCCGAATGCGCGCAGTCCGGCCGCTTGGAAGGCATCGACAATCCCGTTAACCAAGGGGACCTCGGGACCGACGACAGTGAGATCGATCGCATTTCGCAGGGCGAAGTCCACCAGCCCGGTAATAGCGAACTCCGAGTTCGTTGTGACCGGAATGTCCACATTTTGTGCGAAGGTAGCGGTGCCACCGTTGCCGGGGGCAACGAAGAGCCGGTCCACCTTCGGTGACTGCATTAACTTCCACGCCAGGGCGTGCTCACGCCCGCCGGAACCCACGACAAGGATCTGCATAGCTCTCCTTACTCTACTCTCAGACTCTAGGATTGGTCAAGTTGGTCTAGAGTGCGCTCGCAGATCGAGCTAACACTCAAACGCGTTTTTACCGCCGCTTCCCTCGACATCCACGGGGTAGTCGCCGCTGAAACAGGCCTGGCAGTGTGCTTCGCCCCCGGAGGGTACGACGCTTCGCAGGCCATCCAGTGATAGATAGGCCAGGCTGTCCACACCGATGTGGTTGGCGATCTCGTCCACCGACATCCGCGCGGCAATGAGCTCTTGCCGGGTGGCCATATCCACGCCCATGAAGCAGGCGAAGCGGATGGGTGGTGATGCCACGCGCATATGGACCTCTTTCGCCCCGGCCTGCCGCAGCAGAGCGACAATCGGGCCGCTGGTCGTGCCACGTACGATGGAGTCATCGACCAAGACAATGCGCTTGCCTGTCAAATCCGGAAGCGCGTTGTACTTGAGGGCAACCTTGCGCCGCCGCAAGCGTTCGTCCGGCTGAATGAAGGTCCGCCCGATGTAGCGATTCTTGATCAAGCCTTCGCCATAGGGGATCCCGGCCTCGCTAGCGTAGCCGATAGCGTGTGCTGTCGCTGAGTCGGGTACGCCAATCACCATATCGGCCTCGACCGGATGCTCCTGTGCCAGCCGTGCGCCCATCCTTCTGCGTACGCTGTGCACCGAACGGCCCTCCATCACCGAGTCTGGGCGGGCGAAGTAGACGTATTCGAAGATGCACATTGCCGACTTCGCCGCCGGTTCCGTCTGCCATGAGGTCACGCCGTCGCAGTCCAGGCGCACAATCTCACCCGGTCGGATCTCGCGCTCAAACGTGGCGTCGATCGTGCCGAGTGCACAGGACTCTGAGGCAACGACCCAGCCCTGGCCGTTGAAGCGGCCCAGACAGAGCGGGCGGAATCCCCACGGATCCCGGACGGCATAGATGGCGTCTTTGGTCAGAATAGTGAGGGAGTAGGCTCCCTGGGCTCGGGTCATGAAGTCCTGGATGCGCTCCTCCCACGTGGCGCCGTCGGCGCCGGCCAGCATCTGCGTGATCACCTCACTATCAGAGGAGGAGATCAGGCCGACGCCGTGCTGGAGGAGATCCCGCCGCAGAGCTGGGGTATTGGTCAGGTTGCCGTTGTGGGCGACGCCAAGAGGTCCCAGCGCCGTCTCAATCAGGTAGGGCTGGGCGTTGGTCAGCCGGACGCTGCTGCCTGTGGTGGAGTACCGGTTGTGGCCGATACCGTGATCGCCACGCAGCACCTGCAGGTTATCCTCGTTGAAGATCTGAGAGACCAAGCCCAATCCTTTGTGGATATGGGCGATCCCCCGTTCGACGGTGCAGATCCCGCCGCTCTCCTGGCCCCGATGCTGCAGGGCGTAGAGGGCGAAGAAGGTCATTCTGGCGACCTCCATACCTGGGGCAAAGATGCCACAAACACCGCACGCCTCGTGAGGCTTGTCGTCCTGTTGCGCCGCAGCTGCGGGATTGGCCATAATATCATTCCCAGGTGTTGGCGACTGGACTGGTAACCTTGTGTCCTCCACGTTTCTCGGTCGGCCCGTGTTCAACGTTCGCTCTGGTCCGCGTCATAGAGGCGCCGGCGTTGTTTCGCCTGAGCTTCACGTATGCGTTCGGCGACAGCGGCATCGGCGAGGCTGAGGATTTTTGCAGCCAGAAGCGCTGCGTTCTTGGGTTCCAGTACAACTGCGGGCGCGACTCCCGATGGCGTGCGCATAGAGGAGTAGATGTCGGCGCCCCCGAACTTGTCCGAGTAGGGCGGACAGGCGATGACCGGGGCCACAACTGCGGCGTCGACCATGCCGCTGAGTGCGTTGCTGCGCCCTGCGACCGTGATATAGACCTTGGGTTGCGGGTCGGCTTCGTATCTCGTCAGTGCGTCCAACAGATACTGCGGTGTCTTGTGGGCCGACGCAATGCGTGCCTCCCAGGGGATGCCGTAGCTTTCCAGTGCATCCGTGATCTTCCCGGCGAAGTCTTCATCACTGGGTGATCCCATCAATACGATTGCTAGCATGAAGTTCCTCCCTACTTCGTAAATGACCACCCACGATCAACTCTCGGGCCTCAGGGCCTTCTTCGCGTCCCACTTTCGTGCTGCGTGGTGTGCGCGCACACGCGCGTAGCACATGACGTCTACTTCGGAAGTAGTCCACTATCCGCTGGGGTCGGTGTCCGCCCCGACTGCGCGAACCCTGCGGGTTCGCTGGGGCCCAAGCCCCTCTGCGAAACGCTCAACACAAAGACGGGCTCGGACCTCGACACGGTCGATGATGACACCGGCCCGAGCAGAGTCTGACCTCCGGCGCCCTTGCGCGCCGTTCCGCGTAGGGCGAAGTAACACTTCGCCCCTCTCTCTGCGTGAATGTCATCCTGTTCTGCACGGTGTGCCGTAATGGTGTATGTGACCTACTTCGAAAACAGACCCCGCTTGGCGACGAACACGGATCATCGCGGTTCGGGGAAGGCCCTAAAGCCTGGGCTGCCACAGTACGGCAGCATGAAAGCCTTTAGGCCCGCTGCGCGCACGCGCGTAGCACATGACGTCTACTTCAGATACGACGCCAGCACACCGGCAATGCGCGATGTGGCGAGATAGGTCGCGGGCTCGAACGTCCGGCCGGTCAGCCCCTCGTAGAGGACAATGTAGCGGCGGGCGGCCTCGGCGATGACGTGTTCAGGCAGCGCGGGTGGGATGCCGTCGCCGCGGTAGTTCTGCCGGCCGTACCACAGGCGGATGTACTCTTTGTCCCACTGGTCCGGCTGGGGATCATCCATCGTGTCGGCTTTCCAGAAGCGGCTGGAGTCCGGTGTGTGGACCTCGTCGATCAGGACCAGGTTGCCGGCGGGATCGTGGCCGAACTCGTACTTGGTGTCCACGAGGCAGAAGCCCGCAGCTTCAGCAACAGCTTGGCCTCGCTTGAAGATCGCCAGAGCGGCCCCTTGCACTGTGGCCCAGGTTGCCTCATCCAGGAAGCCGCGCTCCGTGACCTCGGCCACTGTCAGGCGCTCGTCGTGTTCGCCCGGGCCGGCCTTAGTCGTGGGCGTGATAATCGGTTCCGGCAGGCGGTCGTTCTTCTTCAGCCCTTCGGGGAATCTGTACCCATAGATCTCGCGATTGCCCGCGTCGTAGAGCGTCCAGAGGGCCGTCTTGGTCGATCCGGTGATGTAGCCGCGGACGATGACCTCGACGGGGAGCGGTTTGCACTCCTGGACTAGGCTGACGTTGGGGTCGGGAACGTCCAGTAGGTGGCTCGCCACGACGTCGGCGGTCTTCTCGAACCAAAAAGCGCTGAGCTGGTTGAGGACCTGGCCCTTGTAGGGCAGGGCGGCCAGGACCACATCAAACGCAGACAGGCGATCGGTCGTGACAAGCAGTCGCTGCCGGCCTGGTAGGCTGTAGGACTCACGGACTTTCCCGCTGGTGTGCGCATAGGGCCAGTCGACATCCAGATCGCGAAGGGCCTGGGGGATCTTCTCGGTCAATGTGGCTAGGTCTAGCATCCGGCCTCCTTAGTTATCGGGTTCAAGACCAGGGGGCAGCGCACAGCGCCCGATGGTGATGACTGAATGATCCTGTTCACAATGCGGCAGCGTACCGGATCCCCCGCTCGAACATGGTGAGGCCAAGGTTGCCGCCTTCGCCGCGGGTGTGGCGTGGGTGCTGCTCGGGGAAGATGTGGTCCTCGGGATGCGGCATCAGGCCGAAAACGGTGCCGTTCTCATTGCAGATACCGGCAATATCGGCTGTAGAGCCGTTGGGGTTATCAGGGTAGGTCGCCGCGCTGCCATCGGCTTTGGTGTAGGTCACGGCGATTTGGTGGCCGGCTTTCAACTGAGCGAGCACGGCCTCATCCCGTGGGATGAAGCGGCCTTCGCCATGGGCGACTGGGCACGTGATCCGCTCCACCAACCCCTGAGTGAAGACGCAGGGGCTGTCGGGATCCGAGGTGAGCCAGACCCAGCGACACTCGAAGCGGTTGGATATGTTGCGGGTCAATGTGGCTTTGGCCTGACCGTCGGGCGGTCCCGGCAACCAGCCGCTCTTGACCAGCGCCTGGAAGCCGTTGCAGATGCCGATCACGGGCTTGCCGGCATCCACAAATGCGGCCATTTCATCTTGGAAGAGCCAGCGCAGATCGGTGGCCAGGAGGCGCCCGGCGCCGAGCGCGTCACCATAGGAGAATCCGCCCGGCAGCACGAGCATCTGGTGTTCGTGCAGGATATGAGTATCCTCACGGAGTTCATTGACGTGGAGTACCACGGGGTGTCCCCCCGCCAACTCAACCGCGTATGCGGCGTCGCCATCGCGGTTTGTACCGGTGGCCTGAAGTATCAGAACGCTTGGTTGGGTCATCGTCTCTCTTCTCGTCTCGACGCTGGGCTATACGATCTCAGCTGATTGCCACGTCTGGGTAAGATCGCTGACGGTGGCCTGAACCACCACATCCCCGCTGAAGCCCCGGATCTGCAGGGCCTGTTGATCCGCGACCTTGCCGATGCAGGCGAAGGGCGCCCCCTTTAGGTATGCACCGAAGGCAGCGGCGTCCTCCGGTGCGACCTCGACCAGGAAGCGCGTGCTGCTCTCGGAGAAGAGCGCCGCGGCATCCGTGGTGACGTCGGCACTCCGGACGACGGCGTCCAACGTGAGCTGGAGCCCACAGCGTCCGGCGATGCACATCTCGGCGGCGGCGACAGCCAGCCCACCTTCGGAGAGATCGTGGATGGCGCGGATGAGCTCGACCTTGATCGCGCGATGCAGTGCGCGCAAGGTCGCTACAGCCTGCGGTACGGGTGCCGGGGGCGCCCCATCCAGGCCTCCGTAAAGCCTATGATACAAGGATCCTCCGAGCTCGTGTCGCGTCTCGCCCACGAGGTAGATCAGGCTGCCGGGCTGCTTCAGGTCCATCGTGACGACGTCGCGAACGTCGGGCACGATGCCCAAGGAGGAGATGAGCAGCGTCGGCGGGATGGTGCGTTTGTCGCCATCTGCGGCAACGAACTCGTTGTTGAGGCTGTCCTTGCCGGAGATGAACGGCGTGCCATAGGCCAAGGCGGCGTCGTGGCAGCCCTGGGTGGCCCGGACCAGTCCACCCAGGCGATCCGGAAGCGCCGGGTTGCCCCAGCAGAAGTTGTCCAATAGCGCGACCTGGTCGGGATCGGCACCCACGCAGACGATGTTGCGCAACGCCTCATCCACGACGGCCCAGGCCATCGCGTAGGGATCGACTTCGCCGTAGTGCGGGTTGATGCCGCATCCCAGAGCGAGACCCTTCATGCCGTTGGTCATCAGGGGATGCAGGACGGCGGCGTCTGCGGGACCATCATCGGCTACGCCCACCAGCGGTTTCCCAATGGTGGCACCCTGGACCTCGTGGTCGTATCGGCGGATCACCTCTTCCTTGCCGGCCACGTCAGGGTGTGCCAGTGCGCTCAGCAAGATGCAGGTCAGGTCGGTGGTGGTGGGGAGTACCGGCTTGGACAACACAGGCGGTTCCCAGACGGCGTCGAAGGTCAACCGTGGCCAGCCGTTGTGCACGAAGTCCATCGGCAAATCAGCCACAGGCTTGTCGCCGTAGCGCACGTGGAGCGTGTCGTCACCGGTGAATCGACCCACGACGGTCCATTCGACGTCGTAGGTCGCGCAGATCTCGCCAAGCCGGTCGAGATTCTCCTCCGGGACGCCGAGCACCATTCGTTCCTGCGCCTCTGACAGCCAGATCTCCCACGGTCGCAGCCCCGGATACTTGAGTGGAACCTCGCGAAGTTCGACATCCACGCCGACATCCTCGCCCATCTCGCCAATGGAGGATGAGAACCCACCGGCGCCGCAGTCAGTGATCGCCGTGTAGAGGCCCTCGTCCCGCGCTTGCATAATGGCGCCGAGGGTGGCCTTCTCGGTGATCGGGTCGCCGATCTGGACCACGCTGCCGACGATCTGACTTGTCTCGTGGGTCAGCTCTGCCGAGGAGAAGGTGGCGCCGTGCAGCCCGTCGCGACCGGTGCGCCCGCCCAGCGTGACGACACAGTCGCCCGGATTCGGATGCCGGCGATGCGAGTTCTTCGGCGCAATCCCGACGCATCCGCAGTAGACCAGCGGGTTGGCGACGTAGTCTTTGTCGTAAAGGATAGCCCCGGAGACGGTGGGGATGCCCATCTTGTTGCCGTAGTCCTCAATACCGGCGACGACGCCGCGGGCAATACGCCGCGGGTGCAGTATGCCCTCGGGAATCTCCTCGTCAGGCAGGTCGAGCGGGGCGAAGCAGAGCACGTCCGTGTTAGCGATGGGACGCGCCGACACGCCGATGATGTCGCGGATCACCCCGCCGATGCCCGTATTGGCGCCGCCGAAGGGCTCCAGCGCCGAGGGGTGGTTGTGCGTCTCGGCCTTGAAAGAGAGCTCATAAGTCTCGTCGAAGTCAATAATGCCGGCGTTGTCCACGAAGGCTGACCGCACCCAGGGCCTGGCGAGTTGGTCCGTCGCCGCTTGCAGATAGGTCCCGATGAGGCTGGGGATCGTCTCTGTCTCCAGCTGGGCAGCCACACCCACGCGCGGTATGCCGCCCTTGCACCGGTAGCTGATCTTGGCTTTGAAGGTCTTGTGCAGGCAGTGCTCCGACCACGTCTGCGCCAGCGTTTCCAGCTCTACATCCGTTGGGTCGCGTTCGAGTTCCCGGAACTTGGCCTGGATGGTCTGCATCTCGGGCGGTGAGAGGAAGAGCACCCGCGAGATGCTCAGCTTGGCCAGCGCCTCATCGTCGAGATCCCGGATGGGCACGATGTCCACGGCGTCGCTAGGGGTCGCGTCCGGCACGAACTCGGGCGTCATCTTCCCAAGCGTGTAGCTTTGAATCACCTTGTTGCACAGAAGCTCGTCCGCCAGCCGGCGGAGAGTGCCGTCACCCAGCGGCGTCGCAGGATCACTTTCCAACTCATAGCGTGTGCCTGTGGTCACTGCTGAGAGGTCGTCGATGTCCAGGAGTCCGGCGCGGTGGAGGAGGTGTGTCGCAACGGGGTCGGTGACCCCGGGGTGGAAGCCGACCTCGACACTGTGCACCGTTGAGGCCATCTCCTGTGGCGTGGTCGCCGTTCTGGACTGCTCGGGTATCTCGCTCCAGCGGAACTCCTCAACGACCGGGTCAGTCAACAGCTCAGTGGCGATCCGCTCGACCTGGGCAGAGGTCAGGGCGCCACGAAGGAAGGCGAGGTTGATGATGCGTGCCTGTTGTACAGTGTCAATGCCGAGGTGGGCAATCTGGTCGAGGAGGTCGGTAACCCGACCATCCACGCCCCCGCGCCAGAAAACTTCGATGCGGTACGTTCTGTTCAATAGTCCTCCAGATCACACGAGAAAGGCAGGACGCGATCTAAGATCTCAACTGAGCAACGTGGCCAGGTCCCTGGCTGAGACCCAACCCAGACGTGCGCATCATACACTGCCATGGTTGCGTGTCAAGATATGGGCTTGGATTGGGCAAGGAAGTTCGTGATCCCCTGGCCTGCTGTCTCGTGGCGCTGGGGGGAAAGGGCATCCAGCCAATGGATGTCTGAGGCTTTGGGGCGGAACCACGTGTACTGTCGCCGGATGAAATCGTGGGTTTCGATCTTGATGCGTTCCACTACCTCGCCGAGGTCGGCTTTGCCCAGGCCTACCTCGGTGTCGATGTAGGGTCGGAACTGGATATAGCCCAGGCCCGACATCGCCGGCAGGCGCCAACTGTAACCGCGGTCCACCAGATCCTGGACCTCGGCCGGCAGGCCCGCTTCGATCATCCTGTCGACACGCGCGTCCGCGCGCTGGTAGAGCACGGCGCGATCTGTGGTCAGGCCGAGGCTTAGCACGCGGAAGGGAGGCGGTGTCCGCCGGCGCAGCGCGGAAAAGGGCTGCCCCGATTTGAGCGTCACTTCCAGAGCACGGATCACGCGGCGGAGGTTGCGACGATCGATAAATGCCTCTGTCGCAGGATCGAGCGCCATCAGCTGCTGCCACAGGCCCTCAGGATCCGTCTCTGCTCTGGCCTCAAGCTCGGCGCGAAGCTCCTCGTCCGGGGGAATATCGGGGACCTGCCATCCCTGCAGCAAAGCGCGGATGTACTGCCCCGTGCCCCCGACCAGCAGGGGGAGCTTGTTGCGCCCGTTGATGTCGGTGATGGCCTCTCGGGCCAAATGCAGGAACTGCGACAGCCCAACAGTTTCGTCAGGATAGGCGATGTTGATGAGGTGATGCGGCGCCGCGGCGAGTTCAGCCGGTGTTGGCTTAGCGGTGCCGATGTCCATCAGCCGGTAGAACTGGCGCGAGTCCGCCGACACGATTTCGCCGTTGAAGTGCTGAGCCAGGTACACACCGAGGGCCGTCTTGCCGATCGCGGTAGGTCCCACGATGGCGACGAGTGGTATCAGCCTCTGGCTCGATGGTGCTGTGGTTTCCGACACAGAGCAATTCTACTGGAAGTAGCTCCGGGGACAAGACCGCCACGACTTGCAAATGTGACACGATGGACTATTATCAATCTTATGACCCTGTTCCACTCTGTGGGAGTGCCCAACGTACGAGGTGAGCGGATGGCAGACAAGACCGAGAGTCCGAAGGAAACCTACACAGGTTATTCACAGCTCGATGATAGCTGGCAGCGCGTGATGCTGGGCGTGAGCAGTACAACCATCGGCGCCAATGGGTGCCTGCTCTGTGCGATTGCGTCGGGGCTCACCGATGCCGGGGTGTTGATCCAGGGGCTGCCGGCAGATCCGCCGCGCCTGAGCCGGTGGCTGTCCCGGAACGGGGGCTTTGTTGCGCCGCTCAGCCGGACCAAGGAACGGAGTCTCTTCGTCTTTGATTCGCTGGGGCCGTTGGGTGTGAAGCTGGTTGACTATATCGATGCACGCAAGAAGGCAGCGCCCCTGGACGGTCTGGAGGAAGCTCTCAATACAGAGGGTTGTTTCGCCGCGATCCACGTGGACTTCTCTCCGGGGGGCTCGGCACAACAGCACTGGGTGCGCGCCGTGGCGTGGTATGACCACGACATCAAGGTGATGGATCCGTGGATCAGGGGATCGAGCCAGGATGCCTATCTGATGACGCGCTATGCGCTGCCCTCGTGGGATGATCCCACACGCGCGATCTTCCGCATCGTCATCTATCAGGCTGTGGGGGTGGAGGCGACCTATCCTACACCCAGTGTGGTCTCCCGTTCCAATGTGCAGGACGAGCTCTACACCTACCAGCCCTAGCGGCGGCGTGAGGCTGCCGGCGTGGGTTCAGGGATGGTGGACGAGGTCTTGCGGCTGTCCGGTCAGGTCGGGATAGAAGGTGATCCGGCGCAACCGCCCGGCGCGATCCAGCGCCACGGCCACGAAGCTGAGGTGCCAGGTCATGGGCATTCCTGCGGCGTGGGTCCCCAGGTAGGCCCGGGCGACCTTCTCCATGCGGGTGTGTTTTCGCCGGGTTAGGCTCTGTTCCGGCGTGGGATAAGCGCTCGCGCGCCGGGTCCGAACCTCGATGAAGTAGAGATCCTCGCCGCATCCGGCGACGAGATCCACCTCGCCATAGGGGCAATACCAGTTTCGCTCTATCACGGTGTAGCCGCCTTGCTGCAGTGCTTGGGCAGCCAGGCTCTCTCCACGTCGTCCGAGTCCGGTTCTTCCTCGTGCCATGTGAACCTATGTTACTTCGTCGTGGCGTGCAGGTCAACTACAACCGTGTTGTTGCCACATCTCTTGATGATCTTCGTGGGTGTGTTATGATAGAAAGCTATCATACGTCCTTGGTGACGAGTTCTTGAGGCGCAGTGTGTATGGGTCGCTGGATTGAGGCGTGCAAGTGGGTTGTTCTGATTGGCGCGGTGTTGCTGATCGTTGTCGGCGTGGCCTCTTGGATGATGGATCCGCCTGCAGACAGTCCGACGGTAGTGACGCCGACCCGCCCCGCACCCACGCTAACGCCGACCGAGGAAGCCCCTCCGCCCACTGACGTGCCGGTTGCCCCAGAGGCAACGCCATCAGAGCTCCCTCCCACATGGACTCTGACGCCGGTGCCGACACGCACCCCGTCACCCACACCGGCGCCTACGGACACCGCGATCCCGACCGATACACCCGTGCCGCCGCCGATCCCGCTGCCTTCCGGTCCGCCGCTGCCGTCGATTGCGAATACCCCGGTTGTGACCTCGCCTCTGCCCCAGCCATCACCGCTGCCGCTGGTTGAGCAGCCGGTCGGCACTGTGAACATCCTGTTGCTCGGGATGGATCGCACGACGGGACAGGGCGTGGCACGAACTGATGTTATGGTGATTGCCTCGATCTTCCCCGATGAGCCCGCTGTGAGCCTGCTGTCGATCCCGCGCGATTACTACGCCTGGATCCCGGCTTGGGGTCTGGACAAGATCAACACGGCCTATGGCCGCGCCGGCAAGGTCAACTATCCCGGTGGCGGTCCGGCGCTGACGATGGCGACGGTGGAGTATAATTTCGGCGTGCCGATCCATTATTATGCGCTGGTGGATTTCACCAGCTACCAGACCATTGTGGATGCCGTGGGCGGCGTTGACGTGATTGTCGAGTGCCCTCTGCACGACACCTATCCGGATCTCACGTCGGAGACCGGACAGACGGACATCGACCTTGAGCCGGGGCTGCATCATCTGGATGGGAAGTTTGCATTGTGGTATGTCCGCTCGCGCTGGGACACCTCGGATTTCGACCGCCATCGCCGCCAACAGCAGGTGCTGATGGCAATCCTGCGTCAGGCGCAGAGCTCGAACATGCTGGTCCGAGCTCCGGAGCTATGGGGTGCCTATCAGGAGAGCGTTGAGACGGATCTGGGGCTTGGGGAACTGATCACACTGGCCTCGGTGGCCGGGCGTCTGAACGAGCAGAGCATCTACAACACCTTTGTTCGTGGCACAGGGGTTATCACGGCCTGGACTGCGCCCAGCGGCGGCTATGTGCTGGTCCCGAATCTTGAGGCAGTCCGGAACCTGGTCCAGAGTGCGATGCGACCGCTCTCAACTAGCCGGGCCTCTCAGCGGAGCTATAAAGTCATCGTCTCTAACGGCAGTTGGTCCCAGATCTTCGGTGAGGTCGCGGCGTACCGCCTGGGGCTGGAGGGCCTTGAGGTGACGGCCGTCGAGGGTATCTCCCCTGAGCCCCGCACGCGGATTGTGGACTTCACCACAACGGCGAAGGGTTCTCCGCTGTACCGGCTTATCAGCCTCTACAAACTCCAGCAGGGAGACGTGACCTCAGAGCCGACCGAGGGAAGCGCGGTGGATTTCCAGGTGATTTTGGGTGCTAACTACAACCCGTGCACCGGAACCGGCACCGCCTATTGGCACGCGACGCCGACACCGCCGCCGCCACCCTAGCGGGGTGATGCCGGACCGCGGTCGTCGTGAGCTGGGACACATTATGGCGGGTTCCGGCCATTGACTTGGCAACGAAAGCGGGGACGTGAACTTAAGTTCACGTCCCCGCTCACTGTATTTCCGTGGCGGTGACGGCTGCTACGGCGAGGTGATCACGCCCCCACAGCGGTTGAAGTTGGCCAGATGCTCCTCCTCGCTAACGGCGAAGACGTGACTACCGTCCTCTTTGCTGCAGTCCACCATAAAGAAGTAGAACTGTGTCTCCGCGGGCTGGGCGGCGGCCCGGATGGAGTTCAATCCGGGGCTTGCGATGGGACCCGGGGGAAGACCGAGGTTGCGATAGGTGTTGTAGGGTGATTCTACCTCCAGGTCATCGAAGAGCAGGAAACGTTTCCACCAGCTCTCCTCATCCGTCCGGTAGCCCAGTGCGTACTGGACCGTCGGGCAGGCGGAGAGGAACCAGCCGTCGCGCACGCGATTATGGTAGACGCCGGCGATGACGGGACGTTCCGCATCCACCACGGCCTCGCGCTCCACGAGGGATGCCAGTGTGATGCCCTCATAGAGCGTCATGTCGTGCTGCGCGAAACTCTCCCGTAACTCCGGAGTGACCTGGCGGTCGAAGTTCTCCAGCATACGATCGATGAGATCGATGGCGGTGGCATCCAGGGGCAGCCGATAGGTGTCCGGGAAGAGGAACCCCTCAAGGGTGCCCGTCAGCGGGATGTGCGCCGGGAAGGTATACGACTGCACGACCACTGTCCCGCGCCACCCGCTCTGGGCCATCTGCAGGAAATCTGCCGATGAGATGTCCGTCTGTTGCGCCACTATCTCGGCGACCTCTTCCATCCGCTTGCCCTCCGGGACGGTCACTTGCTGCTCCGGCGCCAGGGCCGTCTGCAGCACCTGCGCGATTTCCGGGATTGTCATCGTCTGCTGGAGCTCGTAAGTGCCGGCCTGAATCCCTGCATCCAGGTTTTTGACCTGGACGTAGCGCCGGAACAGCTCTGTATCCGCGATGAGATGGTTGGCCTTCAGATTGCCGGCGATCTCTGCGACGCTCTGGCCCGGCTCAACGGCGAACGTGACCGGCGAACTATCACTGCCGGCCGGAGTATCCAGGGCGTCTTGGTTGCCCTCGATGTACGCTTCAAGATAGAGTGTTTCCAGCTCGCACGCCATAAGGAAGACCAGTGCGAGTAGACATAGGGTGAGTTTCAGCCAACGCTTCATTGTCGTGAAGCTCCTTTCTCTGCTGTTTCGGAGCTGCGCCCGGCCCTGTGTGTGGGGCAACCGGTAGGGCAAAAGCGCGCACCTGCCCCCGTGCCAGGACAGCGGCGTTGTTATGCGATCTGTGCGTCCAGGTAGCTTTGCAGGATGACGGCAGCGGCGACCGCGTCGATCCAGTCCTTGCTCGGCCTCTTCCCCTGAGCACGAAGGATATCCTTCGCCTCTTGGGTGGTGAGGCGTTCATCCCAGAGGACGACGGGCATGGAGATGGCTTCTCCCAATGCCGCCGCATAGTCGCGGACCCACGCTGCCTGTTTGCCTTCGGTGCCATCCATATTGAGCGGGAGTCCCGCCACGACCGACTGCACTTTGTCCGCGTCGATGAGAGCTTGGATGTGAGCAAAGTCGGCTACGCGCGACGTGCGCTCGAACACCTCCAGCGGACGCGCAAACATGCTCAGCGTGTCGCTGATCGCCACGCCGATGCGGCGACTTCCAAGATCCAGAGCTAGAGTGCGCATAGGTTTGTCCTGTCCTGTGCTGACGCGCCTGGGCTCACGGGAACGAGAACTCACGCTGCTCGTGGCAGCTCCCGCCTGTGCCGGCTATGGCGTCATCCGCCCCGGGACGATCTTAACGTGGGTGTTGACGTCGACAAATGGCAGGTTCGGGAACCAAGAAGGTGTGACTGTGATCTCGGGAGGTCGTGACAACGGCAGGGATTCCGCAAGCTTGGCCTGGGCTTCCTCAATGGGAGTGCCCTGGACCAGCGCCACGATGTCCTCGGTATTGATCTTGGCGGTGGCATAACCGTGTGCGGTCACGAAGAATGTGAACAGTCCCGGCCCGATTTGCTCCTCGGCTGCTTCGCCGTACTCGAAGCGTGCGTCGGTGAGACTGTAGCCGTCGGGTAGCTGGGCGACCAAATGGCTGTAGGCGACAGCCTGGGCATCACGGGCCTGCACGGACTCACCCGTGACCAGCAGACGCAATGAGAGCCCCAGGATATCGGTCTGCTCTCCCACCAGGTGGGAATAGCCGGCCTTTGGGGCAGACTGCACGATCAGCGTCTGCCGGGGCAGGAAGCGTCCCGGTTCATCGGCTGCCAGTCCCTGGAGCCCATTGTATGCTTCAGCTTTAATCTGCTGTGCTGCAAGATGCCGGACGCGGACGCGGTCCTCTTCTGAAACTGTGCGAACGGTGCTGCTCTCCGCGCCGGCAATGGGGTCGGGGTTGGTGACGCGCACGGCAAACCCGACGACGCCCTCAATCAGGTTGATCTGGTAGGCGTCTACGTTACCCCGCGGTCCTTCCACCAGGGCTTCGACCGGCGCGGTTGCTTGTCCGAAGGCCGGCACGGTGACGTCGGCCGTAGTGCCGTATCTGACGGGGTAGGAGCCTGCTGACGTCCGGACCACGGTGTTTGAGGGAACCCGGTAGTCCTGGCCCAGCAAATTCGTGAAGAGGACGTTCCCGGTCGCGCGACCAGAGATTGCGTAGCCCCGCCCGCTGGTGACGATCTCTGCGTAGCTCTCAAACTCGTCCCCGATTCGCTGGGAAGGAATGACGCCAAGGTCGAGATCGACCGTCTCGGCGTTGGCATCGACTGAGACCTTGACGATTCTGGTGTAGGTCGTGCTCGCTGGATAAATGACGATCTCGGCTGAGGGCACTGCCATCAGGAACGCGACGCCCACCGCGAAGAGGACGACGATCAGGACAATTGCCTCAAGGGCAAGCAGCCAAGGCGGTGGACTCTGTTGAGAGGGCGCCTTGGGACGGCGAGGTGTCGGTGCCCACCAGGGTGATCTGGGACGGTCGGGCACAGCGGGTTGTTTGGCAGCCGGAAAGCGCTCGTGGTGCGCTAGATGCTCCCGGGCGGCAGCTTCCGAGCGGAAGATCGACAAGCCGGCCTGGCGTGCTAGTCCGCGCCGTTCCGGGTCTTCGATGATCCAGGCCATATCCAGGTTGCGACTCCGCGCGATGCGGCGTTGGATCTCGAAGTCCATAGGCAATGACCAGCCCTGGTCTGCTTCCCAGGGAAGTGTGACGAGGACCTGCGTGTCGTCAATGCGGCGGAGTGTTTCCCGGACCGTGTAGCGATCGTCGGTTGCCTGGATTGTTATCGTTTCCACGGCGGGCAGTATGCCATAAGTTGGGGATTTGCCAAGGTCAATGGGCTGCCGGCCCGCCAGGCCTACAAGACCGGCTGGTTGACCGGCAGGATAACGTGGAACTTGCTGCCGGGTAACTCCTGTTCGTCGTGGCCCGGGCTCTCAACCCAAATGTGCCCGCCGTGAGCCTCCACGATGCCGCGCGCTACAGTGAGTCCCAGCCCCGGCCCCCCGGCCTTGAACTTCGTTCGACCAGACGAGTGCAAGCTGACATCGCCGGTGCGATAGAACTTGGCGAAGATCAGCTCCAGATGGTCCGGCGCAATGCCGATGCCGGTGTCTTGCACGATGATCTCGACATAGGTCTCTTCGGTATCGAGTGCGGGGGCCAGGAGCCGTCCCTGGATGGTCACCTTACCACCATCAGGTGTGTACTTGATCGCGTTCGAGAGGAGCTCGTCGAAGACCTTGATGATCTCAACACTGTCCGCCTCAATCCGGGGGAGCTCGACCAGAGTCCCGATCTCCAACGTCTGATGACGTTGCTCTATGGCGGGGGAGCTACTGACCGCCAGGGTGGTCAGTAGCTCGAGCAAGTCGACGGACTTGCGGTCGAGTTTCAGGGTGCGGCTGTCAATCCTGACGACGTCCAGCATGCTGTCGACGATGCCCCGCATCCGCCGCGCCCCTGCGACAATGCCGTCAACCAGCTGTTTGCGATACGCGTCGGACATGACGGCCTCGTCATCGCTGAGCATCTCGCTGAAGCCGTTGATCAACGTGAGCGGTGTCCGCAGCTCGTGGGAAACCACCGTGATGAAGTCGGACTTGCTGCGGTCGAGCAGTTCCAGCTGCTGATAGGCTTTCTCAAGTTCTGCCGTACGCTGGGTGACCTGTGTTTCGAGGTCTTCGTTGAGCCGGCGGACTTCCTCATAGAGACGGACGTTGCGCAGCGCGACCGCGACCTGATCTGCCAGAGAGGACAGGGCGGTGATGTCGCCCGGTGAGAAGGCGTCTGTCTGTTCGCTCTGGATATCGAGCACGCCCAGAAGGGAATATCCGAACCTGAGTGGCAGAGCCAGCTCCGAGCGTATTCCCTCCAGTCCGTCTGATATCAAGTAAACCGGATCGGTCGCCGTATCGCTGGTGAGATAGGTCTTGTCTGTACGGAAGACGTGGGCGATGATGCTCCTGGTTGTATTGATCGGAATGGTGCTTCCCGGCTCCAATACCGGCTGATGCGTACCGTAATTTCCGGCGCGAAGGACGATGACATCAGCACGGGGCGCATCGTCCTGCATCCAGATGCCGCTGTAGCTGTGCCCGAAGCGATCCTCGACAAGGCTGAGGAGGTCCAGCAGCAGTTGATCCGGGTCGAGGATCGACGTGATCTGGTGGCTTACCGTGGCTGTGGTCTCCAATCGTTCGGTCTGCTTGTGCAGGGCGTCGTTCGCAGCTTCCAGTTGGCGGCGCTGGAGGAAGAGTTCCAGGAAGACGCGCACCTTGCTCAGCAAGACGCGCGGAGAGACCGGCTTGCTCAGGAAATCAACCGCTCCTGTTTCGTACGCCCGCAGGTGGTGGGATATGTCCGGCTCGACGGCGCTGATGAAGATAATCGGAAGGGCAGCGGTGTTGGTTTTCTGCCGGAGCTTTGAGGCCAGAGTATAGCCATCCATACCGGGCATAAGTACATCCAAGAGTGCGACGCAGAGTTCGTGCTCCTGTTCTGCTATGACCAGTGCTTCTTCACCGGTCTGAGCCTCCAGGATGTTGACATCTAGTGTGCTGAGCGCTCGTGCAAGCAGCCGGCGGTTTACCGGTTGGTCGTCAACGATCAGAACGCCTGGTCTGCTGCTGGTAGCCATCAAGATTTCCTCGATTTGGTGCCGATGTAACAAGGTATCTGTGACTTAGTGTATGCCAAAACTCTGGTGTCTACAATACTTCTTTGGGACCAGACACGTTACAATATAGGGGCTTGTGTTGCTGCTGCTCTGCCTTCCCAATTGAAGCATCGGCCAAGAGCGGGAGGTCAGACGGGTGCTCGAAGGGCACCCTGGTCGCCGGCGCACCGCAAGTGGGTGTGCGCATCGCGATCGAGACCATCGGTGAGGTTATGCTGTGGGCTCAGGGCATCTACCTGATGCCGGCGTTCAATCGGTATGACCTGGCGGCGGAGGTGGTTGCGGGGACCCTGGAGTTGCGGGGGATGTAGGCTGTTGGACCGCGGGCATCTTGCCCGCTAGGGATTTTGGGTCGGATATGTGTGCAGGCGGGGCTTCGCCTTGCGATCGGCTCTGAGCGCATGCGGCCAAGATGGCCGCGGTCCACAGAAGAGAAGGAGCCCCCGGGATCCAGTGGATCCCGGGGGCTCGAATGCTGCCTAACGTAAGACTAGTTGGCCAAGTCTTGCGACTTCGCCAAGTCTTGCGACTTGGAGAGCTGTGCTTTCAGCAGGTCGTGAACCCTGGCGATGGCTGCCGGCAGTTTGCCGGCGTCGCGACCACCGGCCTGGGCCATGTCGGGCCGCCCGCCGCCGCCGCCGCCTACCATCTTTGCCAGCTCCCGGACCAGGTTTCCGGCGTGCACGCCGCGAGCCTTGACCAATTCCTTGGTCGTAGCGGCGATGAGCAGCGGCCGCCCGCTCGCGGCGGTGCCCAGGACTACGACGCCGCCCTTGACCTTGTCGCGGAACCAGTCCGCCATTTCTCGCAGTGTGTCGGCGTCCGGAGCGTCGACCTGGGCGGCCAGGAGCGTCACCCCGTCGATTACCTCGACGTTACTGAGCAACGCCTGGAAGTCGGCCCGTGCCAGTCTGCGCGTGATCTGTTCGATCTCCTTCTGCGTGGCCTTGAGCTCATCCTGGAGTCGTTCAACGTGCTCCGGGACCGCGGCGACGGGGCTATTGAGCAGTGCAGCCGTCGCTTCCTGGCGCTCGCGGATGGTCTGCAGTGCCCGCAGTGCGCCGCGCCCGGTGGCGGCCTCGATACGCCGGATGCCGGCGCCGATGCCGCTTTCGGATAGAATTATGAATGGGCCGATGTCGCCGGTACGCGACACGTGCGTACCGGCGCACAGCTCCTGACTGAAGGGCATTTCGGCACTTCCGACGCGGAGCACTCGGACCACATCGCCGTATTTCTCCTCGAAGAGCGCGATCACGCCGCCGGCCAGTGCGTCACGGTAATTCTCCTGCCGCGCGCTGACCTCGTAGTTGGCCAGGATAGCCTCGGTTGCCATACGCTCGATCTCGGCGCGCTGGTCCGCCGTCATCGGTGTGTCGTTGTTGAAATCGAATCGCAGGCGGTCGGGCGCCACCACCGACCCGGCCTGCTGCACGTGGCTGCCCAACACGTCGCGCAGCGCGTGGTGCAGGAGATGGGTCGCGGTGTGATTGCGCTGGATATCCCAGCGGCGTTCCCGGTCGACGGCGGCGGTGACCGCGTCACCGACCTTGACTGTCCCCGCAGTTACGTGCCCGATGTGGACCACTAGACCCTCGACGGGGCGGCGTGTATCTGTGACGTCCACCGTCCAGTCGGGGCCGCTGATGGATCCGGTGTCGGAGACCTGGCCGCCCGACTCAACGTAGAAGCACGTGTGATTCAGCACAATCTCGACGGTGTCGCCCGTCTGGGCTGTCTCGGTGATCTCGTCGCCGCAGAGCATACCGGCGATATGTGTGTCGAGGGTCATCGAGCCGTACGGATCGTAGGTAAGCGCGCTGTCCGGTGCCCGCTCCCGGATCCATTCCTGCAGGATGGGGTAGATCTGGGCGTGGGTGTCGGCTTCCATCTCGAAGGTGCCGGCAGCGCGTCCACGTGCGCGTTGTTCCTCGCGGGCCTCGCGGTAGCCATCCTCATCAACGGTCAGGCCCTGTTCAGAGACGATGTCGCGGGTGACCTCGAAGGGCAGTCCCAAAGTGTCGTGGAGAAAGAAGACCTGGCTGCCGGGGATCTCCGTCTCGCCAGCCCTTCGCACGGTGGTGACAATCTCGTTTAGGCGCGACAGGCCCTGGCCTAGGGTGCGCAGGAACCGCTTTTCCTCGCTCACAATCGTGGCCCTGATGAAGTCCTGCCGTGCGGGCAACTCAGGGAAGACGTGGCCCAGGCGCTGGATGATCAGGTCGGCCAGCGGAACCAGGAAGGGCTCGTCAAAGCCGAGAGTGCGCCCAAAGCGGACGGCACGGCGAAGGATCATCCGCAATACATATCCGCGGCCATC
>Ga0209121_10000954_pt1 | contig 30659 bp, 29 predicted proteins | sample Cruoilmetagenom3_FD_187292 | JGI IMG/M metagenome (GOLD analysis project Ga0209121, IMG submission 187292) | Oil polluted marine microbial communities from Coal Oil Point, Santa Barbara, California, USA - Sample 3 (SPAdes) (version 2) | ecosystem: Environmental > Aquatic > Marine > Oil seeps ...
TACTTTAAGATTATATGTGCTTTTCTCGCCTTCGGCGAGTCCTGTTTTCATCCACCCAGCAGAGCTGGGTGGTATTCAACAGAAATTTTTTTATAAAAGGAGTTTTTGTTCTTAGAAAAACAATAGCTCCGTGGGAAAATTTCAAACCTCAGTTTAAATTTTTTCTAACCGAAAGCACTTCTTTTACAATAATACTCAACGTCCCAACTGCGAGCATGGAAAAGACGATGAGCATCGGCCCAAACCAGTAAACAATTCCCGCGCCAACTATACATCCAACTAAAGGCCATTTGTAAATACGAAGAAAATTCTCTTTTTTCTCTTTGGCCAGAAAATCAAAAAGTTTGATTCCTACCGTAAAACCCAACGCGGTTATCACCGGTGCCAACAACCAGCCGACAACTTCTAAAAGGGGGTTGGCTTCTTTAAAAAACAAAAGAAAAACGACCAACCAATCGGCATAAAACATGCCTCCGAAAAAAAGCGACATTAAAACTTTAAGAAATATTTTAAATGAAGTTTTAGAGTTCAAAAATAACCTCGCATGATAGTCAGCCAGAATTTATATTATGATTCGCGTTACTGAATTGAAAGTCCTGCAATCTGTTAGTGGGGAGTTGATAAGAACTATGGTAAAAGGGAGCGGGGAAAGGGTATAGGGAAATCAATCAACAACCAATATACAATGGCTAATAGCCATTATTATCATATCATTTAAAAATAACCTCCAGCCATCCGGTGCTTATGAGATTACCACGTCGCCTGCGGCTCCTCGTAATGACCACCATAGTTTTTTGGTCACCGCATTTCTAATCACTTTGCCATCAGCCATAAGTTATTTGCCAATTGCCATATCATTTAAAAGCAGCCATTAGCCTCCAGCCGTCAGCTTCCAGGAAAAAATAAAACTTTTCATTGTTTTTAGTTTTTAAAACCCGGTGGGTCGGGTGAACAGCGACCCTCCAAAGGCGGGCAAGCATATGGAGCACGCTTTTATTTATACGCCATATCATTTTTAGGCGGAAAAATAGATTGTTCAAGGAATAAGCCGAAGCTGTTTGAGCCCCGATTTATCGGGGTGAGTTCTGCAGGCGCCTGAACAACCGTACATTTTGGAGCCGTTCAAAAAATGATCGGCCACCCTTCTTTTGCTTCATTTTCTTAGGCGAGTAAGAAAAAGAAGGAGCTTTCTACTTCCTTCTTTTCTCCAGCTCTCCCGCAATTTCTTCCAAAGAAATTCCCTTATCAACCAGCAAAACAAGGAGATGATAGAGTAAGTCGGCAGTTTCCCAAACCACTTCAGAATTATCTTTATTCTTCGCGGCGTCGATTACTTCAGCTGACTCTTCTTCGATTTTGGCAAGTATTTTGTCCTGCCCTTCTTTGAACAGTTTTGCGGTATATGAACCTTCTGGCATATTCTTTTTGCGATCAAGAATGACTCGGTAGAGCTCATTAAACACAGCCGGCAGACTCCCGACTCCCGACTCCCGACTCCCGACTATACTTCGATAGAAGCAACTGCGCGCGCCGGTATGACAAGCCACTCCAACCTGCTCAACCAAAACCAAAAGCGTATCGGCATCACAATCGTATTTTATTTCCTTTACATATTGAACATTACCCGAAGTCTCGCCCTTGCACCAATATTGCTGTCGGCTCCTGCTCCAAAACCAAGTGCGACCCGTCTCCAGTGTCTTCTCTATTGATTCTTTATTCATATAGGCGAGCATCAGAACCTCGGATGTGCGATAATCTTGAACTATCGCCGGGATTAATCCCTTCTCATCAAATTTAAATTTTTCGATTTTCATAGTTTTATTCTTCCTTCTATTTCTTTTCTTTAGATTTATGATGCAAAGCTTCCTCTTTATGATGAGTCATCATTTGAAAAATTAATCCTGCTCCAATTACAAATGCAACAAAAAGAATAAAGATGCCCACACAGGCAATTATATATCTTTCGCTCATGCTTCCTTCTCCCCTTCTTTTTGTTTTTCTTCAGCAGATTTTTCCATAGCCCTAACAAATATATAACGCGCTCCAAACATTATTGCAAAACCGACTACGAAAAATATTACGAGGGTAACCAAAAAATCCATAACCATTCCTCCTTTAATCCCTTAGAGCCGTACAGGAATACCGTTGTCCCGTAAATACTCTTTAACCTGTTTTATGCTCAACTCTCCAAAGTGAAACAGAGATGCCGCAAGAACAGCATCCGCATCAGCTTCAACTATTACCTCCAAAAAGTGCTCAAGCTTCCCCGCTCCACCGGAAGCAATTACAGGAATATTTACAGCACTTGTAATTGCCTTTGTTAATTCAATATCATAGCCGTTCTTAGTACCATCTCTATCCATGCTGGTCAATAAAATTTCTCCTGCACCAAGACCTTCAATCTTCTTAGCCCACTCGACGACACCCAAACCTGTAGGAGTACGTCCCCCGTGCGTATAAACCTCCCACCTATTAGTCGGGAGTGGGGAGTGGGGAGTGGGGAGTGCTTTCCTGGTGGCTGATGGTTTATCCGTTTCTTTTTTTGAACTATCTGCTATCTGCCATCTGCTATCTGCAATTTTTTTAGCGTCTATCGCAACCACGATACACTGATTGCCGAATTTTCTTGAAGCTTCATAAACAAGATTAGGATTATTTATTGCTGCCGTGTTTATGGAAACCTTATCAGCCCCGTTCTCAAGAACTTTTCTTATGTCCTCAACGGTTCTTATTCCCCCACCTATGGTAAAGGGCATAAAAACTTTCTCGGATGTGCGCCGAACAACATCAAGCATAATATCGCGCTTTTCATGTGAAGCAGTTATGTCAAGAAAGGTAAGTTCGTCAGCTCCCGCCTCATCATAAGCAGCGGCAAGCTCAACAGGATCGCCCGCGTCTCTTAAATTTACAAACTTAACGCCCTTAACAACCCTGCCTTCTTTCATGTCAAGACATGGAATTATGCGTTTAGCCAACATTATCATCAACTACCTTTATGGCTTCCTCTAAAGTAAAAGCCCCGGAATAAAGAGCCCTTCCAATGATTATGCCTTCAATCCCCAAATCTTTAAGTTTTTTTATCTTTTTAATATCTTTCAGGTTGGATATCCCCCCGGAAGCTATAAGGGGAATATTCGTCTTTTGCGCAATTGATTTAATACCTTTTATATTTGGCCCTTGCATGGTCCCATCGACAAGAATATCTGTGTATATGATTCGCGAAACCCCAAGCTTCTCAAGCTCATTTATCATCTCAACCGCATTTATATCTGTTTCTTCCTGCCACCCTTTGATAGCTATGTGCCCATTTTTAACATCCAGCCCCACAGCAATTTTCCCCGGATACACAGCACAAGCCTCCGCGAGCATAGCGGGATTTTTTATCAAAGCTGTTCCCACAACCACACGACTTACCCCAATATCAAAAAGACGCTTTGCGGCAAACATTCCTCGCACGCCCCCGCCAAATTGTATTGGAATATTTACACTTTTAACTATTTGCTCGAGCACAAACATATTTTTTAATTCCCCTGCTACAGTCGCATCCAAGTCCACGATGTGGATATATTTTGCCCCCGCGGCTTCCCACCTTTTCGCCGCCTCCACCGGATATTCAGAAAAAACCGTCACCTTATCCATTTGCCCTTGATAAAGACGCACACACCTACCAGCCTTAATGTCAATTGCCGGATAAATTATCATGATGTCATCTCCCCAAATTTTCTCAATATTTTTAAACCCAACTTGCTGCTCTTTTCCGGATGAAACTGAGACGCAAAGATATTCTTCTTCCGGATACTTGAAACAAATTCGATTCCATAGTCAGTAGTCGTTGCCACAACACTCCTGTCATCCGGCACAACATGATAAGAGTGAACAAAATAAAGATAAGAACCCTCGCCGATTTCGGTTAAAACAGGAGCATCGGTCAGCTTCTTAATTTGATTCCACCCCATATGCGGAATTTTAACGTTTGAAGGCAAACTCACTACCCTTCCCGGGATTATGTCGAGTCCTTGCGTTATCCCGTGTTCTTTACTTTGAGTAAACAAAAGATGTAATCCCAAACATATTCCAAAAAAAGGTTTTCCTTTTGAGATATTTTTTATTATTTCCTCGCCAAGCCCCGATCCGGACAAAGAGTTCGCCGCATCTTTAAACGCTCCCACCCCGGGAAGCACAATTCCGTCTGCTTGCGTCAACATATCTTTGTCACGAGTAACAACTGCTTTGAAACCGACCTTCTCAAAACCTTTTTGAACGCTTCTTAAGTTTCCAACCCCGTAATCTATTATTGCAATCATTTATAGTTTCTTAGCCCCTTAGCAACATAGCTACATTGTTTTTTGATTTATAGGTCCCCACGTCTATAGGTTACCGAGTTACTGTTAAATTTCTCCCTTTGTTGAAGGAACGTCTTTCATCCGCGAGTCAATCTGAGTAGCCATATCAACCGCCTTCGCCAATCCTTTAAAAATAGCTTCCACGCAGTGGTGAGCATTCTTTCCTGAGAGAAGTTTTACATGTAAAGTTACAGCGAAGTGATTTACAAAAGCGTGAAAAAACTCTATCACTAAAGATGTATCAAAATTACCGATGTACTCCGCGGGAATCTCTGCATCAAAAAAGAGATGCGGACGACCACTTATATCGATCGATATCATCGCAAGCGCCTCATCCATGGGAAGTATTGAACAACCAAATCTCCTTATGCCTTTTTTGCCCTTAAGCCCCGCCCGAAAAGCTTGTCCCAGACAAATACCTATATCTTCAACGGTATGATGAGCATCAACCTCTAAATCCCCTTTAGCTCTAATTTTTAAATCAAATAGCCCGTGCTTGGCCAATAAATCCAGCATGTGATCAACAAATGGTATCTCCGTTGAAATATCAGCCTTTCCTTGACCGTCAACATTGAGCTCAATTTGAATGTCGGTCTCCTTGGTCTTTCTCTTAATTGTACTGCTACGCTGCATGTTAATCCCCCTTAAGTTTACTTATCTCATTAAGAACATCATTCCCACTCCCGGCAAGAATATCAACATCACCTTCAATAAATCTTTTCACCTTTTCAGTTTCACGCAAAACTATACATGACAAAAATTTACCGTTTCTTCCAAGCTTCTTATAATTATTTACCGTTTCAATATCGTCGGGGGTATCCCCGATGTAAACTCCAACCTTAGTATCCATTTTTTTGGATAAATCAGCAAGCAATTTTGGATCCGGTTTCCTAACCCCACCATCATCACTTAAAACCTTCTCGGGAAATATAATATCTGAAAGGTTGGCTTTTTCCAGAGCAATTCCGGCCTCTTTTTTAGTCCGTCCTGTTATAACCGAAACTTTAGGATAAAATTGCTTAACCAACTTCCTACTTATAAGAACCTTTTCCCGGTTAAGCAAACCTCTTTTGTTTACGTAAACCGGATTAAATCCGTATAATCTTTTACACCAATCAACGCCAGCGTAAAACTCTTGAAAAATCTGTTTAATAAGATTTCTATCCCAGAGGGCTTTTATCCTTTCTTTATCTTTTAAAGTAGACAAAGCTACCCTTTCGGCAGGCTTCAGCCCTCCACCCATTTTTTTAACTTCATTTGTAAAATCCCGCAAGCTTTGTCCGCTATCCCTTAAGACATTCAAATTCCTGTCCGATAAAGAAGCTGATTTGCCCAAATAAAAAATTACGGCGGCGTAGGTCAATTCCCAATCGTTGTTAAAGCCACCCGCCATTTTAAAAAACTGGGTTTCGTCGGGAGTAATAAGTACAGCATCGCCCGGCCATTTAAGAATTTTTTTAAAATAAAACTGAGTGGTCTTGCTAATTGCAACCCTAAAGGAACGAGTTACATTAAGAATTACACCATCTATATCCAAAACCAAACTATCAATTTTCTTGAACCGCCCTAAGACACCTCTTTTAATCCACAAATTGGGAGCTGTCTCAACATAACCTTCCAAAATATCACTTACCATCGACTATCCCCTTAAGCGTTTTTAAAACTATGTCGTTTTCCTCTCCGGTACCAATCGTAATCCTTAAATAATCCCTCAAACGTGGTTCGCTAAAACCCCTAACCAAAACACCCGCTTCTAAAAGCTTTTTCCAAACAAAAGATGCCTCTTTTTCCGTCTTAATTAAAATAAAATTTGCAGCCGAAGGACAGGGATTAATCCCGTTTATTTCTTTCAGCTCGACAAAAGTCCTATCCCGCTCGCTTATTATTTCTTCAATTTGTGGTTTTAAAATATCTTTTCTTTTAAGCACCAAGGACGCGACCATTTGAGAAAACGCATCGCAGTTATAGGGAAGTTTTACTTTAAGCACATTTTTAATAACTTCGGACGAGGCCAACATATAACCAATCCTTAACCCCGCTAAAGAAAATGCTTTTGAAAAGGTTCTTAAAACCACAAGATTTGGATACGTATTGATGAGTGAAGTGACCGTCTGCCCACTAAATTCAGCATAAGCCTCATCTATCACTATCAACGCACCGGTTTGTTTTAAAAAGGATTCTATATCCTCATTTGAAATCGGATTTCCCGTTGGGTTGTTTGGGCTGCATAAAAAGATAAGCGCGGGCTCAAAATCCTTGGCAGCCTCAATTGCTTTTGCAACATCGACATCAAATAAATCAGTTCTTTCGAACCGATAAACCTTGGTTCCCACCGTTTGAGAAATGATATTGTACATCGAAAAAGTGGGCTCAAAAGTAAAAACAGACCTTCCGCAAGCCCCATAAGCAAGAAGCAAACATTGAATCAGTTCATCCGAACCGTTTCCCAAAACAACGTTATCAGCAGAAACTCCATAGACGGTTGCAATCTGCTTCCGAAGCCCACTTGCCAAAGCATCCGGATAACGATTAAAGGTGAAACTGCCCAGTTTTTCTTTAACTTCATCCACCAAGGTTTGAGGTAAATTGTAAGAACTCTCGTTAGCAGAAAGCACTACCTGAGCATCTTCCTCTAATGGGAGATAAGGCTTAAGAGCGCCAAGCTCCAGTCGAGGCTCAATCATGTCAGTCACGTGCTTCAACTCTTATCGTGGCAGATTGCGCGTGAGCATCTAACCCTTCGGCATTGGCTATAATCTCGAGGGGCCCAACAACCTTCTTCAAACCTTCCTTCGTAAAAGAAAGCACGCTGGATTTTTTAACAAAGTCATATACTCCAAGAGGCGAATAAAAACGAGCCGTACCACAAGTTGGAAGAATGTGATTAGGACCAGCCACATAATCTCCTACCGATTCAGGGGTATAAGCTCCAAGAAATATAGCTCCGGCATTTTTAATTTCTCCAAGTATGCTCATGGGGTCCTCAACCATTATTTCCAAGTGCTCGGGAGCAATAAAATTAACAAGTTTTATCGCCATCCCTAAAGAATCCGTCAACAATATCCTTCCAAATTTTTCTATAGCTTCCTCGGCTATACTCTGCCTCTTTATGAGCTGTAACTGCTCATCCAGCTGAGCATCAACATCTTCCGCCAACCGGGCCGAAGTTGTAATTAAAATGGCTGTAGCATCAGGGGCGTGTTCCGCTTGAGCCAACATATCTGCGGCAATATAGGCTGGATTAGCCTTCGCGTCAGCCATTACAACCACCTCGCTCGGACCCGCAAGCATGTCGATATCAACCGTTCCAAACACAAGCTTCTTGGCCAGTGTGACATAGATATTGCCCGGGCCCGTAATCTTATAGACTTTCTTTATGGCCTCCGTTCCATAAGCCATAGCCGCTATAGCCTGTGCTCCTCCAACTCGGTAGACCTCCGTTACACCCGCTTCAAAAGCAGCAGCCAATGTTCGCGGATTAACTTGGCCATCTTCATCAGGAGGAACACACATGGCTATTTCTTCAACTCCTGCAACTTTAGCCGGAATAGCATTCATTAAAACAGAGGAGGGGTAAGAAGCCATGCCACCGGGAACATATATGCCCACACGCTCAATCGGACTTATCTGTTGTCCCAACAAAACACCGTCCTCTTCGGTCGTAAACCAAGAATCAGTCCTCTGGTTTTCGTGATATGAAATAATGCGTTTTTTGGCAAATTTTAAGGCGGCAATAAATTTCTCATCAACTACACTGTAAGCCTCTTCAAACTCCTTTTTGCTCACCTTAAGCTCGTCGGGTTTCAAGTTTGCCCTGTCAAATTTTTTTGTGTATTCCAGCAAAGCAGAATCGCCTTTTTCGCGAACATTTTCTACTATTTCTTGAACCAATCCCAATTTCGACTCATTTAAAGTTCGAGAAGGCAAAATTTTTGTCAGCTCTTTATCTCTTATGGTTGAAGGTACTTTTGTTGTAGATATCATCCTTACTCCTTCTTGGCCATCTTAAGTCTTTTTAAAAATTCATTAATCTCTTTAAATTTTATCTTGTAACTAACGTGATTGGCAATTAAACGAGATGAGCATCTTGCAACTTCATCCATCACCACAAGATCGTTTTCGGCAAGGGTTTTCCCGGTCGAAGAAAGATCAACTATTTCGTCAGCTAAACCCACAATAGGAGCAAGTTCAACCGAACCATGTAATTTAATTATTTCAGCCTGTATTCCCCGCTTTGCAAAATAATCCTCAGTAACCCTCGTAAACTTTGTGGCCACCCTAACCTGACCAAAATGTTTGTAACTCTCCCTTACCTTATTCCTCTCTTTGAGCAAGGCCGCCAAAACAAAACGGCATCTCCCATAACCTAAATCGAGCAATTCAAAAACTTTCTTTTTGGTTTCCATTAAAACATCTTTTCCAACCACACCAAGGTCGGCGGCCCCATACTCAACAAAAGTCGGTACATCAAATGGCCGCGTCAATATATATTCCATTTTATCTTTATCGACGATAAATCTTAATTTTCTTGAGTCTTCCCTTAATTCAGAAACATCAAGGCCGCTTTTTTCGAACAAATTTAATGTTTCTTCATAAATTGCTCCTTTGGAAAGAGCAACTTTCAAATATCTCATTTCAATTTCTCCTTAATCATCGATAAAGAGGAGGTCTTCTTTAAATTTGTTTCAACATCGAAGATCTCAACTGATTCCGGAACTTTATCAACATTTATCACCCAACGAAATTCCCCTTCGTTTGTTGCAAAATCATATTTGTCAAAGGAATATGGCTCAAGGATGGTCTCAACACAAAAATCCATATCCCTTAACATTTTTGCCGTCGCTAAAACCCTTTTAACATCCTTTGTTGAGCACACAAGCACCCTTTTACTATTTTGTTTTTTCAATGCCCCTTGTTCGGCAAGACATATGTGGAGCCTCTCAAGACCCAACGCAAAACCACAAGCCGGCTTATTCACTCCAAATTCTGAAAGGAGACCATCATATCTCCCCCCTGCTCCAACTAAAAAACCAAGGTTAGGAGCATAAACCTCAAAAACTATTCCTGTATAGTAATCAAAATGTTTGGCAATACCAAAATCAAAGATTACAAACTCCTCTAAACCATAAGATTTCAAGAACTCGTATAAATCAAAAAGGTTCTTAAGGACTTTGCGGGAGCAAGCGCTGCCGATATAACTTTTCGCTTTCTCGAGAACATTTTCACGACCCCGAAGAAGCGGAATCTCCATAATTTTAGACTTATCTTTGGATAAAATGGAATTTTCAACAATTAATCGTTCTATCCCCACCAAATCTTTCTCGACAAGCAAGGTCTGGATTTCTTTTATCAACTCTTTAGATATGTTGGATTCTTCAAGAACACCCCTAAAGAAATCAGCTTGCCCTATCCCAACCCGAAAATCTTTAAGACCGGCCGCCCGTAAGGATTCAATTAACACCGCGATGACTTCGGCGTCAGCAGCAGCCCCTTTGCTTCCAATAAACTCTAAACCCATTTGATAAAATTCACGTTGTTGACCGCGTTGGGGAGGCTCTTCGCGAAAAACATTTGTGGAGTAATATAAACGCGAAAAATCAGTACTTTTCATTCGCTGGGAAACAACTCTGGCAATCGGAGTCGTCATTTCCGGACGAAGAGCAAGGAGACTCCCATCACAATCGAGAAATTTAAACATCTCATCCTTCATCATCTTCCCCGTTTCGATAGCTAAATTATCAAAAAACTCAAACGTGGGAGTGATAATTTCTCTGTATCCCCAGCTTTCAAAAATTCTCCTTAATTTAGTCTCAACATATCTTCTCTCTTCAACCTCAGTGGGCATTATATCTCTCAAACCCCTGGGAATCGACACAAAATCTTTTTTATTATTACCCATTATTTCATTCCTTTAACGTAATAAAGTGTTAATAAACAAAAACAAACCTACTATGTTTTTTCTTTGTTGTCAACATAAAACCATATTTAACGAAATCTACCGGGCTTTTTTTAATTGTTTTACAAAAACTGCTTCTTCGCCCAGTAATTCTTTCAGCTCAGCAAAAAATTTTCCTCCAATTTTAACTCCGTTGTTTTTGCCAAGTCTCATTGTCGTTATTTTTTTATTGCTGACGATTTGTAAAAAGACAGGTGAGGGGCCACCGGCATGTGCCCTTAAGATCCGTTTAAGATGTTCAAACAACTTTTTCGTAAAATTAGCGGACTTTATTTTAATATAAACCGATGAAACTCCTTCCGCTTCATCGGTGTTTAAAGACTCTACGTTCAAAGCTATTATCTTTACTTCATCCTCTTTTTTATCAATTCTTCCTTTTACGCGAACCACCTTGTCTTCTTCAATTAAATCGCGGTAGTTCTGGTACATTGATGGAAACACTACGACCTCGACCTGTCCCTCTAAATCCTCAAGACTTACAAAGAGCATAATTCCACCTTTTCGCGTCGTAATGCTTTTAATCTTAGCAATTAATCCGCCAATCCAAACAACGCTTCCGTCTTTCTTTTCCTTAAGTTCGCCAAGAGATACATCAACTTGATTTTTAAGTGCATTTTCTACACTAAAAAGAGGGTGATCGCTAACATATAACCCCAACATCTCTTTCTCGTATGCAAGCAGCTCATCTTTGGGATATTCTTCAATATCTACTGAAATATCGCAAACCTCTTCCTCCTCGCCGTTAAAATCAAAGAGAGTAGACTGACCGATTTTTTTATCTTTTTGCTTCCTGTGTCCAATCTCAACCGCTTGTTCCATTGTCTCCGTTAGGCCCTTTCGAGAAGTTCCGCAAAAGTCGAAGGCGCCACCTTTAATTAAGCCTTCCAAACACCTCTTGTTTATTACGCTAAGATCAACTTTTTCACAAAAATCCCAAAGTGATTTAAAAGGATCCCCTTCTCTTCTATATTTAACGATAGCCTCCACCGGCCCTTCGCCAACATTCCTTACCGCAGCAAGACCAAACCTTATAGAATCACCAACCGCAGTAAATCCACCAAAACTCTCATTTACATCCGGCGGCAAAACTTTAATCCCAAGTTGCCTGCACTCGTTAATATAACGGGGCACTTTATCTTTGGTATGCATTACACTTGTAAGAAGGGCTGCCATGAACTCAACCGGATAGTTCGCCTTAAGATAAGCGGTTTGATAAGCCACTACAGCATAAGCAGTGCTGTGAGATTTATTAAAACCGTAACCGGCAAAATGAAGCACCAAATCAAATACTTCTCCCGCTGTTTTGTCATCGATTCCCTTTGAGATAGCTCCACCTATAAATTTTTCCCTATGCTCGGCCAAAACCTTGGGTTTCTTTTTGCTCATCGCGGACCGTAAAATATCGGCTTCAGCCATACTGAAACCAGCCATGACATTTGCTATGAGCATTACTTGCTCCTGATAGACGATAATTCCGTAAGTATCTTTCAATATCTCCTCAGTTGTGGGATGCGGATACTCAACCGGGACGCGCCCATGTTTTCTGTCAACAAAATCTTTTACCATACCGCTACCGAGAGGACCCGGGCGATACAACGCCAACAAACCAACTATATCCTCAAAATTTGTCGGTTGAAGGTCTCTAAGAAGACCTCTCATTCCTGAGCTTTCAAGTTGAAACACCCCAACGCTCTCAGCTCTTTGGAGCATTTTGTATGTTTTTTCATCGTCAAACGGAATATCATCGATATCGATATCTACCCCTCTGGTACGTTTAATAATCTTTAGCGCGTTGCCAATTACGGTTAACGTGCGAAGGCCAAGAAAATCCATTTTAAGGAGACCAATTTTTCGCACAGCATCCATATGATATTGGGTTACGGTTTCCGCGTCTCCCTTCCTCTGAATGGGAGTATAATCCGTTAAAGGACCTCGTGAAATAACCACACCGGCTGCGTGGATTGAATCCTGTCTTGCCAAACCTTCTAAAGCTTTTGCGGTCTCTATAATTTTGGCAGCTTCCGCATCGGTTTTACATTCTTCCGCTAAGTCCGGAGATAATTTCAAAGCTTCCTCGATGGTAATTCCCGGCGTTTCCGGAATCAACTTAGCAATTTTATCAACTTTTCCGTAAGGGATACCAAAAACACGGCCGGCATCTCTGATTGCAGCCCTCGCTGCCATCGTCCCAAAAGTAATAATTTGTGCCACGTTCTCGCTACCGTATTTTTTGCTCACATAGTCAATAACCTCGCTTCGCCTTTCAATACAAAAATCGATATCGATATCGGGCATACTTACCCTTTCGGGGTTCAAGAACCTTTCAAAAAGGAGACCGTGTTTTAAGGGATCAATATTGGTTATTCCCAAGGCATAAGAAACAATGCTTCCCGCAGCACTTCCTCTCCCCGGGCCCACTCTAATTCCCTGGTCATTGGCAAATTTAACAAAGTCCCACACCACGAGGAAATATCCAGCAAAACCCATCTTTTTAATTACACTTAGTTCGTGATTTAAACGTTCTTCAATTTCTGGTGTAATCTCAGCATATCTTCTTCTGATGCCTTCCATGGATAATTTATCAAGGTAAGATTCCAAGGTATATCCTTCCGGCACATCGTAGTGAGGAAGAAGTGTCTGGTTAAAATCGATTGAAACGTTGCATCTTTCAGCAATCTTTGCCGTATTTTCAATAGCTTCAGGTATATCTGCGAATATTTTTTCAATTTCTTTTGGAGACTTGAAATAAAATTTATCGCTACTAAATCTAAGTCTGTTTTCATCGTCAAGCAGAGCACCCGTCTGAATGCATAGAAGAACATCCTGAGCCATGCTATCCGATTTTTTAACATAATGAATGTCATTTGTTGCAACCAAAGGAATGTTCAACTCTTTTGAAAATTCCCTCAAAGTTTTGTTGACCACTTTCTGCTCTTTAATACCTTGATCTTGAACCTCAAGAAAAAAGTTTTCTTCACCAAAAATTTCCTTAAATTCAAGAGCTACCTTTTTTGCTTCGTCTACATTTTCCCTCAATATTAATTTGGCAACTTCCCCCCCTATACAACCACTTAAAGCTATTAAACCATGGTGATATTCTTTAAGGAGTTCCTTGTCAACACGAGGTTTATAGTAAAATCCTTCAAGAAAACCAAGAGAAACAAGACGCATTAAATTTCTATAACCTTCGTTGTTCTCCGCTAAAAGAACCAGATGAAAAAAATCATTGTCTTTTCGAAAAGTTTTTTCAAATCGACTATTGGGGGCCACATAGACTTCGCAACCTATAATGGGTTTTATTCCTGCTTTTTTGGCGGCTTCATAAAAATCTATTATGCCATACATGACACCGTGGTCAGTTAAAGCAAGCGCAGGCATACCAAGCTCTTTTGCACGGTTAACCAAATCTTTAATTCTTGCTGCCCCATCTAAAAGAGAATATTCAGAATGTGTGTGAAGATGAATAAATTTAGACATCTATCAGCCTCCGGCAATCAGCTAATTAAATTAAGAAATAAAATATAAAAATGAAAAACTATATAGAAAAATTTAAAATCGAAAACCAAGCCCTGAAAAATAAAATTCTTAAAACGTTTTTAATCCAACAGATTATTCTCTAAATAAAAGCTTTCTTAATTTTTAATTATCGTTTTTATTTTTTCATTCTCCATTCTTCATTAACTTTATCCTTTATCCTGCTTTTTTAGTCTCTCAAGCACGAGCTTGTATCCATCCGCTCCGTAATTTAAACATCTCTTAACTCGACTGATGGTTGCTGTGCTTGCACCGGTTTCATTTGCTATATCGCTGTAAATTTCGCCGACATCAAGTTTTTTGGCAACAGCAAGTCTCTGAGCTATTGCTTTAATCTCACCAACGGTGCAGACGTCCTCAAAAAACCGGTAACACTCTTCACGATTTTGAAGAAGAAGGGTTGCATCAAACAAATCGTCAACAAAATTGCTTCTTAAACGCTTATCTATGGACAAATGACACACCTCCCATGTCCTAAAACACAATAATTTTAACACAGGATTGGCTCAATGGTGGATTAAAAAAACTAAAATAAGCTATTTTCTTTCAAGTTCAAAAACAACAGGGTTATGAGGATCGGGGCAACAGACAATGGCTTTATTCTTATCTTCTTCCCAAGGAAACTCGCCGCCAAACCTTAAGACCGTAAGGAAGGGGAACATCGCCTGAAAAGCCCAGGCACACATTTTCGGCGGAATTTCTTCGTTTGAAATAACCCAGGAATCACCGGACTTGAGCCCATATGAACACACGCCTTTTCCTTGAATTTCTTTAACAGTTATTGTGACGGGTTTACCTTTTTCCAATAGTTTCTCCAGAAAATAAAATTCTAATCTAAGATATTTTTAACACTAAAATAAATAAAAAATTAAACTCCGCTAACAACTTTATTTCTCAAAGTCCCAATTCCTTCAATTTTCACTTCAATAACATCGCCAACTTGCATGGGCCCGACTCCCGATGGAGTTCCCGTTATGATTACATCACCAGGGGAAAGCGTCATAATTCCGGAGATGAAGCTCACGAGAAAATAAACATCAAAAATCATACTTGAAGTATTTGAGGATTGTTTAACTTCTCCATTCAAAAGAAGTTCAACCGAAAGACCGTTGGGATCAATTTCGGTTTCCACACAGGGTCCTATCGGGCAAAAAGTATCAAAACTCTTGGCGCGCGTCCACTGAGTATCCTTCCTTTGTAAATCCCTTGCCGTAACATCGTTTGCACACGTAAATCCAAGGATGTGTTTTTTGGCTTCTTTTGGAGACACACCTTTCGTTCTGTTTTTTATCACTATCCCAAGCTCAGCTTCATAATCAACCTGCTTTGACATAGCCGGATAGGTTATTTCTTTATTCGGCCCAATAAGAGAGGTTGGGGGTTTTATGAAAATTATGGGCTCGTTGGGAATGTCCATTTTTAACTCATGAGCATGATCTTTATAGTTTAATCCAACGGCAACAATTTTAGATGGTTGAACCGGAGCCAGTAAATCAACCTCATCAAGCAGAAATTCATCGCCCGTTACATTGAAGTTTTCAAACAGATTCCCATAAATTCCTAAAATGACGCCGTCTCTTAAAACCCCATACTGAATCTTGGAGCCAAATGAAAAGCGGACAAGTTTCAAAAAATCACCCACTATAAGTTGGGAGTCGGTAGTTAAACTTTTTAATTAAAAAATAAAATATAAAAGTGAAAAACGATATATAAAATTTAAAAAACCAAATCTTAAAAGATAAAATTCTTAAAAAGAGTATCCCGGGCACCGGTCTGACGATAAAAACTTTTTTGATTCTTAATTATCATTTTTATTTCTACATTCTCCATTTTTCATTTCTTCTATACTCCATCTGCCATCAACCATCTGCCTCGCCAGAGGCGAGCAGATATCTGCTCTTTTGACTCTTGACTAGCGAAGCAGTTGACCTGCCCGCCGATTAGATACAGCAATGACTTTCCTTTTTTTATCTTTTATCCTATATTCTTTTATTTTCAAATTTACAATTTGCACTTTCCAATTTCCAATTTTTCCTTACCCTATACCCTCTACCCTTTACCCTTCTTTTGGCTTAGACCATGCTCAATACTGTCCACGAGAGCTTCCCAGCTGGCCTCGATTATATTTTCATGAACTCCAACAGTCCCCCAGGTGTTTTCGCCATCGGTGGATTCAATGAGCACCCTAACAACTGCCGCCGTTCCTTTTTTAGCATTGATGATTCTAACTTTGTAATCAGTTAAACTTATTTCCTCAAGCGCCGGAAATATCCGAGCAATAGCCTTTCTCAAAGCATTATCCAAAGCATTTACCGGACCATTGCCTTCGGCAAATTCAACCAATCTTTTGTCGTTAACCCATATTTTAACAACAGCTTCCGTCTTTGGATGCCCTCTTCCCGAACGACTGACCGTTATTTTATAGTCTTCGAGTTTAAAGAGGGGTTTGTATGAACCCGTATTTTTTCTCAAAAGTATTTCAAAAGAGCCGTCAGCCGTTTCAAAGTAGTAGCCTTGATGCTCAAGTTTCTTTAATTTCTTCAATATCTTCATAGTTTGCTCAGGCCTGTTCGACAAGTCAACGCCAAATTCTTTTGCTTTATGAATGATGGCAGCCGTACCCGCTTGATCGGAAACCAGCACTCTCTGAAAGTTCCCCACCAAACTGGGATCAATATGTTCGTAAGCCCCTTTCTGTCTCATGCTCGCGCTAATATGAATGCCGCCTTTATGAGCGAAAGCACTCTCTCCGACATAAGGTTGATGAGAATCCGCAACGATGTTGGCCACTTCGCTTACATAGTGGGATACCTCGGATAACGCCTTCAGTTTATCTTTAGAAATACAAGAAACTCCCATCTTAACAACAAGGTTGGGAATAATCGACACAAGGTCAGCATTGCCGCAACGCTCCCCATAGCCGTTTATGGTACCTTGAACCTGAACAGCACCTGCCTCGACAGCGGCTAAGCTATTTGCTACAGCACAACCCGAATCGTTGTGAACATGTATTCCAAGCGGTACATCTGTATGCTCTTTTACCTCTCTAAATATCTTTTTTATCTGTGCGGGAATTGAACCACCATTGCTATCACACAAAATGATGCAATCTGCTCCGGCTTCCTCGGCAACCTTTATGGTCTTTAGTGCATATTTGGGATTATCCCTGTATCCGTCAAAGAAGTGCTCTGCATCAAAAAACACCTGAAGCCCTCGCTTTTTCAAATACTCGATTGAATCGGCAATCATCTGAAGATTGTCTTCCAAAGTAACAACTAAAACGTGGGTAACATGAACATCCCAGCTTTTTCCAACGAGGCATACTACCTCTGTTCCGGCTTTTATGAGATGTTGAATATTTCTATCATCCTTTGCTAAAACACCTTTTCTCCGTGTGCTTCCAAATGCAACCACTTTTGAATTCTTTAAACTAAACTTTTTAACTTGTTTAAAGTACTCAACATCTTTAGGATTGGAGCCGGGCCAGCCACCTTCAATATAATGAACTCCAAGTTCATCAAGTTTTGTGGTTATCTTTAATTTATCCTCTACCGATAATGATAGTCCTTCCCTTTGGACCCCATCTCGTAGCGTGGTATCGTATAATTCTACTTCTGGCTTAGCCATTTTAATCACCTTCAAATTCGTACAAAGCTTTAGTCGGTAGTCCGTAGTTTATAGTTTGCTGGTTTGCTTATTGGTTAGTTTGCTGGTTTGCTTATTTTTCCGACTCTAAGCTCACCGCTCTGTGCTCTCATCTTAATTTTTACTGAGTATTGATATGGTAATTTATTGAAATTAATGGTAACTGATTGTAATTAATTTGAAATTTTAACTTAATTTCTACTTAATCTCCATCAATTTCTACTTAATCTCTCTGCTCTAAGCTCTATACTCTCAATCTGTACACCGAGATTGCCACATCGCCTACGGCTCCTCCCTCCAGAGGCGGACAGGCGCAATGACAAAATGTAGTGTTTTTCGCTTTTAACTTTACCCTATACCCTTTATCCTTCTTTCGCCATCAGCCATCTGCCATAGGCCATCGGCTACTTCACCCTATACCCTTAATATACCCTGATTTTACACAAACTCAAGCCAATCCATATATTCTTCTTCCTTACCCTTTATAATTGAGAAAAACTTGTCTTGAATTGCCTTAGTAACCGATCCGGGAACACCGATAACCCGACCATCAACCTCACAAATAGGCACAACTTCAGCCGCGGTACCGGTAAAGAAAGCTTCATCAGCAATGTATAAATCTGAGCGAACGATATTTTCTTCAATAATCGGATAATCCATATCACAAGCTATATCCATAACCGAATTGCGAGTTATCCCCTCGAGAATACTAGCAGAAGAGGGAGGTGTGCGAACAAGTCCATCTCTTACTAAAAATATGTTCTCACCGGGGCCTTCTGAAACAAAACCTTGATGATCAAGCAATATTGCTTCGTCGCATCCCGAATCTTCCGCTTCCAATTTTGCTAAAATTGAATTTATATACTGTCCTGTTGCCTTAGCCGCCGGCGGAAGAGCATTGGGAGAAATTCTTTGAAAAGAAGATATTCGTGTTTTAACTCCGTGCTTTATGCCTTCGTCACCCAAATAAGCACCCCAGGGCCAAACAGCAATTGACACGTCAACGGGAACTTTCATGGGATATAAACCCATCTCACCGTATCCTCTAAAAACTATCGGTCTTATATAGCAACTTTTAAGATTGTTGGCTCTAATCGTCTCTTTAACCGCTTCAATAATTTCTTCAACTGAATAAGGAATATCCATTCGATATATCTTCGCGGAACGGAAAAGCCGTTTAATATGATCGGTTAATCGAAACACGGCCGCGCCTTTATCCGTTTCGTATGCCCGAATTCCTTCAAATACCCCGGTACCATAATGCAAGGCGTGGGTTAACACATGAACCTTGGCATCAGACCAATTTACTAACTTTCCGTTCATCCATATCTTTTCAGCTTCAGTTATCGCCATTTTTAAACCCCCTGTCTAGTCGTTAGTCTCTTAGTCGTTAGTTGGTAGTAAATTCAAATTAAAAACTAAAAAAAAGGGGAGTTTACATTTTTCGTTGGTTTCTCACTACCGACTCCCCACTCCTCACTATCCACTAACGAAGTTGGCGACCATATCTCCAACTTCAGCGGTAGTATATCCCATTTTGCCCGCAGATAAACTTTTTAATTTTTCGCTAGTTACCTTAATAACTCCTTTTTCTATTAAGTTAGCTGCTTCTTTTTCACCCAAATAATCCATCATCATCTGAACCGCGCATATTGCCGCCAGAGGATTTATAACATTTTTACCTGTATATTTTGGAGCGGAACCCCCTATCGGTTCAAACATGGAAACTCCTTCGGGATTAATATTTCCACCCGCGGCTATTCCCATTCCACCCTGAATCATTGCCCCAAGGTCAGTGATGATATCTCCAAATAAATTATCAGTTACTATCACATCAAAATATCGCGGATTTTTAACAAACCACATACAAACCGCATCAACATGAGCATAATCTGTGCTTATTTCAGAATATTCTCTTGCAACTTCGTTAAAAGCTCTTTCCCACAAATCGAAAGCATAAGTCAAAACATTTGTCTTTCCACAAAGAGTAAGCTTATTCCTTTTGTTTCGTTTCTTGCAGAGCTCAAAAGCATATCTTATACATCTCTCCACACCCTTGCGGGTATTTATACTTTCCTGCACAACAACTTCATCGGGAGTCCCCTTCTTTAAAAATCCCCCTGCACCTACGTAAAGACCTTCTGTGTTCTCCCTAACAACAACAAAATCAATATCCTCAACCCCTTTGTCCTTTAGGGGCGTATCTACGCCCGGATACAATTTAATGGGACGAAGATTTATGTATTGATCTAATTCAAAACGAATTTTTAAAAGAATGCCCTTCTCCAAAATTCCAGGTTTTACGTCGGGATGGCCAATTGCTCCCAAAAAAATGGAATCTAACTTTTTAAATTCCTCTATAGCCGAATCCGGAAGAACCTCCCTCGTCCGCAAATACCTTTCCCCACCAAAATCGTATTTAACTAAATCATACCCGAAACCGCATTTTTCACTCACCGCCTCGAGTACTTTTAACCCTTCTCCCACAACTTCCGGACCAGTACCATCACCAGGCAAAACACCTATTTTATAGTTTCTGTTCGACACTTACTTTTCCTCCCTACCCGTTGGTAAACATGGGCTTCCAACCTTGACTTTTAAATAATTTATTAAACCACCATCCTCAATTATCCCTCGGATAAAATCCGGAAAAGGAGTAGCTTTAAAAGTTACCCCGGTGGTTAAGTTCGTTATTTCACCCGTTTCTGTATCAACTTTAATTTTATCTCCGGACTTTATACCATCCACAGCTTCTGAACACCCCAAAATCGGAAGACCCATGTTGATGGAGTTTCGATAAAATATCCGCGCAAAAGATTTTGCTATGACACAGGAAACGCCGGCAGCTTTTATCGCAATCGGGGCATGCTCTCTCGAAGAACCGCATCCGAAATTTTCCTCTGCAACCAGCATATCTCCCGAAGAAACTTTATTAACGAATTCCGAGTCTAAATCTTCAAGAGCATGCTTCCCCAGCTCTTTGGGATCAGAAGTATTTAAATATCTCGCCGGAATTATAACGTCAGTATCGACGTCTCTCCCGTATTTGTGTGCTTTCCCTTGATAAATCAATTTGCCTCCCCTGTAAGTCAATAGTCTCTTAGTCGGAAGTCGGGAGTGAGTTAATTAACCCACTTACCATCTTCGCCAATCCAACACACTCTTGTTTTAATTCCTCATGTCGTTTTAAATCTATGTAATCCTGTCTAAAAGAAAGTTCAAGCAAGGGAACACACTCGTGAATAGACGCCCTTCCCATCCTGTAAAATTGTCTTCTTTCGGGATTGTTATATCTTCCTGTTCCTTCCGCAATATTTAAAGAAATCGACAACGAAGCTCTTCTTAACTGACTTACGATACCAAATTGCTCATTTTTTGGAAAATTTTTTGTTAACTTATAAACAACATTTGCAAAATCAACAGCTCGTTGATAAACTTCTAATTTTTCAAAATCAAAATTTGCCTTTTTATTTTTCAAACCCACTCCTGAAATTTTTTGACTCCCGACTACCGACTCCTCACTAACAAACTACCCACTACCGACTATCTCATCGGGGCTTACAATCCTTCCCAAAATAGCGGATGCAGCGGCCACAGCCGGATTACACAAATAAACCTCACTCTTGGGATGACCCATCCTACCAACAAAATTCCTGTTGGTTGTAGCCAAAGCTCTTTCGCCTTCTGCAAGTACCCCCATATGCCCACCTAAACATGGTCCACATGTCGGAGTACTCACAGCCGCCTCTGCATCAATAAATATATCCATCAGCCCTTCGTCAACAACTTGTTTGTATATCTTTTGGGTCGCCGGAATAACTATAAGTCGAACATTTTTGCAAACTTTTTGACCCTTTAAAATTTTCGCGGCAACGCGCAAATCCTCTATGCGTCCATTAGTACAAGAACCTATAACTACCTGATCTATTTTGATATCTCCAACCTCGCTTATCCCTCGCGTATTTGAAGGTAGATGAGGAAAGGCCACCTGCGGCTCAATGCCGGACACATCATACTCATACACTCTTTCATACTCAGCGTCATTATCACTCTTGTAAATCTTAAAATCGCGTTTCGCGCGACCGCGGACATATTCTAAAGTCGTTTCATCCGGCTCTATAATGCCATTTTTACCGCCGGCTTCAATTGCCATGTTGGCCATAGTAAGTCTGCCCTCCATTGAAAGAGAACTTATGGCTTCTCCCGTAAATTCCATTGATTTATAAAGTGCACCGTCCACACCTATTTTACCTATGGTATAAAGTATTAAATCTTTGCCGCTTACCCACTTATTTAATTTTCCTTTGTAAACAAACTTAATTGTCGAAGGAACTTTTAACCAAACTTCCCCGGTCGCCATTCCCGCAGCTAAATCGGTACTGCCTACACCGGTAGAGAAAGCCCCAAGTGCACCATAAGTGCACGTGTGAGAATCTGCCCCAATTATGGCATCTCCGGGCAAAACCAGGCCAAGTTCGGGAAGGAGAGCATGCTCAATCCCCATGCGCCCAATCTCAAAATAATTGGTTATTTCCTGCTCTTTTGCAAAATCACGCATTATTTTAGCTTGTTCGGCGGATTTAATATCTTTATTGGGAGTGTAATGATCCGGGACGAGCGCAACTTTATCCACATTAAAAACTTTCCCGACTCCAATTTTTTTAAACTCCCGAATTGCAATTGGAGCTGTAACATCATTACCTAAAACTAAATCCAAATTTATATTTATGAGTTCACCCGGCTTTACTTTTTCTTTCCCGGCGTGAACAGCTAATATCTTTTCAGTTATAGTCATCCCCATATTTTTACCCTTCCTGTAACTTCTCTAATTTCTACTACAAATACAAAAAAACAGGCCTTGCGACCTGTAAAAACAGGATTTAATAATTTTAACAAACCCAATTTCACATTTCTACCTAAGATTGAAATAAACTACGATTATTTGGTCAAAGATTTGTTAATTGCATTTAAATATGCCCTTGCGCTGGCTTCAATTATATCGGTGCTGACGCCACGTCCGAGTACTTTCTTCCCTCCGATATCAAGTTGAATTGTTACATCTCCCTGGGCATCCAACCCGCCTGTTATGGAACTAACGTTATAAAAAAGAAGTTTAGCGGAAACACCCGTTGCCTTGCCGATGGCATTACAAGCCGCATCTACCGGTCCATCACCCTCAGCTGTCTTCTTAATAACCGCTCCATTTTTAGTCAACTTCACCGTGGCGTTGGGAACTTCATCGGTGCCGCTGGTTACACGCAAAGATTCAAAACCATAAACTTCAGAAGTAATGGCCCTCACCTCGTCAGCCATTATGGCACCAAGATCATCATCGGTAATTTCGGCTTTTTTATCAGCTAACTCTTTGAATCTTACAAAAACCTTTTCAAATTCCTCGTCATCAAGAACGTAACCCATATCTTCAAGATGTTGCTTAAGAGCATGTCGGCCCGAAGTTTTCCCAAGGATTATCTTGCTTTCGGTAAGACCTATTTTTTTAGGATCTATTATCTCGTAGGTAATTCTTTCTTTCAACACACCATCGGTATGAATCCCGGAAGAGTGCGCGAAGGCATTCGCCCCAACAATGGCTTTGTTAAATTGAACCTGATAACCTGTCAACGTGCTAACCAAACGGCTGGTCCTCGAAATTTGCTCGGTCTTTATATTTGTCTTTTTTCCCAAAGAACGGTAACGAGTATCCAGAATCATCACTATTTCCTCAAGAGCAGCATTCCCGGCCCGTTCCCCTAAACCGTTTATCGTGCATTCCACTTGATTTGCCCCGTTTTCAACAGCAGCCAAAGAATTTGCCACCGCAAGACCAAGATCATTGTGACAGTGAACACTTAAAATTACGTTGTTTAAGGCCGGCACCGCTGCTTTAAGTTCTCGAATCAATTTTCCAAATTCATCAGGAAGCGCATACCCCACCGTATCCGGAATATTAATAACGGTCGCTCCGCTCCCCACAGCAATTTCCAAAACCCGGCAGAGAAAATCAAAATCGGAGCGTGTTGCGTCCTCGGGAGAAAATTCAACATCCGGAGCATATTTTTTCGCCCTTTTGACGGCGGCTTCGGTCATCTTTAAAACTTCATCCCGCGTCTTTCGAAGTTTTCTTTCCATATGAATATCTGACGTTGCAATAAAGGTATGTATGCAAGGTTTTTCAGCATTCCTTATAGCTTCCCAGGCTTTATCGATATCAGCCTCTATCGCTCGAGCCAATGCAACGATTCTCGGCCCTTTTACCCTATTGGCAATCGCTTTTACCGCCTCAAAATCTCCCGAAGATGTTATGGGAAATCCCGCTTCAATAGCGTCAACACCCAGCTTGGCAAGTTGTTCAGCTATCTCAAGTTTTTGCCTCACGTTTAAACTTATTCCGGGAGATTGCTCTCCGTCTCTTAATGTTGTATCAAAAATATAAACTCTATCCATCATTTTTACCTCTACCTATATAACTATAAACCTGGCTTCAGAAACTCCGTCTATAGCCCTTATTTCTTCCAAAACTTCTTCTGAAACAGGCTCATCTACATTTAAAATACTAATTGCTTCCCCTCTGGCCTTCACTCGGCCAAACTGCATCCTGGCTATATTTATATTACGGCCGCCTAAAGTCATCCCGACCTTTCCTATCATCTTGGGTTTATCCTCATTGTGGATTAGAAGCATGTACCGTGAAGGAATTACGTCGACGTCATAATCAAAAAGTTTTACTATCCTTAGTTTGCCCGGACTTAACAACGTTCCCGCAATGGTTAGTGAATCTTTCTTTAAAGTAATTAAGTTTACATATTCACACGCTTCGCTGGTACGACTCTCCTTAACGACGATACCTCTTTCGTCGGCCAAAATGGGCGCATTCACATAGGTTACGGGTTCTTGAACAACAGATTCAAGAACGCCCTTTAAAATAGCAACCGTAAGTAAATCTACATTGTCTCCACTCACAATATCCCCGGAATATTCAACATCCAAGAAATTTACCCGACCATCGGTTAATTTTGCAAAGAGTTTCCCTAAAACTTCCGCTAAAGGAAGATATGGTTTTAAAACCTCCACAATTTCAGGAGCAACCGTGGCAACATTTACAGCGTTGCTCACAAAATCTCCCTTAAGTGCCGCTATCACTTGCTCGGCAGTAATAATTCCCGCCTTATCCTGAGCTTCTCGAGTAGATGCGGCAATGTGCGGCGTAAGTATAACTTGTTCTAAATTTAGAAGCGGACCTTCTGTGCAGGGTTCTTTACTAAAAACATCTATTCCCGCGCTTGCAACCTTTCCGCTTTTTATCGCATCCACCAAGGCATCTTCATCAATTATACCACCTCTGGCGGTATTAATTATCCTTACCCCATCCTTCATAAGAGAAAATTCCTTCTTACCTATAGCTCCCATGGTTTCCTTGGTCTTCGGCAGATGTACAGTGATAAAATCCGATTTTTTAAGTAAATCCTCCATCTTGTCGGCCGCTTCGATTCCCAACCGCTTAAACCTCTCAGCCGAAACATATGGATCATAACCCAATACCTTTATTCCCAAACCACGTGCACGGGCAGCCACAAGCGTTCCGATACGACCAAGACCCACGATTCCCAAAATTTTATCGTTAACTTCAGTCCCCACAAACTTCGATTTTTCCCACTTACCAGACTTCATCGAAGCACACGCGTTCGGAATAAACCTGCACTGAGCCAAAAGAAGAGCAATTGCATGCTCGGCCACTGAAGTTATATTGCTTTGAGGGGCGTTTGCCACAATGATTCCTTTTTTTGTTGCCGCACTTAAATCAATGTTATCAACCCCGATACCAGCTCGTCCAATCACTTTCAAGTTGTTTGCTTTTAAGATAACCTCTTCATTAACCTTCGTCGCGCTTCGAACAATAAGACCATCATACTCGCCAATTACCTGAAGCATTTCTTCTCTGGACATATCCGGAGCAAAATCAACTTCAAAACCGGCTTCTTTCAATTTTTTGATGCCACCTTCAGCAATCTTTTCTTTAACTAAAACCTTCATATACTTACATCCCTTCTTCTTTACAATTAAGAAATCCGGCTTTCCGACATCTTTTAAAAAGGATTCTCCATAAATACCTTTTCGGCTGCCGATACACCGGCACCGGGCTCAAATGAATATCCAAGTTCTTTAAGTGTCATTTCTAAACCACTTAAAGTAACCAAAATATCAAACTTATCGTAATAACCAAGATGACCCAGTCTAAATATCTTCCCCGCAACCTTGCTTTGGCCACCCGCAATTGTTATCCCAAACTCTTCCCGCATAACGTTAACAATTTTCTTTCCATCTATCCCTTCGGGAGCTTTAACCGCGGTTACAGCATTTGAAGTTTCATCACAAGCGCCAAAAAAATCAAGCCCTAAAGCTTTAACGCCTGCTCGCGCTGCCTTTCCTAAAATCCTGTGTCTTTCAATTATGTTTTCGAGGCCTTCTTCTTTTATCATTTTTAAAGCCTCGTTTAATCCCTTCATAAGTGTAACCGGAGGCGTAAAAGGATTTTGCGGAGTAGTTTTTTGCAACGCAGCAAGTGATTTCTTGTAACTAAAATAAAATTTAGGGAGAGTTGACTTTTCCACCATATCCCAAGCTTTTTTACTAATTGCTACAAACCCTAAGCCCGGAGGTGACATTAAAGCCTTTTGAGAGCCACTAACAGCTACATCAACATGCCACTCGTCAGTTTTAAATTCCAAAGCCCCTAATCCGCTTACAGTATCTACAATGAATGCCGCACCCATCTCTTTTACCACATTACCGATTGCCTCGATATCGTTCACAACTCCGGTTGAGGTCTCACTGTGAGTTGCAAAAACACCTTTTATCTCCTTATCTTCCTCAAGAGCTTTCGCAACATCTGAAGCTTTTGCTCTCTCTCCCCATTCGTAAGCAAGATTGGTAACATTCAGTCCGTAAGTTTCACAAATTTGAACAAATCTCGTGCCAAAATTACCGATATTTACCACAAGAACTTTGTCCCCGGGAGAAAAGAGATTGATAACAGCCGATTCCATCGCTCCCGTGCCGGATGAGCTAAAAACAAGAACATCATTTTTTGTTTGAAAAATATGCTTCAACCCATCTAAGACAGACACGAACACCTCAGAGTATCCGGGAGCTCTGTGATGAATCATAGGTTGCGCCTGAGCTAACAAAACTTCGGCTGGTACAGGGGTTGGCCCCGGTGTCATCAAATATTTTTTTTGCATACTTTGTGCCTCCATTTACAATCTTTTAAATTAGTCTATTTAAATATATTTAAAATAACTGCAAGATTTTTAGAAAAATTTTCTACTTATTTATCCAGCTCATCATGGAACGAAGTTTTTTGCCTACTTGCTCAATAAGATGCTCTGCTTCTTTTTTTCTCACAGCGTTAAACATGGGTCTCCCCGCTTGATTTTCCAAAATCCATTCTCTTGCAAAGTCCCCGTTTTGAATCTTCTTTAAAGCGTTTTTCATAGCAGCGCGAGAGCTTTCTCCGATTACCTCTTTCCCTACCGTTAAATCACCGTATTCAGCCGTATCACTTATTGAATAACGCATACCGCTTATTCCATTCTCATACATTAAATCCACTATAAGTTTAAGCTCGTGCATACATTCAAAGTATGCAATTTCCGGTTGATACCCTGCTTTCACAAGAGTTTCAAAACCGGCTCTGACTAGTTCGGTTGCCCCACCGCATAAAACACACTGTTCTCCAAAGAGGTCTGTTTCAGTCTCTTCTTTAAACGTGGTTTCGATAACACCGGCTCTCGTAGCTCCTATCCCTTTCGCATAAGCCAAACTTAACTCTTTACCCTTACCGGAGAAATCTTGATAAATAGCAATTAGCGCAGGGGTGCCGTTGCCTTCCTGATAAGTTCTTCTAACTAAATGACCCGGCCCTTTCGGAGCAACCATAAGAACATCTATGTCTGGCTCCGGGATAATTTGGTAATAATGAATGTTGAAACCATGGGCAAACATTAAAACATTTCCCTCTTCTAAATTATCACGGATTTCTGAATAATAGATATCTTTCTGAACTTGGTCCGGAACAAGCATCATAATTATATCAGCCATTTTAGCTGCTTCCGCCGTTTCGTATACTGGAAGACCGGCCTCTTTAGCTATCTTTCTGGATTTGCTGTCCTTTTTCAGTCCCACAACAACATCTAAACCGCTGTCGTGAAGATTTAGAGCATGAGCATGCCCTTGGCTGCCAAATCCTATAATCGCAATTTTTTTCCCTTTCAGCAATCCTAAATCTGCATCTTTGTCATAGTACATCTTCGCCATAAAAATCCCCCTCAATTAGTTGTTAGCCATCATTTCTTGGCCTCTATCAAATTAAAGAATAAAAGTAAAAATCTAAAACATTTTTAATCTTTAATTGTAGTTCTTATTTTTTTCGTAAGACCAGACAAGCACATCTTTTTTACTAAATATCTGGCATTTAACTTTACCCTCTACTCGTTGCCCTTTACTCTTTACCTTTTTATCAATCTCTACCTAATTTCTCTGCTTAATTTTTACTGAGTGCTGATATTGAAATTAATGGTAACTGATTATAATTAACTTGAAATTTTAACTTAATCTCTATTTAATTACCGCCTAATTTCTATTTAATCTCCATCAATTTCTACTTTCTTACTCCTTACCCATTACCCTATACCCTTAACTTATTCCCTACTCTATGCTTTTAGATATCAACCATTCGCTATCTGCTATCTGCCTTCAGCTATCCGTTTCTTATGAGATTGCTTCGGCTTCGCCTCGCAATGACGAGAAAGAATGCTCCATTCTCCACGCTCTAAGCTCTATTCTCTAAGCTTTTGCTATCTGCTATTTTTTACCCGCTTTTTTGGCCCCTCGATAAAGCTATTTTTCCTGTTCTCGTTAATTCCTTTATACCGTACGGAGCAAGCATTTCCTCAATTGCTTTAACCTTATTCGTATTACCGGTTGCCTCAATTGTCAAAGTGTTTTTTGCCACATCCACAATATTTGCTCTAAATATATCGACTATTTCTATTACTTGCGCTCGTGTTGTGGGTGGAGCATTTACTTTTATTAAAACAAGTTCCCTTTCAATAGACTCCTCGGGATCAAGATCGGTAATCTTAATAACATTTATAAGCTTATGAAGTTGCTTCGTCACCTGTTCTATCGAGTGTGTTTCTCCATCAATCACTATGGTCATTCGAGAATATTTGGGATTCTCGGTAGGCCCTACCGCAAGACTATCGATATTAAAACCTCTACGGCTAAATAATCCTGCAACGCGAGTTAGCACACCCGGCTCATTGTCCACCAAAACAGATAAAGTATGTTTCACTCGATTTCACCCCCGATCATCTCATTGATAGAACCACCGGCAGGAACCATTGGGAAAACATTTTCTTCTCTTTCTATGAGAAAATCAACCACTACAGTTTCAGGAGAATCAATCGCCTCTTTAATGGCGGATTCAACCTGATTAATTTCAGTAACTCTTATTCCTTTAGCTCCGTAAGCTTCCGCCAGCTTTACAAAATCCGGCGTTCCAACCGCAAGGTCGGTTTGTGAATATCTATGATGATAAAAAAGCTCTTGCCATTGCCTAACCATTCCCAGATAACCATTGTTCAGAATAAAAATATTAATTGGCAATTTATTTGCAACAGCCGTCGCCAGTTCTTGAGAAACCATTTGTACACTTCCATCTCCGGCAATATCAATAACAACTTCGTCAGGCCTTCCAATTTGAGCTCCAATTGAAGCAGGAAGACCGAATCCCATTGTTCCAAGACCGCCGGAAGTGATAAAAGATTGAGGTTTATCACATTTGTAAAATTGAGCAGCCCACATTTGATTTTGACCAACTTCAGTAGCAATAATGGCTTTGCCTTCGGTTAACTCGTAAGTTTTCTCTACAACAAACTCCGGTAGAAGTTTTCCGTTTTTCTTATAAGCTAGGGGATATTTTTTCTTCCAGCTATTAACCTGCTGCAGCCAAGCCCCAATGTCCTCTAAACCTTCCAGCTTCTCTTTTTCAACGGCAATTATCAAATCCTTTAAAACAGTTTTTGCGTCCCCGACGATAGGTATCCTTGTTTTAATATTTTTACCTATCTCAGCTGGATCTATGTCTACATGAATCACCAAAGCATCCGGTGCAAAGGTTGAAAGCTTTCCTGTAACTCTGTCATCAAATCTCATACCAACAGCTAAAAGAAGGTCGCATTCGGTTAACGCATAATTGGCACATTTTGTTCCATGCATACCAGGCATGCCAACATACAAATCATCCGTTTCCGGATAAGCCCCTTTACCCATCAACGTGGTAGTTATTGGTATTCTTGTTAACCTCACCAATTCCTGAAGTTCATCCCAGGCTCTAGATCTTAAAATACCACCACCTGCCACAATTAAAGGGCGCTTCGCATGACAAATCGATTTTGCCGCTTGTTTTATCTGGCGAACGTTTCCTTTAATGGTTGGTTTAAATCCAGCTAAGTTAAGTTTAACCGGGTGTCTATGAGCAAATTGAGCATTTGAAATGTCCGCCGGTATATCAACAAGAACGGGCCCGGGACGACCAGTGGAGGCAATATAAAAAGCCTCCCTTATTATCTCGGGTAAATCCCTGACATCTTTAACTAAATAACTATGTTTAACTATCGGCAATGTTATGCCGGTTATATCTGCTTCCTGAAAAGCATCAGTTCCAATCATCTGTGTTGCCACCTGACCCGTAAAAGCCACAATTGGGATTGAATCCAAATGGGCATTGGCAATTCCCGTAACAAGGTTGGTGGCCCCCGGACCCGATGTCGCCATACACACTCCAACTTTGCCGGTTGCTCTAGCATACCCATCTGCTGCATGTGCAGCACATTGTTCATGTCTCACTAAAATATGCCGAATTTTGGAGTCGTAAAGAACATCATAAATTGGAATAACAACCCCTCCGGGATATCCAAAAATAACTTCAACCCCTTCTTTTTCCAAACAATTTATTAGCGCCTGAGCACCCGTTAATTTCACATCTTCACCCCTTTCGAGCCTTCAGCTCAGTTCATAGTTAATGAACTACCACGGACTTACGTCCGTGGTTTCCTAAATTTCAAGCTTCGCTTGTCCTAAGTCTTCTTTTTCCTGATAACGAACATAGTTTCTTATCA
>Ga0209121_10000955_pt1 | contig 30658 bp, 24 predicted proteins | sample Cruoilmetagenom3_FD_187292 | JGI IMG/M metagenome (GOLD analysis project Ga0209121, IMG submission 187292) | Oil polluted marine microbial communities from Coal Oil Point, Santa Barbara, California, USA - Sample 3 (SPAdes) (version 2) | ecosystem: Environmental > Aquatic > Marine > Oil seeps ...
TGGAAGGATGCCATTGATTTATCTTTCTTGAGCCATTTGAATTTGATTAAGAATTCCCTTCCGTTTTTATTGCAATCTCAATCGCCATCTGTTTTAGCTGTAACCTCATTTACAATTAAAAATCCATTAAATAACTTGATCCTCTCAAATACTGTGCGAGCAGCTACAGCCGCTTTGATCAAATCTTTATCCTTAGATCTGGGTAAACAAGGGATCCGATTTAATTCAATATTACCCGGATGGACTAAAACTGAAAGGGTTGAAAAATTGCTAGCAAAAAAATCCCAAGCGAATAAAACATCTATTGAATATGAAATTGATCAAATCTCCCGCACGATCCCTTTAGGTCGAATGGGATCTCCGCAGGAATTTGCAAAGGTAGCGGCTTTTTTGGTTTCACCCATTGCTTCATATATAAATGGGGTCATGTTGAATGTAGATGGTGGTATAACAAAGGGTTTATTTTAATGGGTTTGGAGCTGTTTTGAGGGAAATAAAAAGGATAAAAGAATTTCTTGATCGGAATCTAATCGCTGTTCAAAAACCCGGTCGGTATGTTGGTGGAGAATTCAATCAAATTATCAAAAAATGGGATAGCGTAGATGTACACGCGGCATTGGCATTTCCCGATATTTATGATATTGGTTTTTCCAATTTAGGAATAGTCATACTTTACGAAATTATTAATAAACGTGATGACTCATTAGCAGAACGTGTTTATGCACCCTGGATTGATATGGATAAACTTCTCAGGGATAATGATATTCCACTGTTTTCCCTGGAAAGCAAGATTTCGATTCAGTATTTTGATCTAATCGGTTTTTCAATTCCTTATGAAACCTTGTATACAAACGTTTTGAATATGCTCGATTTAGGTCACATACCAATTTGGGCAAGTGACCGGAATAACTCAGATCCTATCGTAATAGCTGGTGGGCATACAGCCTTTAATCCCGAACCAATGCATGCATTTATAGATGCTTTCGTTATTGGTGATGGAGAAGAGGTTATTGAAGAAATTTTGGATATTATAAAGAATTGCAAAGTAAAAGAAATTGAACGGCAAGAGGTTATCAATCTGATCAGTACAATTGAAGGAGTATATATTCCATCACATTTCAATATCGAATACAACCAGAATAAGACCATAAAAAAGATTTTCAACCGATATTCACCAGAGAAGAATACAATAACTAAAAGAATTGTAAAAAAGCTCCCCTCTCCTGTTTTTAATTTATTAGTACCAAATATTAAAGTTGTGCACGATCGGATTTCTGTTGAAATAATGCGTGGATGTTCACGGGGATGCAGGTTTTGCCAGGCCGGAATGATAATGCGCCCTGTTCGCGAAAGGAATTTGGGGGGAATTCTGACAGCTATACGCAAGGCAGTTAAAATAACAGGGGTTGGTGAGATTTCACTCTTATCATTAAGCACCACAGACTATTCAAAAATTAAAGATTTACTTAAAGAAGTAATGATACTGAGTAAAGAATATGATTTAAACTTTTCCCTACCCTCATTAAGAATTGAATCATTTAACAACGATGTTATTTGTGAGATTAAAGGAAAGCGTAAAGGAAATTTTACAATTGCGCCTGAAGCCGGTACAGAAAAACTTCGCTCAATAATTAATAAGCCAATTCCTGAGCAAGCTCTACTCGACACCGTTCAAGAAATTTGCAATAGTGGGTGGAATAATATTAAGCTTTATTTCATGATTGGTTTTCCCCAAGAAACGATGCTGGATATTGAAGGGATCGTAGATTTATGTAAAGAAGTAAATTATCTTGGAAAAAAGTCAAATAAGAGTAGATTTAAACTTCACGTAAGTATCAATACTTTAATCCCGAAAGCTCATACACCTTTTCAATGGGTAAATTTTAATGATAATGATCAAGTTATGAAGAAATATGATTTTCTAATAATGAGATTAAAGAAGATGGGAATAAAAACAGACTTTCCAGATTATAAATCCTCATTTATCGAATCATTGTTATCGCGTGGAGATCGTCAATTATCGCAGGTGATATATAATGCTTGGAAAAATGGGGCTAAGTTTGATGCCTGGCATGAATGTTTTAACTATACATTTTGGGAAAACGCATTCCAAGATAGTTCAATAGATCCTTATTTTTATACCACTAGATCAAGAGATAAAAATGAGATCTTTCCATGGGACCATATTAACACAGGCATTAATAAAGAATTCCTTTTAATGGAATATGATCGTAGTGAAAATTCTGAAATTACCCTTGATTGTCGTGAAAAATGCTTAGGGTGTGGAATTCAAACGAATTATCATATCAACTGCAGCAAGGTTCGATCTGGCTTGGTTTAATGTGAGAATTCGTATTTCTTATAATAAAGGTTCTCCTATACGTTTTACAAGTACTTTAGACATGCAGCGTATTTGGGAAAGATCTTTCCGCAGAGCTTCTATTAATGTTGCTTATTCAAAAGGGTTCCATCCACATTCACGCATTCAATTAGGAATTCCACTACCCCTTGGATTTACCGGTTTAGACGAGAAGGTTGATATTTGGATTGATGATTCGCTTTCTCTGAAAGTAATTTCTGATCGATTAGAAAAAAATTTACCTGAAGGATTGGAAATTTCTTCTATTGAGGAAATAAATATTTCTGAAAAGTCTCTTATATTACAAATTAAGTATTCTGATTACCGAGTTTATTTAAGAAATGATAATTCATCACCTCAAAAAGTGAAAAATAGAATCAATAACTTGCTAAATGAAAAAGAAATCATCCGGGAAAAAAGAAACGGTAAAAAGTACGATCTACGACCATTAATCCTTGCTATCAAATTTAATACAGAAAATCAAAATAAACCTTTCGTTTTTCTACGATTATTATCCCAACCAAGCAAAACTGGCCGCGCAGATGATGTTATGTTATCGATGGGATATTCCATTACTGATTTTTTAATTGAGCGAACTGGTTCATTCACATGACCAAAACCCTATCGCATGCTGTAATCCGAGAATGTAAAAACCCTGAATGCAAATTTCGATTCCCAGACACTAATTCTATAGATGAATCTATTTGCTGCCCAATATGTGGATCCGCATCAGTCAAAAAAGAAACTATTGATCTTTCCAAAGACTATAGGAAAAAAGTTAATACTAAAACATCTGTACAATTTGTGTCTATACTTGATAATGTGCGAAGTATTTATAATGTTGGGGCAATCTTTCGAACAGCGGTTGGTTATGGATTAAGTCATGTGTATTTATGTGGGATTACACCCACACCAAAACATAGGAAATTTTCTAAAACTAGTCTTGGTGCTGAAAAATATATTAATTGGAAAAAATCTTTAAATTGTATTGACCAAAGTAAATCACTCAAAGATATAGGTTATCAGTTAATATCAATTGAATCTACAGCTGGATCTGTTTCGCTTATAAAAGTGCAGAAAGAAGATTTGTTTTGTAATAAAATTGCGGTAATTGTTGGCAATGAGATTACTGGAATTGATCCGAAAGTGATATCTCTTAGTGATTTGGTAATTTCAATACCAATAATCGGGACAAATAAATCATTTAACGTAACAACAGCTTTAGGTATTGCTTTATTTCATCTAATTACTTTGATCTCAATCTGATGTAAAATTTTTTGTGAAATCAATTCGATATTATCCCCCAATTTTATTTTTATCAGTTTTGCATTTTTCCAATGTGATAGAGCAACCCCCACAAGGTCTTCTCTAACTACAACAAAAGCTATTTTGAATTGTTTTTCTTCAAGAATATCAAATGACTTATCCCATCCGCTATTTTTTTCAAATTCTAAATATCCTAACTCATCGATAATAAGGACATCACATGGAATTGATTTTTTTAACACATCATTACCCCAAGGTATTGCATCTGAATTCATTTTCCAAATCCGGAGAGGATTTTCAGCATCCCAGCCAGGTGAATAGTCAGCCAATCTTACTTGTTCACCACTTTTAATGTTCAAAGCATTTATCCCAACTTTTACTTCATCGCGATATATTCCAGGTGAGATAATTCCTGCTACAGAATATCCATTGATTTTCAATTTTTCGATAAGATAAGAGCAAAGAATTGTTTTACTAACATTCCTTTCCCCAGTAATCAAATTTATTTTCACTAATTTAATTTTCATATATTATTTTCTACTTTTTACTATCAGGACTTTCTGCCCTTCTACAACCCCAAATTCCAAGGGGGTACCCAAACACCAAGATAGATTCTCTTTGTTCAAAATATGGTCTGTTGGACCACATATTATTTTTTGATCTCTGGTGATTAAGATAGAATTATCGGCAATTTGGAAAGCTTCTAAAGGGTCATGTGTTGTGAAAACGATAGTTTTCCCTAATTTCTTTAATTCTTCCAATATGGAAATTATTTTATGTTTTGAATCTATGTCTAAGTGTGTAATTGGCTCATCAAAAAGGATAAGGTGTGCTTCTTGTGCTAATGCTCGGCCAATACGCACTCGCTGGAGTTCCCCGCCACTAATTTGTCCTAATTTTCTTGTCCCCAAATGTTCAATTTCCAACTTCTCTTTTACATCTTCGATGATGAAATAATCTTTCTTGTTTGGTTGTGAGAATGATCCAATAAAGGGAATTCGACCCATAAGCAGGAAATTATTAACTGAGTACTCCTTTGGAATTTCTTCATTCTGTGGCAAATAAGCTATTTCCCCGTTTGCCCTTCCTATAGTAAGATAATCCCCATTTGTACACAAACCAATCTGTCCAGATGCTGGTTTTAAATATCCCAGCATAAGCAATAACAATGTGGTTTTGCCGGAGCCATTTTTACCGATTACCGCAGAAATTGATTTTTTAGGGATCGAAAGAGATAAATTTCTAATTTCAAAATCATCCTTTTCCCCATAAGAATAATAAATGGATTGGATCAATAATTCATTATTATTACATTTCATAAGATTTCTTTCTTTGTAAGTAAAAGTATGATAAAAATTACAGCTCCCAAGAATGCAGTAATTACACCTAAAGGTATTTCTCCTGGAAGGAGAGCACGCGCAAAATTATCACTTACTAAGACAAACATTCCTCCCAAAATCATCGATATTGGGAGAGAATACTTTGTATTTTGACCTGTTATCACTCGTGCAATATTGGGGATGATTAATCCAACCCACCCAATAATCCCTGATAATGAAATAATTGAGGTAGTAAGTAAAACTGAGATCATTAGAATAATCATTAATTCCAAATCATTTCTTAATCCCAATGAAAACAGAACTTCTTTATCTAAAGAAAACACATTTAATCGCCATCTATAAAAATATAAAAGTAATAGGCAGGTAATTATTATCGGCAATATTTGCAGCAGATAGGTCCAATTAGAATTACTTAGACTGCCTAACATCCAGAAGACAATTGATGGTAATTGATCAAGTGGATCAGCCATATACTTAATAATTCCCAACCCAGCCGAGAATAATGCGGATACAGAAATACCCGCTAAAACTAGCGATAATCGCTCTCTCTTGTTGATGTTATTTGATAAAAATATTGTTAGGGTTATCGAAATTATGCCAAATAGAAACGCGAGGATCTGAACCATAAAATATGAATTACCAAAAACCAAGATTCCCAAAGATGCCCCAAATCCGGCCGCTTGGTTTACGCCCAATATTCCAGGTTCAGCTAAAGGATTTTTAAAAATGCTTTGCATGATCATTCCGGAACTCGCTAATCCGAAACCGACTAATGTGCCAAATATAATACGTGGGATTCGTACACGTATTATCAAATTTAAAAACAGTTCATTTGAAAATAATTCGTTTATTTGATCCGGTATTGGATAACGTCCTACAAATAGTGAAATGACTAATAATATAAATAACCCTAATATATAAATTTTTGTTAGCCCGCGAATCATACTATTTTAGATAAATAGAAATACCTGGTAATATTTCTGTATCTATATAATCTTCTTCCATTTCATAAAATAATGTGTAGAATTCTTTTACAGTTTCTATGACATAATCCTGCCCTATCTGTTGTGGATACAATTCAGATGCCATCCAGGTATATCCGAGGATCCAGCGTGGATCCGGTTGGTCCCAGCTGATAAAATCATATGGAAATGGTGCTAAATTAATTTTATTGTTTGATAAAAAACTTTTCCATAACTCATTATTTTTTAAATCCATCGTTATTTCATCTGATTGACCACGATAATTTATTACGAAAATATCGTCTGGATTCCAATTTAAGATTTGCTCAAAATTCACGTCTGTCCACCCACCCGATAGAGATGCTGATTCCCAGACAGGGTTTGATTTAAGGTCTTTAACCATTTGAGTTTGAAGCCAGGTATTAGATGGAACCTGGAAAGAATATTCTTGATCTACATTTTGCGCCTGTATTAAAAGCAAATCCTTTCCATCGGAAATTGATGCCAGTTTGTCCTTAATCTCTGAATAGGTCTTTTTGTATTCAAGAATAATCTCTTCTGCCCTTTCTTCTTCATCTACCACTTTACCGATTAATCGAATATCTTTATAAATGGTTTCTATATCCTCAAATGAAACATATATTACTGGAATGCCAACTTCTTCAAGCCCGGTTCCGATTTCCTCTTTCATAGATGTTTTTAATATAACAAGGTCAGGATTTAACGGGGCAATTTGTTCAACTCCCGCACCCTTTTCTAATATCAATTTAGATTGATACTTATCATCAATTAATTCAAGAAATATATTTTGCGATTGGGATCTATTTTCAATTGCAGATATTCTTTCTTCTTTTGATGGAAATAAATAATAGAAATTAGCTAACATAGGAGTTTGCTTACCGGCAATAACAATTCGCTCTGGATATTCAGAAAATTCTAATGTTCTTTCTAATGCATCTTGAACAGTGAATTGGGTGGATTCACTTATAGGGGCATTTATACAACCAACCATCAAGCAGCAAACTAATAAACAAAATATTTTTTTTAACATAATTTATTCTCCAATTTCTTTTCCACACCAATCCAGCCATTTGATAAACCCGTCAATTTGAGATAAACGATATTTTCTCACAAACCAATTAAATGATTTTTCGCCATTTCTTCCTTGTGTAACAGGCTTAAAACGCTCCTTCCAATTCTCACACTCTGCTTTCTGTAGTAATATCAGATCTTTCCTATCATATAATTTACTCTTTTTTATAAAATATATTTTCATTAGGAAAAGAATCCTTAAATCTCTTCCATGTGTTATTGGAGTTCTCATCCATTTATTAAATTCTTTTTTCCCCTGAAGAGTAAGAGAATAAATATTTTTTGGGGGTCTGTTTCCATCTTTCCGTGAAGTTGGGCGGATGAACCCCTGAGATTCAAGTCTTTTTAACATTGAATACATTTTCCCGATCTTTACTCGCCACACACCTCCAATTCCAATCGGATTAGATATTTCTTTATGAAGTTCATAACCATGTTTAGGACCCTTATAAAGAAATCCCAATAGTGCTATTTCAAAATCTGCATTTTCCATATTATTCATAGAGTGAATATTCACTCCCATTATACTATTCCTTTATCTGAAAATATTAAATATGATAATATTCAAAAGATAATTTACAAATATTAAATATGCCTATCTATGAATATCAATGTACTGATTGCAATACAATATTTGAAAAAATTCGCTCTATCGATTCTTCAGATAATCCAGTTGAATGTGAAAGCTGTCAAAGTATAAATACGATACGAATCTTATCCTCTTTTTTCGCTTGTCACTCAGATGGCATGAAAAGCAGGAGCAATTCATCTTGTTTGAGTTGCTCAGGTAAAAATTGCTCGACTTGCCATTAATATATATATTTATTAGGAGTAAATTTATGTTTATAAATAAAAACGTCTTGATATCAGGGGGCTCCAGTGGAATAGGATTGGCATTAGCAAAACAATTATTTTCTTTAGGATCATCTATCACGATATTAGCACGGCGTAAATACATCCTTAAGAAAGCAGAATCTGAAATCGAGAAAAGGAGAATTAATTCCGATCAAACCGTAAATTCAATTTCGGCTGACGTATCTAAATATTCAGATCTAAAATCTGCTTTAGAAAATAATCGTCCAGATACCGATATTCTTATAAATTCAGCCGGCATTGCCTACCCCGGCAAATTTACCGAATTAGATCCAGATATTTTTTACAATGTGATGAATGTAAATTATTATGGTACTGTCAACTTAACAAAACTCATAGTTCCCGCAATGTTAGAAAAAGGATCTGGGTATATCGTTAATATCTCTTCCTTGGCAGCTGTGATTGGTATATATGGTTATACTGCATATGCACCCTCAAAATATGCCGTTCGAGGATTTTCGCGTTGCTTACGTGCAGAGTTAAAATCAAAGGGTATTGATGTATCTGTTGTTCTTCCACCGGATACAGATACACCACAATTAGCCTTTGAACATACTTTATTGCCAGATATTACCCGACAAATCAATCAGAGTGGCGGCGTGATGTCCCCTGAAAAAGTTTCAGATAGTATCATAAAAGGCATGATGAGAAAGAAATTCACAATCATCCCTGGGTTAGAAGGAAAAATTCTTTACCTATTTGCGCCTATTTTCGGCAGATATTTCTATCACTTTGCTGTAAATAAAGAGATATAATATCCCATTCATCATCTAAATAATATTCCCTTTTTCTTTGAAGTGGGCAATTCATGGTGCTATACTTCGATGAAGAATAATTCTTCTCAGGAGGTCCAATGGAAAGAAATTTCTTGGCTATTACAGATTTTTCTAAAGATGACTTAGAGAAATTGCTAGAGTTAGCCCTTTCTCTAAAAAAAGATTATTTCAGTCGAGGTAATCCACCTTTATTAAAAGGCAAAGTATTAGCGATGTTATTCAATAAACCCAGTTTACGAACTCGCATCTCCTTCGATATGGCGATGCGGCATTTAGGGGGAGACGCGCTTTTTATTTCACCAAATGAAATAGGTCTGGGAAAGCGCGAATCAATTGCAGATGTATCTCGAGTTCTTTCAGGATATGTAAACGGAATCATGGCTCGTGTGTTCTCGAATAATCATGTAACAGAACTAGCAAAGTGGTCTTCAGTCCCAGTAATAAATGGTCTCAGTGATTATAACCATCCATGCCAGGCTTTTTCAGATGTTTTTACAATATATGAGCATTTCGGAGAACTTGCAAACCTGAATGTAACGTTTGTAGGAGATGGCAACAATGTGGCTGTTTCATTATTAAACGCTTGTTCAATACTTGGAATCAATTTTACAATTGCTTCACCAGAAGGCTATGATATTAATTCCGAAGCATGGGAAACCGCTCAGGTTTTATCTAAAAATAGCGGTTCATCGATTAAGCAAATTCGCAACCCCCGGGAAGCTGTATCAAGCGCTGATGTTGTATATACAGATACCTGGACCAGCATGGGACAGGAAGAAGAAACGAAGAAACGGGAAAAAGTATTTCCCCCCTATCAAGTGAATTCTGATCTAATGAAGTTAGCCAAATCTTCAGCAATCGTTATGCACTGTCTACCGGCACACCGAGGCAAGGAAATTACTAACGATGTGGCAGATGGACCGCAATCATTGATTTTTCCTCAAGCTCATAATCGCCTACACGCACAAAAAGCAATCCTTGTTGATTTATTGGGTGAGGTTTAGACCATGAATAAAAAGCAGCTCATAGCTCTTGCTGATAAATACGGAGCTCATAACTATAAACCGCTCGATATTGTTCTTGAGCGTGGTGAAGGGGTTTGGGTATATGACACCGATGGGAAGAAGTATCTAGACTGCCTGAGTGCTTATAGTGCTTTGAATCAAGGACATGTACACCCAAAAATTTTAGCAACTTTTCTGGAACAAGCAGAAAAACTAACTCTCACATCGCGTGCTTTCAGAAATGATCAACTTCCCCTCCTTTACAAAGATCTTTACGATCTCACAGGCTATGATATGTCAATCATGATGAATAGCGGCGCTGAAGCTGTTGAAACAGCATTAAAGATATCAAGGAAATGGGGATACAAGATAAAGGGTATCGAGAAATACAAAGCCGAAATAATTGTTGCAGATGGCAATTTCCACGGAAGAACTATTAGCATCATTTCTTTTTCCACTGAACCTCTCTATCGGGACGATTTTGGCCCCTATACACCTGGATTCAAGATCGCTAAATATGGTGATTTGGATTCAATTAATTCACTAATAAACGAAAATACAACGGCTATCATGCTGGAACCAATTCAAGGAGAAGCAGGGGTAATTATTCCGCCAGAAGGTTATATAAGAGGAGTTTCAAACATTTGTAAAGATAATAATATCCTTTTCATCGCCGATGAAATTCAGACCGGGTTAGGAAGAACAGGAAAATTATTTGCTTGTGATCATGAAGAAGTAAAGCCAGACGTGGTTATCATAGGGAAGGCACTATCAGGTGGCTTCTATCCAGTTTCTGCAGTTCTTTCAAGTGCTTCTGTTCTAGGTTTATTTACTCCAGGTGAACATGGTTCCACATTTGGCGGAAATCCACTTGGAGCTGCCGTTGCAAGATCTGCTCTGCGGGTTATCGCTGAAGATAATATGATTGAAAATGCGGCAACTCTTGGTGAATATTTTGCAGATCAATTGGCAGAGATTCCTTCATCTAGAATAAAGGAGGTCCGATCAAGGGGATTATTGATTGGCGTTGAACTGAAAAAGGAAGCTGGTGATGCAAGAAAATATTGCGAAATCTTGCAAGAAAAGGGAATCCTCGCAAAGGAAACCCATGAAACAACGATTCGGTTTGCGCCACCATTGATAATTGATAAAGAAACTATAGATTGGGCACTTGAAAGAATTCGTGATGCATTAATCTAAATTCTGGTTATTGATATACTTATTTTAATGAATCGACGCGCAAAGATAGTCGCAACTTTAGGCCCAAGCAGTAATACAAAAATAATTATTCAAAAATTAGTTAAATCTGGTGTAAATATCGCTAGGTTAAACTTTTCACATGGCACACATGCTTCCCATTTAGAAATAATTAATATTCTTCGCGGGTTGTCTTCTTATAAAAAGAACCCTGTTGTTATTCTTCAAGATTTACAGGGACCAAAATTACGCGTTGGCAAACTTCCACTAGAAGGAATTAAACTTATAGCTGGTGAACTTATTTATTTAGAAATTGACCTCGATAACCATGATGTAAATTATGAAATCTCTAATACAAAAAGGATTTATTTAGACATACCCAATATTCTTAATTGTTTGCATCCAGGGGGGGAGATTCTTTTTGATGATGGAAAAATAGAACTGGAAATAATCAAAATTAGTGCGAGTGTTATATCGGCGCGGGTTATTTTAGGGGGAATTCTTTATTCAAACAAAGGTGTGAATTTACCTGGAGCAAGTCTTAATATACCGGGATTTACCCAAAAGGACCATGACGATCTTCTCTTTGGTTTGGAAAATGAAGTTGACGCTGTTGCGATATCTTTTGTAAAGGGACCAGAAGATATCCAACGCATAAAGGATTTTATTATCAAGGTACGTCCCGATAGATCTTCAATGCCAGTTATTGCCAAGTTGGAGTTACCAGAGGCGATAAAAAACCTAAGTCAAATATTGGAAATTGCTGATGGAGTAATGGTAGCTAGGGGGGATCTTGGAGTCGAAACTTCTCCTGCGGATGTTCCAATAATTCAAAAAGAGATCATTCAAGCTGCGAACCAGAAAACGAAGACTGTGATAACTGCAACCCAAATGCTTGATTCAATGATTGCAAACCCACGTCCAACACGTGCTGAAGCATCTGATGTTGCAAATGCTATCTTTGATGGAACTGATGCAGTTATGCTCTCTGGTGAAACTGCTAGCGGGAATTATCCAGTTGAAAGCGTCAGGATGATGGATGCAATAATCCGTAAAGCTGAGGAATCAAACCCAAAATGGGGTCATCAATATCAATCAAAAATTGGACAGCAAGCAGACGATGCTTTTGCAATTTCTATTGCCGCCAGGGAACTTGCGCATGACCGCAAAGTAAGCAGTATTGCCGTCTTTACTCAATCAGGTCGTTCTGCTTTACTTCAATCAAAAGCTCGGCCAGAAGTGCCAATACTTGCTTTTACACCTAATGAAAACACTTTCCATACATTAGGGCTCTATTGGGGGGTTACTCCTCACCTTGTACCTTTCTCAAAATCCCTGGAAGATATGATTCAACACGTTGAGACCGCTTTACTAAAAACCCCCGATATTCAGCATGGGCAGAAAGTAATTATGATATCTGGTTTTCCCATCGGTGAAATGCGCCCGACAAATCTAGCTCTCATACACACAATAGGAAATTAGGATTAATTATTATTGACGGAAACCTCTATTTATTATTTCCAAAGTATCTTTATTAGGCCTAATTTTGTCAGGAGGAAGGCGGTTTAGTGGTTTCTTTCCTAATGAATACATTTCGAAGATATTTGGTGTGCTTGGATCTATATATATTAATCCTGTTACAAGCCAATTCCTTCGTATTGCTTCTTCCAACATACGAATGGCTTCGGTTCGGTTCGTTGGATCATAATCTCGATCTAATTTTTTAAATAAGATTAGAGAGCCATCGTGCATGGTTACTTCCCTCAAGGTACCTCGCTCAAAATCGTCAATAGTAATTTCATCTCGTGGTGGTACAAATTCAAGTTCATGTAGTGGTGCCTCATGCCCTTTTCCCCATGAATAAGAATGCAGAGAATAGTCCTGGTTATTAAATGTAACGCAGGGACTGATTATATCGATGATTGCGATTCCTTCATGACTTATTGCCGCTTTAATCAACTTCTTCACCTGCTTCGTATCTCCTGCAAATGAGCGCGCAACAAATGATGCATTTGCAGCAAGTGCTTCCATTGCGATATCAACAGGTAGATATGGATTTTCCCCCTGCCTTTTTAATTTCAATCCCTTTTCAGCTGTTGCAGAAAACTGCCCCTTTGTAAGTCCATATACCCCATTATTTTCTACAATATATACCAATGGAACATTTCTGCGTGCAATATGTTTAAATTGACTCAAACCAATATTAGCTGTATCTCCATCTCCACTGATCCCTATCCCTTTCAGGCTCGTATCGGCAAAAAGCGCCCCTTCCGCTAACGACGGCATTCTTCCATGTAAACCATTAAATCCAAATGAACGCTCTAAAAAATACGCCGCCGATTTACTAGAACACCCGATACCGCTAAATTTGACAAATTTTTCTGGGGGTATTTCTAATTCGTAACATGCAGAAATGATCATATTGGAAATAGAGTTATGTCCGCAACCTCTGCATAAGGTAGATGGGCGTCCTAGATAATCTTGTCGCGTAAACTCTTTTATATTGCTGAATTTTGAATTTGACATAATTTGTATCCTTATAAATGTTTGTTTATTTCTTTCATAATCCATGTAGCACTCAGCGAAAGACCATCTAAATGAGAGATAGAATTTAGTCTTGCTGCATACTGAGGGTATCGCATAGCTAGAATATCTTTCATTTGCCCATCCCGATTGCATTCAACAACAAATATTTTCTCATGCTTTAATATAAACTCATCCACAGTCTTATTTAAAGGTAAAGCTCGAATTCTCATGTAATCAATGCTAACCCCATCTTCATCAAAAAGATCGACAGCTTCATTTACTGCCATATCTGATGATCCATATGAAATCAAACCTATTGGATTTCCAGCTTCTCTTGTTAAAATTGGCACAGGCACAAAATTCTTTGCGCTATCAAGTTTTAATCGTAAACGATCAAGGTTTCTTTCCCATTCCTCTGGATCTTCACAATAATGTGCATATTCATCATGACCAGTTCCACGAGTAAAATATGAAGCTTTTGGATGCATATTTCCAGGTATTGTTCTGTATGGAATCCCATCTTTATCAATATCAAGATATCTACCCCAATTTATTCCTCTTGATATTAATTCCTCTAATCCATCTTCCCAAATTACCTTTCCTCGATTAATGTCAGTATCCGGGTATTCAAATTTATTACTTACCCATACATTCATTCCCAATTCAAGATCGCTCATTATTATTACCGGTGTTTGGAATTTTTCTGCGATATCTAGTGCTCTCCATCCAAATTCGAAGCATTCTTTTACATTCGCAGGCATTAGAATGATGTAATTTGTATCACCGTGGCTTATTGAATACGCAAATGAAAGATCACCTTGAGAGGTTCTTGTAGGTAAACCAGTACTTGGTCCAACACGTTGTACATCCCAAACAACTAAGGGCACTTCAGCATAATATGCCAAGCCCAGGAATTCTGCCATAAGACACAAACCAGGCCCAGAGGTAGAAGTCATCGACCTCAATCCAGCCCAACCTGCTCCCATAACCATTCCTATTGATGCCAATTCATCTTCAGCTTGAATGACAATACATGTGGTTGTGCCGTTCTCCTCATCAAAACGTAATTTTGGGATGTACTCATTCAACGATTCAGCAATACTTGTAGCTGGTGTTATTGGATACCAAGCAGAAAACTGTAATCCACCATAAAGTGCGCCAATTGCTGCCGCTGTGTTTCCATCTACAATAATCCGATCCTCTTTTTTTGAAGGGACTTTCAATAAAAAACGTTTCTCGCAAGAAATATGGCTTTTTGACCATTCATACGAATACAACACAACCCGCATGTTTGGGTCTACTGCGTTTTTTCGATTCATAAAATGCTGGTTTAATACCAATTTAATCATATCAATTTCAATATTAATTAATTCAGCAATTATCCCAACATAAACCATATTTGCTAAATATATTCTTAAATGAGTAGGCACTTTGCATTCATCCAGGATCTGATCAATAGGCATTTTATAAATACAACATTTATTTGAAATCTTGGGCATTTTGATAGCACTATCAACAAGTAAAATTCCACCTGGGTTGACCCTATTAATATCCTTTTGTATTACTTCCGGGTTTGAACAAACCAAAATATCAGCCTTTTCCAATCTTCCCAAATAACCTTTTTCACTAACCCGCATTGAATACCATGTGGGCATTCCCTGAATATTTGATGGAAAAATATTTCTACCGGAAACTGTAATACCCATATTAAAAATAGCTTTTAAAATGGTATTGTTTGCAGTCGCACTTCCAGATCCATTAACAGTACTAAAAATAATTCCAAATTCATTTTTATGATCAAAATTTGTATTCATTAAATAATTTCCTTTAGATTTAAATCTTCTCGCTCATAGATAAGATTTATATGTTCTTCGAATAACTGTTAAGCTTTCTTAAATTTTCTATTTGCAATCATTATAATTATGCGACTATGATAATTCCAGACTCTTTCCAAGTATGAAAGGTCGGTAAAAAGATCCAACCCGACTAATTCATACATATCCCAATATGATTTGAGTAGTCCTTTGACAAATAAATTTTCTAATTTACTATATATCTTTAAATGATAAGCGCGGTGTTCTTGGTGTGGTATCTGAATTTGATCACCACTTAATTTGCTGATAGCTCTTTTAACAATAGATTGAATAGCAAATATGTCCGATTTGTCCAGTAATTTTGCTGATTCAATAAAAAAGGATTTCTCGATATTGTTCCGTAAATCAGAATATTGATTGAAATAGTCTTTGTTGGATTTAATTGCGTAATACAAGCTTTTCACAACGGCAGGGGAAAAATCGTATGGAAGGATAGATATTCCTTTTCTAGGCTGACCTTTATTAAACCTAAGTTTTTCGCCAATTCTATTTGTTCCCTAACGCAGGGAGTGCTTAATCCTAATTCTTGACCAATCTGTTTAATGGACGTTATTTTATTTTTTTAGTCTTGTGAAAAAGATAATAGATACTCTATAAAAGCTGATTGTTTATTTGAAATGATGTTGTTATTATTCATTAATTTTATTAATCAGATCAATAATATTTATAACAAAATCTCCTCTTTTAAACAACTATCTTTTGTAACATATAAGATAGGAAGTCCTCAACTATTTGATAAAATATATCAATTGTACTTTTCTACAAAATGATGTCTTTTGTTAATGAAGGTTTTTATTTATTCCTATTTCCCCCTTAGTGAAAAGATAGTAATTTGCTATTTATTTCTATCGCATCCATTTTACAATAGTTGCAAAATAGTTATTCTGGATCATCTGTATATGCAAAAATGATTAATATTTACTTTTGGAAATTCCAAATTTTCATTATTTACGGACATCTTTACTAGAACTGGGTTTGTGTTTTATCCTTCTTTGATTGGTTTTATTTTTATTCTTATAACTTGAAGTATTTTGTTTCCTTTTTTGACCGTGAGATATATTTTTCAATTCTTGATCTTTTTGGATAGCTTCAACTTCTTCTATCCCAAACTCTTTTATACCATGTTCATCTAATGCAACGTAAATGGTTTTCCTTAAAGGAGCGATATCTTTCACCTTGCCAGTTCCCATTGGGGTATTCACCCTTTTATTTCTTTTTGGTACTCCTTTTAAAGCTTCAACATAATTGCAGTATTCATAATTTAAACAGCACCGCAGTCGATCACACATACCTGTTATATCGGATGGAGTTAATGATATTCCTTGTGCTTTTGCCATTCTAATGGAAATTGATTCGAATTTATTGAGAAACTTGGTGCAGCATCTTGTCTCTAATCCGCAAGCTCCCATACCGCCATAATATTTTGCAACATCTCTAGGGCCAATCTTGTGAAAGTCAATTTTCTTTACTTGACAATTTTCTTTAATCTCGCGTATTAATGAATTAAAATTAATTTGTTTTTCATTTTCAGTTGAATAAAGGAAAGATAATACCTTCTCATCAAACGAAAATTCCGCTGAAATTACCTTCATCCCCTTTATTTTCTTGGTAATAATTATTTTGCGAGAAAGTTTTAATGCTTCCGAGGCTTTCTCGCCCAGAGTTATTTTCTTCTTAAGGTCTTCTGGTGTTGCCAATCGATCCACTGGTTTGTAGCGCATCTTTTTCCGTACTTCTCTATCCTCCACAATTTGGACCAATTGCCCAAGCTGCCAACCCCTGATTGTTTCTACAATTAAATTATCTCCTAGCTTCACGTCTTTAATCGCTGAAGCATCAAAATAATAATTTTTCCCAATAGGAGAAAATCTAATTCCTACAACTACGGGCAATTTTTCAGATTTATTTTTCATATAGGGTTTATTTTAAATCCAATTGTGAAATATATGATGCAATCTTTCCCGTTATGCCACTAAATATCATCGAAACTTTTGCATTTGGATCGCTTATAAAAATTGGAATTCCTGAATCTCCGTGGATTCTTACCTCTGGATCAAGTGGGATTTTTCCGAGAAAGTTAAGATTATATTTATTTGCCATAGTCTCTCCCCCACCACTACCGAACACATCTAAAATTGTTCCATCTGGCAATTCCAGACCTCCCATATTCTCGATAACACCAGCAATTGGAATATTTAATTTCTGGAACATTTCAACTCCCCTGCTAGCATCATCTACCGAGACTTTTTGAGGCATTGTTACTACAACTCCACATGTAACAGGAATATGCTGGGAAAGACTAAGCTGGACATCACCAGTGCCAGGCGGTAGATCTACTACCAGGTAATCCAAGGGCCCCCAATTAACATCTGCAATAAACTGCTTAATCGTACTATGCAAAAGCGGACCTCTCCAAATAAGCGGTTGGCCATCTTTCACTAAAAATCCAATCGATATAACTTTAACTCCAAATGCTTCAGCCGGGATCAGCTTACCATCTTTAGGTTGTGGGAGTGCATTCAAGCCCATCATTGTTGGTATATTTGGCCCATAAATATCTGCATCCATCAAACCTACTTTTGAGCCCGCATTCGATAAAGATACAGCAATATTAACCGCTACAGTTGACTTTCCAACTCCACCTTTACCTGAAGCAATAGCAACAATGTTTTTTATACTTTGATTTCCTTTATCTTGAATAGCTTTATCATGTGGAACATTAGCTTTCATGTTAATTTTTATATCGTTCACACCTTCCAATTTTGAGATGGCATTCCTCACATCACTTTGGATTTGATTTTTTAAAGGACATGCTGGGGTTGTCAACACAACTGATAAACTTACATTTCCGTCTTTGACAATGACATCCTTAATCATTTTTAAAGATACCAGATCACGATTTAACCCCGGATCAATTACAGTACGTAATTTTTCAATTACAGATTCTTTATTTAATTTATTTTGCATTGAAATATTTCTTTCAATTTCTAATCTGATTTAATGAATATTTGTAACAACTTTAGCCGCGTGCAATTCTATCACAATGAAATCTTTTGGTTTTAAAAAAATGTTATTTTATGCTAAATCATTAAAATCAGTTATTATTTAGGATAATCAATTATGTCAGAATTTTATTAGGAGTTTAAAAATGAAGAAAATATTGATTGCATATTCTACATGGGCTGGAGCAACTCATGAGGCAGCCAATGAAATTGGTAAAGTATTTCAAGATAATTTATTTGACATTGAGATTATTGCTGCAAATGAAAGTAAAAGCATTGACACTTATGATGCAATTTTATTAGGTACATCGATCCACGCCGGTCAAACAGTTAAAAGTTTTCGCCAATTTATTAAACAAAACATTGATATCTTGATCAAGAAACCCACTTCATTGTTCGTCGTTTGTGCCAATATGATGAATGACTCGGAAGATAACAGGGCAGAAACTTTAACTTGGCTGGATAGAGTCATAGGAAAATATGAAAATTTTAAACCCCTATCAATTGGTTTATTTGGTGGTGCTGTGCTTACATGTGGGGATGATTTTAATAATTTAAACTTTTTAATTCGCAAAATTATCACTGCAATGAATAAAAAAATGGTCGATGAACATGGGAGAAGTGATTTTAGAAATTGGGAATCTGTCCATATTTGGACAGAAGGTGTAATAAAGAAACTTAATAAATAAAATTCGGGTCACATGAAATCACATAAGGACATCAATCAAATTGTCTATGTTATTTATTTTTTACTTGCATTAATTGGCAGTTACCTTGCATTTCATGCAATGTCATGGGGTCCGTGGGCTTTCAGTGATTCATCTGCTTATATAAGTGCGGCAAGGAATATTGCCTCTGGTAATGGGCTTGTTATTTATCATTCAACAGGTGCGGCAAAAGCATTAATTGAATTCCCCCCATTTTTCCCTGTTATGCTAAGCATTTTCGGTGGTAATAAACTTGATTATATAAACACGATTCGTTGGTTTAATATTTTTCTTTTTTCTTCTTCAATCTTTTTATTTTCGCAAATCCTTTACACTGCAACGCGAAAACATTATTTATCGATGATCGCCACATTATTTTTTATTTCATCCCCTCAAATTGTTACGACATACATAAGCGCAATGTCTGAACCATTATTCTTGTTCCTTTTACTATTATCAATATTTTTATTTCAACATGTTTATCAAAAAGATAAAAAATATCAGTGTTTCTGGTTTTTTATTGTTTCTTCGCTTCTACCGATGACACGATATGCCGGTGTTTTATTTGTCTTTGTTTTTGGAATTAGTTTATTATTTGGTTCACGGAAAGCTCAGCTAATTATTAGGATCAGAAATACAATTCTTTACTATCTAATAGCTTTCCTTCCTGTTGGATTGTGGGGATTATCACTTTTTTATAAATATAATATATTCGGCGGTAAACGGTTCTCATTTGATATTACAATATTTCATGATTTTGTTAGAAGTATTATTGAAGAATTTATCGTCATCAAATTATGGATTCCATACGTTGAAATATACCTGGATACATTTACCGAATCACTTATCATTTCAGTTTTTTCAATTTTATTAATTTCTCTTATTGGATGGACAATCAAGCAATTTCTATTCTCTAACATAGTAAACGAATTAAGCAAAAGGCTCTTCTTCTTTCTGATAATTTTGCTAATCTCTGGATATATATTTTTTATTGGCTTAACGCATTCGATTACTATCCCTCAAATCGATATCGGTGAACGCATGATGATACCAATATACCCTCTTTGTATACTTATTTTTTTCTTATCTATAGATGCTCTCGAAAAAAAATCCGGGAAAAATAATTTTATTACTATTTTCATTATTGCATTATCGTTCATTGGCCTAAGATATAACTCTTTGCGTTCAATTTCGTATATAAAAGATATGAGCGCTAATGGATATGGTTTTACTTCTCGAGCATATCAACAATCTGGATTGATTAATGAAATCCTTAAAATCCCTAATGAACGTGTTATGATATCAAATTCATCTGGGTTTGTACTTTTTTATTCGAACCGATATCCTATACAAGTAGATAATTTTCCAAATTATTCTTATGGTTCAGGAAACTCATATGGAGAAAAGCCTTTTCGGGAAAACCAATCTGCTTTGATAATATTATTTTCAGATTTTTCAAATTACTATGGGGAAGAATCAGGTAATTTGCTTCACTCGTTAACTAACACACTTAATACCAAGTATCTTGATGCTGAGGGCGGAATTTATTATTATCAATAAATTATTTATTCCACAGTAACAGATTTTGCCAGGTTTCTTGGTTGATCCACATCAAGTCCCCGCATCGCCGCAATATGGTATGCTAATATCTGTAAGGGGATAGCGGCTAAGATTGGATTGACCATCCAAGGTGCCTCGGGTATCCATAAGATTTCATCAGCAATATCTGAAGCCTTATCGTCTCCATCAGTAGCAACGATGATTATTCTTCCACCACGAGATTTTGCCTGCTCCACCTGGCTGAGCATCTTTTCATACCATTTATCCTTTGGCATAATGGCTAAGACTGGCATTCTCTTGTCAATTAGCGCTATAGGTCCATGTTTCATTTCTCCAGCTGGATATGCCTCAGCATGGATGTATGAAATTTCCTTTAATTTCAAGGCGCCCTCATATGCTATTGGCATATTAATCCCACGGCCTAAATATAGTATATGCTCATAATCTTTTAATTTATTAGCTGCGATAATCACATCCTCTTCTCTATCCAAGCAAGTAGAAACGAGATCAGGGACTTTACTAATATCACCAATAAAACTTCTCCTTTGCTCTATATTTAGCAAACCTTTCATATCAGCGAGCATTACTGCTAAAAGATATAAATCAATCAAAGGAGCGGTAAATGCTTTTGTGGATGCTACGCCAATTTCAGGGCCAACCTGCATCGAAATATAGCCATCTGCTAGCCGCATAGCTTGAGATCCGATCACATTAACGATTGACCAAATAATCGCTCCTTTTTTCCTTGCTTCTTCCATTGCAGCAAGAGTATCGGCTGTTTCCCCTGATTGGCTTATTGCAAGCACTACAGTATTTTTACGTATTAAAGGATCCCTATAACGGAATTCGGAGGCAATATCGACCTCTACTGGAATTTTTGCTATTTCTTCAATAAGATATTTACCTACCATGCCAGCATGATTAGCGGTACCACATGCAATTATCTTCACGTTATCAATTTTTTGGGCAAGACTTTTGTCAATATTCAATTTCGGAAGAACAATCTTTTCATGATTGAAATCTATCCTCCCTGCTAACGCATCTGTTGTTGATCTTACTTGTTCGCGAATTTCTTTCTGCATGAAATGGCGGTAATTACCTTTTACAGCTGAAATAGGGTCCCAATTTATTGTCTCAACTTTATATGGTATGGTTACTCCATTCAATTTGGTGATATGTACATCATCCCTTGTAATTACAGCTATTTGCTCTGAATCAAGAAAAACCATTTTATTTGTGTGAGATAAAATCGCTGGAATATCAGACGCAATATAATTTTCTCCCTCACCCAACCCAATTACGACACCTCCGGCATTGCCTATTCTTGCCGCAATTATTTTTTCCGGATTTTTTGTTGAAATTGCAACAATCCCATGAGCTCCTCTTATTCGTTCAAGCGTTTTCTGAACTGATTCCTCAAAAGAATAGCCATCCTCTAAATGCTTCTCGATTAAATGAACAATAGTCTCAGTATCTGTATCTGAAGTAAACTTCACTCCCTTATCCTGAAGTTCCCTTTTTATTTCCAGGTAATTTTCCACAATACCATTATGAACAAGCGCAACTTTTCTGTTGTACCCAATATGCGGGTGGGCATTTTTTTCGTTTGGCTCACCATGTGTTGCCCATCTGGTATGACCGATACCTGGACTACCTGAGATGGGTTGTTCATGAATAAGTTTTTTTAGATTAGATATTTTTCCTGAATCTCGCCTTACTTCAATTTTTTTGCCATCTATTACAGCGATACCAGCGGAATCATAGCCACGGTATTCTAATTTTTCTAGTCCCTCTAAAATAATTGGTGTTGCATCCTTATTACCAATGTATCCTACTATGCCACACATCTAAACCTCCAAGTGTATTTATCCATAAAAAAAACTTTACCATTTTATTAAATGGCTAAATGGATTTTTTGAGTTTATAGAAAAGGTCAGGAATTTTCACCTGGAAGGCATCCGCCGAACTCTCGATTTTCCTGATTTTATTCTTAAATCAGTTAACCCTACTCTGCAGTAGAGAACCCTCTCCTCGTCATTTTGTATCAGTCCTACAAAATCAGGCGCTACCTTTTCATAATATTTTCAGAATTATACATTAATTTCGTTTAACTTGACATAATGCAAATTGCCCAATAGAATTTATTTACAAAATAACATGCAATAGGAAGAGAGCAGTCCAACCCGCAACGAAGGGGCAAGTTCTCCTAAATAAAGAATGAAGCTCACAGGTTAAAAGGACCTATTGTTTGAATTGCCCTGGAAATGTCATAGGGCACAAACTCGAATGATAGAATCTCTCAGGATAAAGACAGGGTATTCGAATCAGTATATTTGACTGCCTAATATTAGAAAATAGAAAAAGGAGAAAAATGGATACACCTAAAGGCTATAAATTCAGCAAAACAGATGAGTGGGTAAAAGTTGATGGAAATTCAGCAAAAATAGGGATTTCAGATTTTGCGCAAGGCCAGCTTTCTGATATCGTCTATATTGAGTTCAATAAAGAAACAGGGGAATCCATCGATAAAGGTCAAGTTTTAGCCACAGTTGAATCAGTAAAAGCTGCTGCCGATGTAAATAGTCCTATCAGCGGTAAGGTTATTGAAGTAAATGAAGGTCTTTCAGAAACACCAGAATTGTTGAATGAAGATCCATATGAAAATGGATGGCTATTTAAGGTTGAATTAAACAATCTCTCAGATTTAGATGAACTTTTTGATACTAAAGGATACGATGAATTTTGTGAAAGTAGGCATTAATGTTCATTCCGCATACTGACAAAGAACGTCAGGAAATGCTAAAAACGATTGGTAAAGATTCAATTAAAGATCTTTTCACAGATATACCTCAATCAAAAAGGTTCCCAACCCTTGACTTGCCTGATGGCATATCAGAAATGGAAGCACGCAAACAGATGAGCATTCTAGCAGATGCAAATAATTCCTGTGATGAGATGATTAATTTTCTTGGAGCTGGAGCTTATTATCATTATGTTCCTGCTGCAGTAGACCTTTTAATCCAGCGTGGTGATTTTTTTACTGCTTATACACCCTATCAACCTGAAATTTCTCAAGGAACGCTTCAGGCAATCTTTGAATTTCAATCTTTAATTGCCAATCTAACAGGCATGGAGGTCAGCAACGCCTCTCATTATGATGGCGCTACGGCTGCTGCTGAAACATGCATTTCCGCTTACCATCACTTTCGTAAAAAACGGGGAAATATTATCCTCTCCCCCTTCATTCACCCACATTATTTAGAAACAATAAGAACTTATCTTCAATCAATAAGCGAAATAGAAATTCGTATACCTGACATTTCCAATCCAATAGACTTTAAAGATGCAATTAGGAAATTAGTTGATAATAAAACCGCGTTAGTTATGGCTCAATATCCAGATTTTTTAGGAAATATCATTAACTACTCATCAGTTTCTTCTTTTGCGCATGAAAACGGTGCTTTGTTTGCAACTATTGTTTATCCAATTGCATTGGGCATACTTAAGCCACCTGCAGACATGAATGCCGATTTTGTCGTGGGAGAGGGACAATCACTTGGGCTTCCTTTGAACTTTGGGGGGCCATATTTAGGGTTTTTCACAACTCGCAAGGAATTAATCCGAAAAACTTCCGGAAGGATTGTTGGGGAAACTGTTGATGAAGATGGTAAACGTGGTTATGTTCTTACTCTTACAGCAAGAGAACAGCATATTCGCCGCGGGAAAGCTACATCCAATATTTGCACAAATCAAGGATTAAATGCGCTGGCTGTTACAATTTATTTAAGCTTGTTAGGAAAACATGGGTTAAAAGAAGTGGCATATCAATGTTACCAAAAAGCTCATTATATAGCTTCACAAATAGATAAAATAAAGGGTTTTAAAGTACTCAATAAACAACCTTTTTTTAATGAATTTGTGATTCAATGCCCATCTGATGCTAAAGAAATACAGAATAATCTCTTAGAAAAAGGAATCATTGCTGGCTACAATCTAGAATCTGATTATCCTTCAAAAAAAAATCAATTACTCATTGCTGCTACTGAACAAAACACAAGAGAAGATATTGACTACACCGTGAATTCTCTTCGGGAGGTTACCAATGGCTGAATCAACCGTATATGAGTTGTCTTCAGAAGGAAGATTAGGAATCAAGTTTCCCACTCTAGATGTTCCAGAGACTGAATTACCTATAAATTTTCTGCGTGATGAAGTTCCTCTTCCAGAACTATCAGAATTGGACGTAATTCGACACTTTACAAATCTTTCACGCCTAAATTATTCTATTGATGGGGGTTTTTATCCACTTGGATCTTGTACCATGAAATATAACCCTCGAATTAATGAAGTTACCGCACGCTTTCAGAGATTTACATGTACACACCCATTTCAACCAGCTGAGACAGTTCAGGGTAATTTCGCAGTAATGTACCTTTTACAAGAATGGTTAAAGGAAATCACTGGATTTGATGCTGCTTCCCTTCAACCAGCTGCAGGAGCTCATGGTGAATTTACTGGCGGATTAATTATTAGGGCTTATCATAAATCCAGAAATGATGATCAGCGCACAAAAATATTAATTCCAGATTCAGCACATGGAACAAATCCCGCGACCTCAAGTATGTCAGGTTTTGGTATAGTAAATATTCCCACAGATAATCGAGGAAATATTGATTTACGAGCTTTAGATGCGGCATGTGATAAATCAACTGCGGGCCTTATGCTTACAAATCCAAACACGCTAGGATTATTTGAAGAAAATGTGTTGGAAATTATAGATATAGTTCATAAAGCAGGAGGTCTTGTATATGGAGATGGAGCAAATTTAAATGCTCTTTTAGGTATTGTAAAGCCCGGTGAACTTGGTTTCGATATCATGCACCTCAACCTTCATAAAACATTTTCTACGCCACATGGAGGTGGAGGTCCCGGGTCTGGACCAATTGTTGTAGCAAACTACCTTGCAGATTTCTTACCCGAACCCATTGTCGGGGTTATTGAAGAAGGGAATGATGAAATTCCTCCTTTGTATGGTTTTGTATACCCAAAGAATTCCATTGGAAGAATGAAATCATTCCATGGGCATTTTGGTATTATCGTCAGGGCATTGACTTACCTATTAATGCAAGGCAAAGATGGCCTTCGTGAAATTTCAGATCATGCGGTGTTAAACGCCAATTACCTTATGTCACTATTAAAAAATCACTATACTCTTCCTTTTAACCGTACATGCATGCATGAATTCGTTCTTGAAGGAATTTGGGAAGATGTACATGGAGTGCATGCTTTAGACATTGCTAAGAGATTGATGGATTATGGCTTCCATCCACCTACAAACTATTTTCCTTTGAATGTCAAGGAAGCCTTGATGATCGAGCCAACTGAAACCGAAAATAAGCAAACATTAGATCTTTTTGCTGATGCGATGCTTGCTATCGCTAACGAAGCTCACGAAACACCAGACCTTTTGACATCAGCCCCCCATAATACACCGTTTAAACGCTTTAACGAAGTAAAAGCTGCTAAAGACCTTATTGTGTGCTGCTCCATTCCTGGTAAGAATTGAGGGAAAATATCCGCTGGGTTCACAGAACCCAGCGGATTCTCTTATTTGGTTTTTATATACCTATCTAAATTATCAAGTACCTCATCTAATTTTTCACTATCTTTCCCGCCTGCTTGGGCCAATTGTGGGCGACCCCCACCGCTGCCGCCTATATCCTTTGCAATATTACGGGCTATTTCGCCTGCATGAAAGCCCTTCTTTGTGAGTGCATCTGAGACAGCAACAATTAATTGTATTTTGTTATTTTTTACTTTATTGGAAAATATAGCAATTCCATCTGAAAAATCTTTTCGGAATTCGTCTGCTAATTCCCTCATAATTTTTATAGATAAATCAATAAATTGCATTTTTAGTATTGAGATTTCATCTACTTTAATTATTGCATCTTTAGCTTTTTGGTATGAAATTATCGCTTTTTCTTTAGACATTTCAGCAACCCGATCGGACAAGCTTTCATTTTCTATAAGCAACTTGTTTACAGATAAATACAAATCATCAATTGAACAATCCAATTCATAGGCAGTTTTTTTAATGTTAGTTAACCTTCTTTGGATGATCTCGTACGCTTTACGACCTGTTACTGCCTCAATACGCCGAATACCTGCAGCAGCACTCCCTTCACTAGCGATGATAAATGTGCCAATTTCACTTGTTTCAGAAACATGCGTTCCACCGCAGAGTTCATAAGAATATGGCGTACCTTCACCAATTGTTATTGTTCGTACATCTTCACCATATTTCTCTCCAAATAGCGCTGTTGCCCCCTCATTTAAAGCTTGATCAAGTTTTTTATGTGAAACATTAATTATTAAATTATCTAAGATAGCGTTATTTACTTGCTTTTCGATTTCTTCTAACTGAATGGTTGTTACAGCATCAGGATGAGTGAAATCAAACCGCAACCGATCTGGCGTAACCAAAGAACCAGCTTGCCTTACGTGTTCTCCAAGTATTTCTCTTAATTTTGCTTGTAGCAAATGTGTGGCAGTATGATTTCGCATAATATCTTGACGCCGTTTTTTATCAACTTCAACGATAGCTGTATACCCAACCTGTAATTTCCCTGCTTTCATCTCACCAATGTGAATAATTATTCCTGGAGCAGGTTTTTTTACATCTCTTACAATAAAAATATTTTCGCCATTTTCAGTTTTAATTAGTCCTGTATCAGAAACTTGTCCACCAGATTCCATGTAGAAATTTGTATCTCTAGTAACAATTTCTGCTTCATCGCCTTTTTGAATATGTGATACTTGAGCCCCGTCTTTAATTATGGATAATACTTCAGTTGTAATGACAAAAGAAGAATACGGATTTGCAGTAACCCCCTCCTTATCCATCAATTTCTCTTGGATTAAATTGGATGCAATCTTTGTATAAAATTCAGCATCTTCCCCACCTAATGGTCCAAATTCTTTACCTGCGCCAGAATTTAACCTGTGTTCTTCCATAGAATCATAAAAACCCTTTTGGTCCACATCAAGCTCATTTTCTTCAAGAACATCTTTGGTTATTTCAAGAGGAAGCCCATGCGTTGCGTATAAGTCAAACGCTAAATCTCCTCTTAATTCCTTTTTTCCCCCCTCAACCAAGGATTTAATATACGTCTCGAGTATTGATAAGCCCACATCCACTGTGCTTTTGAATTTCTTTTCCTCACGAGTTAAATTATTAATAATTGTTTTCTGATTTTTCACTAATTCTGGATATGCTTTACCATAAATTTCAATTACTTTTTGAGCTACCTCCCCTAAGAATGGCTCATCTAGCCCTATTTTTGATCCAAACCTAGCGGCGCGGCGAATAATCATGCGACAAATATAATTTCGGCCCACATTTCCAGGTACTACACCATCGGCAATAAGGAAACTCGCAGCTCTACAATGATCCGCTATTACGCGATAAGGAGTAAAATATTTTTCTCTCTCTTCTTCTGTTTGGCCGCTTATCTCCATGACAACATCCATTAGCGGTAATAAAAGATCTGTACGGTAATTTGAATCTACATTTTGTAGTACAGAAACGATCCGATCAAAACCCATCCCCGTATCAACATGGCAAGCTGGAAGTTGTTCAAGTTCATTTGGTCCCATACGGTTGTACTGGATGAAAACAAGATTCCATAGTTCTAAGAATCTACGGCAATCACCATTGACATGGCAGTGGTGGTTTGGGTCATCTCTTTTATCACAATATTCTTCCCCCCTATCAATATGTATTTCACTGCACGGACCACAAGGACCCGTTTCAGCCATTTCCCAAAAATTATCTTTACGGCCAAAGTAAATAATATGATTAGGGTTAATACCTGGTTGCTTTTTCCAATTTTCTGCTGCTTCGTCATCTGTTGGAATTTCCCCTTTCTCATCCTTAAAACAGGTAACCCAAATTTTGCTTTTTTCTATACCCCAAACTTCTGTTAATATTTCCCATGCCCATGAAACAGCTTCTTTTTTGTAATAATCGCCGAAAGACCAATTCCCAAGCATTTCAAAAAATGTGTGGTGATAATCATCTCTACCAACATCATCTAAGTCATTATGCTTTCCCGAGACCCGCATACATTTTTGTGAATTAACCGCGCGTTTGTATGGACGATTATCCGTTCCGAGAAAAACATCTTTAAATTGAACCATACCAGCATTTGTAAAAAGCAGTGTTTGGTCTCCACCGGGAACTAATGAAGAGGAAGGAACAAATGTATGTCCTTTTTCTATAAAGAATTCGATAAATTCATCTCTTATGTTATTACCTGAAATATTTTTTCTCATTAGCTCCTCAAAATGATTACAATTTTTTGGATCAAATTATAAATTATAGAATTTGCTTATTAATTTACAATTACCTTGAAACTGCTAGTTTTAAAATTTTTCCACGATCATCCATCGTTACTCTAGCATATTGTGTATGTTTACGTTTCTCGGATACGATAGATTTGTTATACAAGATTTGAGTAATATTTTTATATTTCAGATTGCTCCTAATTTTTCCATTTTGATTCTCCTCAAAATTTAACATCTTTTCTATGTTGATCTTATGCTTTTTAACCTTAATTTCTGCATTTTCTAACCCAGGTATATAACTTTGCAGTAATTCGTTAATATCATTGGTAACGTTTTCAGATATTGTGGTTGATGATGTAAAGTATCCATCTTGATCACTGACCAATTTTATATCTTCCTCAGAATGAACTTCCTCTTGGAATATCTCTAAATATATATTTGGCTCCAAATACCCAAGTGGATCTCCATAAAGAACAAAGGATTGAAGTGTTTTTTGATCTTCTCCATCTAAATAACCCTGACGTTGTTTCATTACTTTTGCTAAACCAATCTTTGCTTGCATTAAGGATTCCCCAAAGGAATATCCATCTTTTATATATTTCCAGAAAACAAATCCAAGCAGATCACCCCCGATCAATGGGGTGAATACAGATCCATACGATATGCTTGTTGACCCTACGAGTCCCTGACTACCTATGGAGATGAGTTTCAATGCGATTGATTCATCGATAGATTTATCTACTATATACCCCCCATAACAGGCTTCCGTGAATACAAGATCGATATTGTTTGTCAATCGTGAAAGTTTTTCTGCTGAAACCGCAACAGGAAAATCTTCCCCAGTAGATACTTCACTGAAATCTCTCTGTCCATACCATTCTGATGTATTTGATAAGCCATGTAAGTTAAAATATGCGCACTTAGCTTTCATAAGGTTTTCTACATCAATAGTCTCATCATCATAAGGTGGAGAAATTCTCAGATCAGCTCCTTTTCCTAAAGGTCTAAATGAGGCTAGGGACGATCTTCGCCATACTTCAGCTGAATAACCAAAATCCTTTGGATTTTTTATGAAGTCCTTTATTTTTCTTAGAATATTAAATTTTTTATTATATTCAACCTGATATTTTCTTCTTCTATCAGTTTCTTCAATAGCATATTTCATGCTGTCTGTAACCTTATCTGCGTACATGATAACTCTACCTTCAACATGTCGTGCAGCTCTACCAACTGTTTGTACTAAACTTGTTTTAGATCTTAAGAAGCCCTCTTTATCTGCGTCTAAGATAATTATTAAAGAGACTTCTGGAAGATCTATACCTTCTCTTAAAAGGTTAATACCAACAACTACATCATATTTCCCTAATCTTAGATCTCTCAGTATTTCTACTCGTTCTACAGTATCAATATCGGAGTGTAGATACTGCACCTTTATATTTAACTCTTTAAGGTAATCTGTTAGATCCTCTGCCATCCTTTTGGTTAGTGTTGTAACCAGTACTCTTTGATTTTTCTCTACATTAGATCTAATCTCAGATATCACATTATCTATTTGACCATCTGTTTTCCTTATATCTATAGTTGGATCTAAAAGACCTGTAGGTCTAGTTAAGAGTTCTGCAACATTCTTGTTACTATCCTTTATCTCCCATTCGTTTGGTGTAGCAGAGATATATATTGTATTACCTTGTCTTTTTCTAAATTCCTCAAAATTTAAAGGTCTATTATCATATGCTGTTGGTAATCTAAAACCATACTCTATTAAATTCGT